>Ga0306921_10002539_pt1 | contig 18303 bp, 15 predicted proteins | sample sta12Cox44000080_FD_203760 | JGI IMG/M metagenome (GOLD analysis project Ga0306921, IMG submission 203760) | Lab enrichment of tropical soil microbial communities from Luquillo Experimental Forest, Puerto Rico - statoxic.12C.oxic.44.000.080 (v2)... | ecosystem: Environmental > Terrestrial >... | reverse complement strand
CATGCGATCGATGAGCTGCTGAATCAGATCCTCCATCTGATCGGCGGACATTTGTTCAACCTGTTGCCGCATCTGCTCGTCGAGCAGGTCGCTGTTCATCAGGGCCTCGGCGATCGCATTGCGCAGGTCTTCCAGCGATTGCTGGACGTCGTTGAGGTCGTAGAAGCTTTGGTATTGTTGCCGGAAGCCGCTTTGCAGGAGATGGTCAGAGAGAGCGCTGACTAAATCTTCCATGCTCGTCTCCGAAGCAGGTTCGGGAACATATTTCTTGTAGCGGACGAATTTCATGAGTTCTGCGAAGAACCGAGCCGCCGCCTTTGCGGCTCGCCACCTAGTTGCGCGCTTACCCGTCGTTCATGCGTCGGGCTCACTCCACTATCCAGTGCTCACCCGGCCCTAGTTGAACGGCCTACGTTGGCGCGGCCGGAAATCGGGATCGTCCCCCTCTTCGCGCAGGTTCGGTCTCTCGCGGCGCGGTTGTTTTTCTCCTGCGGTGAAGGTGCGCTCCTCGCTGCGTCCGATGCGTTTGTGGGCATACAGACCTTCGAGGACGAACTCCGCCGCCGACACCAACATCTCCGAAGGTTCCTTTCCGCTAAGACTAAGCGCACTGAGCTTATCCAGCAATCCCTGGATACCGCGCAGCTTCTGCAGCATCTCGTGAGCGCCGGCCGAATCACGAAGCTGAATCTCGCCACCGAGATCGAACCACTGCACCACCTGGTTCATGTTGGTATTGCCATGAAAGTACCGGTCATAGGTGCGGGCGACAGCAGCACGGATGATCTCTCGGGCTACGTTGTCGGCGCCCTTCAGCTCCCCCTCATACTCCAACTCAAGCTTCCCTGTGATCGAGGGCATGGCAGCGTAAATGTCGCCAATCCGCGGCACAACCAGCTTCTCGCCTGAGCGAATGGCGCGGCGTTCGGCATTTGAAATCACATTTTCCAGGACGCTGATCGGCAAACGCTGGCTGACCCCGGAGCGCTTGTCGATCCGCTTGTCCTCGCGTGCGACGAAAGCGATCTGCTCAATCACTTCGCTGACAAACTGGGGAACCTCCAGCGGATGGCCGTTGCGCCGGGTCCACGCTTCTTGACCAGTGATGGCGATTCCCTCGTCCAGCGTGGCTGGGTAGTGCGTCCGCACCTCGGAGCCAATGCGATCTTTCAAGGGCGTGATGATCTTGCCGCGCGCCGTGTAATCCTCGGGATTGGCGCTGAAGACCAGCGCTAAATCGAGCGGCAGCCGCACCGGGTAGCCCTTAATTTGCACATCGCCTTCCTGCATTATGTTGAACAGCCCGACCTGAATCTTGCCCGCCAGATCAGGCAGTTCATTGATGGCGAAAATACCCCGGTTGGCACGTGGCAGCAGCCCGTAATGCACGGTCAATTCGCTCCCCAGTTCATGGCCGCCCTTGGCAGCCTTGATGGGATCGATATCGCCGATAAGGTCTGCGATCGTGACGTCGGGCGTCGCCAGCTTTTCGACGTAGCGCTGCTCCGGCGTCAGGTACGCGATGGGTGCGCCGTCCGGATTCTCACTCACCAGTTCGCGGCAGCGGCGGCAAAGCGGTGCATAGGGGTTGTCGTGGATCTCACAGCCCTGCAAATAGGGAATCCGTGGATCGAGCAAGCCGGTCAAGGCACGCAGAATGCGGCTCTTGGCCTGCCCGCGCAAACCCAGCAGGATGAAGTTGTGCCGCGAAAGGATCGCATTCACAATATGCGGCACCACCGTATCGTCATAGCCAACAATGCCTGGGAAGATGGGTTCGCCGGAGCGCAGGCGAATGAGCAGATTGTCGCGCATCTCGTCTTTGACGCGCCGCTTCATCATGCAGGGTTGTGCAAATTGATGGCTGCGACGAAGCTCGCCGAGCGTCAGCGGAAAAGTGTTCAAGACCGGGGTCCTCCAGGGTCACGGCCACCGTCTCCACCTGCGGCCGATTGCTACATCATGTCCGTATTCTACGCCCCAGGCGATCACTGTTTGCGTGACATGAGGCAACAGCTGATTGGTCAAGTCGAACGCTCAGGCATCAACGGCACCTGGATACGAAATTGCCTTGATCATTCTCCAACGGTCTGGCGTTTCCCACGAATCTCGGCCACGTTCTCGGAAGGTTCGAAGCCGTTGTCATTCTCGACGGCAGGTGGGGCAGAAAGCGCTCCGTCCCTGCCCAGTGCCTCCGCAGCCACGGGATCGACCGCTCGCAGCCGAAGGTCGCGCTGTGGGAAGGGAATTTCGATTCCAGCCTTCTCTAGCGCTTGCACCACTACCATCGATACTTCGCTTTTTACCCGCACCCAATTGCTTGCGATCTTGACCCAGAATTGCAGCTCAAAATCGAGCGAACTTTCGCCGAACTGTTTAAAGTAGGCCACGGGCGGAGGCTGCGTCAGCACCGATTCATGAGTGGCGGCGGCCTCGTAGAGCAGCCGCAATACCAACTTCAAGTCACTACCGTAGGCCACGCCCACCGGAAGCTCAACCCGGCGATCCGCCGCGGTGAGAGTCCAGTTGATAACCCGGTTGGAGATAAAGTTCGAGTTTGGCACGATAATCTCTGCACCTTGTGCCGTGAGGATCGTGCTGGAACGGACTCCGATGCGGGTAACGGTCCCGGCTACTCCGGGATCAAGCTCGAGTATGTCGCCGGTATGGATGGGGCGCTCGAATTGCAGGATGAGTCCTGAGACAAAGTTGTTAATGATGTTTTGCAGTCCGAAGCCAACGCCCACACCTAGCGCACCGGTCAACAGTGTGAACTTGTCCAACTCCACCCCGCCGGCTTTTACCGCGGCGAGGCCAACCAGCACTAGGATGAGGTAGTGCAGCGCAGTGGAAATGAGCTCCGGGATGCCACGAGCCAGATGGAAGTGCGGGAGGACTTCTTCTCGAAGAATGAAGCGAATCGCGCTGGACACTGCATATCCCAAAATCAAGATAAGGAAGACCCCCAAGACCTGTCCCAGCGTGATGCCGCCCGAGGTTGGCGTCAGCCTGAAATCAAGCACTGACGAGAGCCAATCGACTACGACATCGCGAACGTTAAACAGATCCAGCGTTGCCCAGAACCAGAGAAGAATTCCTGCCCATCCTAATAATCGGGGCAACCAGCGGCACATGAGGTCGCGGCGCTGCCGCACCATCGCCAATCGCTCTGCCACCGGAGAATGCAAGCCGGCCACCAGCAAAAGTACGAACACCTTGTAACCCGTGAACACGCTGATGGCAATAAAGGCACTGTAGACGCAGCCCGCCGCCAAAAATTGAGCCAGCTTTACATAACCAAAAAGATTCGCCACCAGTGACAATGCCGTAAGAACGACTGCCAGGCGTATGGCAATGACCACTACCCGGGCGTGTGAGTCTTCGGATTTCGGGCGTTCCACTCGCGAGGGTCGGATCAGCCACGCGAGAATTACAGTTACCGCAGCAAGAGCAACGAACGTTATCTCCCGCCTCTGCACTGGCGAAAACGAAATCCACGCCGCCAACGCGTTTAATACGTAAAAGCCGGCAATGTAATAGAGGATCTTGCGGAAGCGGGGTTCGATCAGCGGCGGCAACAGGGCGAGGGTTGGAATAAACGAAACCAGTATGGCGAGGCCGATCACTGCCAACGGAGCCGACGGAGCCAGCAGGTAGCTGAAAAGCAGGGGAGCAAGGATCCCCAACGCAAACCAATGCTGTAAGATACGAAATACCTGAGTCTGCTGTTCACCGGCCGGTTGACGTTGCTGCGCCAGTCCCCACAGGCGGTAGGAAGCTAACGTCGAAACGATCCAGAAAAGCGCCAGGAGCACCAGGGGTGCCCGATTCTCATACCCGAAGGCTCGTATGGCGATCCAACGGCTGAAGCCCGACCCATAAACTGCCGACGATTCTCCCTCCTGGCGACGCGCACCCAGCTTCCATAAAGGTAGGCTGTCCCGGTCGAAAAGGTGGCCCTTAAGCTGCAATTTTGTTTTCGTCAGCTGATTGAGCATGTCAACCGTGGTCTGGTCCTGGGCACTCGCGCGTATCTGCAGGTTCACGATCGAGCGAAGGTCGTCTTGGGCCTGGGTGCGCAGCTTGCGGATGTTGGCCAAGTTGCCATCGATCACATCCAGCACCGGTCCGATGCCTGGGGTGGTCTGCTCGGCATTGCGGGTCGCGCTCCACAGTGGCTCTTGCAGGTTCAGTTGCTGAACGCCAGACTGCGCGGCGTTCGCCCAGTACAACAGTTGCTTGCGGGTCTCCACTCCGTAAGACTGGAGACCCCGCCAGTAAGTTTCCTGCTCACGAATCTCAAGTGAACTCGGCGTGCCCCTCAGCAGGGTCTGCACTTCCTGCTGCTTCGCAGCCAGGGCCGCCTCACGTTCGCTGATTGCGGCATCAACTGCGTTTAACTGCTCGCGATCCGGCAGGCTGTTGCTGATGGCTTGCAGCGTCTGCACCAGTTCCTGTGAGCGAGCAGCGACATCAGGAAGCGGGATTGGCTCGAACCCTTGCGGTAGTGCCGGCGTGGCAGGGGGGGATTCGGCCGTTTTGTAGTCCGGTTTGGCTGTCCCCTTGTCAGGAGCCGATTTTTCCTGGCTCGACTTGGAAAGCATCACGTTCAGGGGCGAGGACGTTTGTGTAGGTGCCGGGACCGGCAGACACACGACCATCACGAGCGCGAGTACAAAGGAGTATCGGCGCGCAGGTGGTGTTCGGCTGCGTGCTGCGTAGACCAAGTGTCTCGCAACCGTCGAACCTTGGAACATGCTTCCGCCATTATCGCGCATCAGGATTACCGAAAGGTCCAGGGAAGTCGCGGATAGGCCGTTTAACCGTGTTCCAACTCGTCAAGCATCGCCTCCATTTCGGAAAGAGCATGCTGATTTCGGGTACGGCGGGCGCATTCGATTCCATGGTGCAACATTCCCTTTGCTTCGTCGACGCGTTGAACCCGGGCCAGCGCCTGCGCAGCCATGAAATAGCCGTTCGTATAGTCGGGATGAGACGCGAGCAGGCGATTGAATTCGGCTAGCGCGGCCTCGGTTTCACCAGAGCCGGAATACTCGAGTCCGAGCGCATAGCGGGCGAAGGCGTCGTCAGGATTGATGTTGAGGATCTCTTTCAGAGTCGCGACCCGGCTCTCGTCAGCCATTTGCGTAGGTCTCCTTGTTCGTCGAAGGCATGGTAACGCAGCGTACGAAGGGCTTCAAACGTGCGGTACCTCCTCAGTGGCAACAGTTTGTCAGCCCAGGCTCGAAGGTCCTGTCTCATCCATTACAATGGCGCTTTGATTCTATTGTGCTGGCGAGGAACTATGGCTTGTCCTTTCTTTATGCCTCAGCAACGTCTCGATCGTGACTGGCGGTTCCCGCAGCGTCTTCCTCTAGGTGCGGGCTGGAACGGGACGTGCACCGTACCCGGACACGAAGGTTGCCAGCCGAGCGACGACGAACTGAAGTCATGCTGCAACTTGGGGTACGCTCGTGGTTGCAGTCGCCTTCCTCGAGAACGACATGCCGACGCAGTCCGTTTCGCTCTTGGGGAAGAACGCAGTGGCGTCCTGCGGGTGCGCTACGCCTGTGAGCTCGACTACCTGCCTGCGGGACACGGGGAACTGCTCTATGAGATGGCGACAGGCTTTTGGCGCGAGCGGCATCCTGACGCCCGCATTCAGCGCATGGCCGAGTGCTACGTGGAGGTTCAACTGGAGAAGCGAGCCAGTTTGGCAGCGTCGGATTGATATGTCAGCTGTCGCGAAGGAAGACGGATCTCTCGAAGGATGAATATGGAACCGAAAGACCGGAATCTGCAACCCCGGCCGGTGAGCGATTCGAAGTCGGAAATGATCGAGCTGGTGTTGCCCAACGACACCAATCCACTCGGCGCACTGCTGGGCGGACGGCTGATGCACTGGATCGACCTGGCGGGCGCGCTCGCTGCTCATCGTCATTCCCACTCGTACGTGGTAACCGCCTCTATGGACCATATAGACTTTCTTGTGCCCGTACATGTGGGCGACATGGTGGTGCTGCAATCGTCTGTGAACCGCGTGTTTCGCACCTCCATGGAGGTAGGAGTCAAGGTCTCTGTCGAAAACTACATCGCTACTTCACGTTCGCACGTGGCGACGGCGTACCTCACGTTTGTCGCCGTCGACCGCCATGGAAGAAAGCTGCCGGTTGCTCCTGTGATTCCTGAGACCGAGCAAGAGAAGCGGCGTTATGAAGGCGCGCTGCGCCGACGTGAGGCAACCGTAGCCGAGCGCGAACGGCGAAAGGCCGCCAGGGCTGCAAAGAGTTCGTAATCCGCAGCTCTCTTGGCAGTTCCGAGAATGGCGTCGATGACCTGCACTTCAGCAGTACCACCGGCTAGGTAATGACGGGCAGCAGCGCACGTCATGTTGTCACAGTCGTCGCGCTGCCGGCGCTGTTCAGCGAGAGTGCGAGCCGCTTTCCACCCAGACTTGTGCCTCTACCGATTTTACCCACTCGCCGCCACCTGACTGGTGGTGACATTGAGCTGATTCCATGCGTTGATGGTGGCGATGGCGATGACCAGTGCAGCCAAATCCCTGCTCGCCATGATGCCGGGCAGCCTCCTCCTCCCAGATCTCGTCGGGTTTCGAGGAGCGTAAAGGCTCCGGCGCGAGTGCTTTCGATTAGGCGGCATTGTCGGCCACACTCAGATCCAGGTGTCACCAGTCATCCCCGCCACGGAGCATCGCAGCGACCTGTGCAGAAGGCGGCCACGGGACACGCTAATGCTCTCAACGCGACCGAACTGCCGCGATCGGCAGAATCACAGAAACATCACTACGATTCGGCTGCCACGATGGCGCATGGCTTCGGGTCGGCTGTACGAGACCTCAACGTCAGACATCCGACATATCGCATTCTTGTCGGATTTTAACCCTTTTGCTTTTCAACTCTGCTCTTGCCCCGTAGACTCGGCTATTGCGATATAGGTTCCCCTAATCAGGAGACGATACTTGACGTATTCTTGGCGTACGACTCTGCTACCTTGCACGATACTCCTGCTTACCCTCACAGTTTTGGCCCAACAACAGGAATCTGAGCAAAGACCGACAAATCCTGAAGCGTCTAAGACTGAAAAGGCCGGCGTGACTGAAAAAAGCGGAAAGCTGCCCACCGAATCAGAGAAAACCGAGAAGGAGGCGCCACCGGTCGTCACCCATCACCAGATCCACGTGGGCGGTCGCGTTCTTAGCTACACGGCGACCGTGGGCACGTTACCGATTCGCGGGGGCGACAACGACGAAGTCGAAGGCAACATCTTCTTCATCGCCTATACGCTCGACAATCCCCCACCCAAGCGACCCTTGACCTTTTCATTCAACGGCGGACCGGGTTCTTCGTCTGTTTGGTTGCACCTGGGAGCGATTGGTCCTAAGAGGGTGAAGATGAATCCCGATGGCAGCATGCCGCAGCCGCCTTTCGAATTGATCGACAACCAGCAGACATGGCTGGACCAGACCGACCTGGTTTTCATCGACCCCGTTGGCACCGGTTACAGCCGCGCTACAAAGAAAGACCTGGGCAAGAAGTTCTGGGGCATCAAGGAAGATCTGGTTTCAGTTGGGGAGTTTATTCGGCTCTACCTAACCCGGTATCAGCGCTGGACATCGCCATTGTTCATCGTCGGCGAGAGCTATGGCACGACACGTGCCGCAGGCCTGGGCGGCTATTTGATCGATCGCGGCATCGCCCTCGACGGCATCATGCTGGTCTCCACCGTTTTGAATTTCGAAACCCTGGAATTCACCCGCGGCAACGATCTGCCCTACATTCTCTTTTTGCCGAGCTACACGTCCACCGCGTGGTATCACAAGAAGCTTCCGCCCGACCTGCAACAGCGCGATTTGCAAAGTGTGCTGCGTGACTCGGAACAATTCGCCGCCGGGCCATATACGTCGGCGTTGGACAAAGGCGACCGCTTGACCCCACAGGAGCGGCAGGACGTGATCGCTCAGATTGCCCGCTTCACCGGCGTCAGCACACAGGTCGTCGACGAGAACAATCTGCGGCTGACCCAACCAGTCTTCTGCCATGAGCTGCTGCGCGATCAAAAACTGGTTGCTGGAAGGCTTGACAGCCGCTTCACGGGAGCGGTCCTGCCTCCAATGCGTGGACAGGGCTTCTCTTACGACCCCTCGGAGGCGGTGATTCGTCCGCCTTTTACGGCGACCTTCAACAACTACGTGCGCACAGAGCTGGGATACAAGACGGATCTGGAGTACTACATTCTTGGAGGCGGAATCGGAGAGTGGAACTGGGGATCGGCACGTGAAGGATTTCCGGATACCAGCGAGCTGCTGCACACGGCATTCGTGAAGAACCCATACATGAAGCTGTTTGTCGCCTCCGGCTATTACGACCTGGCGACGCCTTACTTTGCGACGCAGTACACGCTGAATCATATGAACCTCGATGCTCAGCAGCACACCAGAATCTCCCTCGGCTACTACGAGGCCGGACACATGGTCTATATCAGAAGCGAGTCGCTGGATCACTTGAAGCAGGACGTGTCAGGGTTCATCAGCAATGCTTTGCGATGAAGATCGTGAGAGAAATCAGTGGCTGCTCATCGCAGCTGTGCTTCCGTGGATGGCGTGACAGGTTCGACGCGCGGCTTGTCCAGCGATCCGGAGATCGTGTAGGACTGTCCGCCAGGATGTTCGAATCGGAAGTCAACATTGCGATCGTAGGATGCGGTGCCCTTGACCGCAAAAGAGGTGTTACCTGCTTGCATCTCGCCGTCGGACAGCGTGAATTTGCCCTTCTCTAGTGACATGTTACCGGTGAAGGCGGAAAACGTGATTGGCCCGCTGTGTCCTTCGAGGGCTACGTGACGCAAGGAGCCGGAATTCCATGTGAAGGTCGCCGAACCGTCGGCTGAATTGCGTAAAGTTGCTGCATCCGACCCCTGCAAGGACATCGCATACTTGCCGCTGGCCGCACCGGCAGCCCAGCTATCGTGCATCAGCACAGAAAGTTGCTCCATCGAGATTCGGCTGACGGTACCGCCTCCCACAAATCGAGGTGGTGATTGGGTGAAGTCTGCATTCCACACGCCCGAATGATTTCCGCCAAGCAACTCCGAGCCGACGATGTTCAGTCGGATCTTGCCGGCGTCCAACGTCAGGTCGCCGCTGACATTGCTGGCTACCAGCGAGGCCATTGCCAGGCGCGTCGCGGAGAAGTGGCCACTGGCTCGCAGCTTCAACAAGGCGTCTTCGTGGCGCTGCCACACTGCGAGTAATCGATACCATGGACGGCTTACGAAGCTTGGATTGAGAAGCTGATTCATGCGCGCAAGCGTCACATCGCCTGTGTGAACATCGAAGTGCACGACGCAAGTTTCCGGAGCGGTGCAGTGCACCGGGAAGCTTGCCGATCCGTTAAATACCGGTCCATCTGCGAATGCGGCCGTGAACGAGTTAATGTTAAGCGCCTGATCACTGATGGCGGCCGCAGCGCTGGTAACTTGCAGCGGTTCCGCGACACCCTGCAGCTCAGCCGTAATGTTGTGGACGTCAACCTTTCCGGATGGGGCCGGGGGCGCGAACCCAGCCCAGGTTCCCGACATCTTGAGATTGATGTCCGCATTGCCCTCAAGGCCGATGCCCGGCGTGCCCACCCCGACAGACCGCGCGACGCTGAGTAACTGGGACAGCTCGGCATTTCCGGTAAGGCTAACCTGATATCGTTCGCTATCGAAAACAGCAGCAGCTATGGCCGGAGGAGAGGCTCCCAAAGGAATCGCAAGAGGTTTTACGACCAGGCGCAGCCCATCGTTGGTTGCGCCCTTTCCTTTCCTGCTAGCGACATGTCGCACAGCTCGCGTCTCGTTCGCGGGGATAGCGAACTGTAGTTCTCCCAGTTCCAGATCTTTCTTCAGCACGCCCGAATGAAGCACAATGTCCTTGGCTGTGCCACCACCAGACCATGTAGCTGCGCCACCAGGCGACTCTTGAACCGTGAAAACCGCGTCCATCGTCCCCGTAGCGGTAAGATCAGATGGCAAGTCCTTCTTGGCGTGGCGTGCGAACGCCACGACCCGCTCCATGGGAAGCTGATCTGCTGCGACGCCGAAAGCGTAGCTCCCGCCGGGCCAGCCCCGTTCATTGCCACGGATGCGGATTACCCCGTCCCCGACAGGAGATTCACATTGCAAGTCCTGCACGGCATCAACCGGCGACGAATAGGCTCCCACGCAGTGTATCCGCAAACGCAGGGCTTCACCGAGGGCGATATCGTAGCGGCGAAAATCATTAACTTCGCCGTCAAGAGTGATGCTGAGTGCCGACGGCGTGCCGGAAAGACTTGCACTGCCACTGACGGAACCACGCCAGCCCCGATCCCGGCCGAAAGCGAGCTTGCTGACCGCGCCAAGCTGTGCCTGCCGGTAGACGACCCTGATGCTGAGAGGTGTATCCTGCGTAGTCGCGGCTCGCTGGAAACGCCCTTCCAGGCTAACCGTTCCAGAATCGCTGAGATTCACATCCGTACGTACCGGCCTGCCTTCCAGGCGCAGGCCCCAATCGTTCTCCGACTCCTGCCAAAGACCGAAGTCGGCATCGGAGACAGCAAAAGCTTTCTTGACGTCGCCCAGTTTGAAATTAATGCGTCCCGAGGAAGCCTTCACATAGGGGAATCGGAGCCGGGTTTCGGGACTTACTTTGCTGGTGGGAGCCGACGGAACCTCTGCCGTGCGTTGAACGAGTTCTTCAAGGTTCCAACGACCGTCGGAGCGGCGAACTAGGTTGAGGCTAGGATCGTCGAGCTCCAACGTGCCGATCTCCAGACGCCCCCGCCACAGCGAGCTCATCCGAAGCAGCGCAGTAACCGTGCCGGCTTGAAGCATGGGTTCCGAACCGTAGCCGGGGCCGTCCGCGACGACAAAATTTGCGAGCACCAGGCCGGGACGTGGCAGAAGTTGCAGCGCAATATTGGAGACGGCGACCTCGCGCCCCAGGGCACGTCCAATCGATGCCGTGACGCGGCTGCGGAAGCGATTGACATTGACGTAAGGCGGCAGCAACACGCCCAGCACAATCAATGCAAGCAGGACCCACATCCACGTCGTTCGCCGAGAGATCCGGCCGGGCATCAGTGCACCACGTGGAACATCCGTGACCAGCGTGTCCGATCCAGGAAATGAAACACGATGGTGAAAAAGAATTGCAGCCGGTCACCGATGCTGGTCCGGGTGTACTCGTCGCGAGGAGTCTCAAATGACCAGTAAATGAACATGGGCCGGCCGACGATGTTCTCCTGCGGTACAAAGCCCCAGTAACGGCTGTCAAGGCTGACGTCGCGGTTGTCGCCCATTGCGAAGATGCCGTCCGGAGGCACAACCAGCTCTCCATTTTGTATGTGAGGCGGCAAAGTGAGACGCCACTCCGGAGTGACATTTTCAAAATCGCTGGCCGGCAGGCTGGGGAAGTTGTCGCGATAGCCGTTGTACGTACCGTCGCGGATTACGTACGGCTCGTTCAGTTTTTCACCGTTGCGGTAGACCACCCCATCCACCAGACGGATGCGGTCTCCGGGAATCCCAATCACACGCTTAACGACGTAAAGCCCGGGCGTGGCCGGTGAAATGAAGACAAATACATCACCGTGCCTGGGGTTACGGTAAGGAATTAGCGGCCCTATCCAACTGCTTCTGGGGGCCAGCATCATGCGGTCCACGAAGACGTGATCGCCGATCAGCAAGGTGTTTTCCATCGAGCTGGACGGAATCTCGAAGGCCTGCATCACGAAAGTTATGATGAAAAGGCCGGTTACCAAAACGACAGCGATGGAGGCGATAAACTCCGAAGTGGTTTCCTTCGGCTTGGAAGCCTTTTCAATTTTCTCCGGTTTCTGTGCCAGGACCTTCGGTGGTTTTTTTGTGACCGCCAAACTGTGCCCTTCCTTGTAGGTGTATCCCTTGGAATTCCGGACTAATGTACGATCCGGAGCATGCGGTGCCACCGCAGGCTGTCGACCAGCCGACTGACGTTGAATGCCAAAGTCGAAAGTTTACCAGACGAAGCATCATCGACGGGGTCGCCAAAGTCGCGGTCCATGGACCAGTAAATGAGCAAAGGTCGTCCAACAATGGCCTCGCGAGGCACAAAGCCCCAGTATCGAGAGTCATAGCTGTCATCGCGATTATCGCCGAGCACAAAGTACGATCCTTCAGGCACGATCAGCTCACCATCCTCCAGCAGCTTATGAGCCTGGAGAAACCACTTGGACGTAATCTTGTCACCGTAGAGGCCGCCATCTGGAAAGTTGTCGCGGAAGCGATCGTGTGTTGTCCAGTTAAAGGTCGCATAGTCGTCGTCTTGCTTAACGCCATTCACGTACACATGTTTGTTGAGCAGCCGGACATGGTCTCCCGGAATTGCGACTACGCGCTTCACGAAATGCTGGGAGGGATTCACTGGATAACGGAAGACGATGATCTCCTGCCGTTGAATCTTGTGGTATGGGAGCAGCCACCCCCAGAATCGCGACTCGCCGTAATGTGCCTTGTCCACCAGGAGATAGTCGCCTACCAGGAGCGTTTTCTCCATAGATTCGGAGGGAATCTGGAACGCCTGCACGACGAACGTGATCACGAATACTGCGATTACAATCGTGCTGGCTAGTGACTGTAGCGAGTGCCAACTGCCACGCTCGCTGTGTTGATGCGCTTGCGTTGGAGAGACGGGAGAGCAACCAACCTGCATTTCCGGCTGTCGCCCTTGGCCGATCATTGCGGGATCTGCTTGGACTTCGTTCATGAACGCTCAGAGGCTTCCCCGGTGGGCCTGCTGGCCTTCGCCACGGACCCAGCCTCGAATGATTGTAGATATTCCCAGGCTTCACGTGCAGCCATTTGCTCAGCCCGCTTTTTGGTACTGCCCTCGGCACGGCACACGAACTCGGCTGCATCTCCGCTGCGGGACACAACATGAGCTTCGACAGTAAACATCTTGCGATGCTCCGGGCCCTCTTCCTTCACCAGCAAGTATCGTGGCTGGGTACGTCCCAAGGCATGCAGCGCCTCCTGTAGGGCCGATTTGTAGTCAATGACCGGAAGCTTCTCACCCCCACCCCTTTGTAACTCAGTGAGTTCAGGGTCGACAATGGCACTAAGGATGAAACGCTGTGCAGCCTCCATTCCGGCGTCCAGAAACAGGGCGGCGATAATGGCCTCCAGTGCGTCCACCAGCAAGGCGCTCTTGCTCCGCCCACCGCTGCGCTCTTCACCTCTGCCCAGACGTAGATACCTGCCTACGTCCAGGTTGCGGGCCGGGCGAAGTAGATGACGCGCGCTCACTATGTGCGCTCTCAGCTTGGACAGTTCGCCTTCGGAGTACTGAGGAAAACGCCGAAACAGTTCCTGGCTCACGACGAAGCCAAGGACAGCGTCGCCGAGAAACTCCATCTGTTCGTTGTCCAGGCACGGGGATGCCGTTCGAGTCGCGGTGGTTTGCGATTCCACCTCGCGTGCGTGCGAGGAGTGCGTCAGAGCCTGTTCGATCAGGGCCTGACTCTGGAAGTGGTGACCGAGAGCCTGTTCCAGCGCCGAGATTTCACGGAATGGCATCAGTGTGGTTGTGGAGGCGGTGTCTGTGTCTGAGGATTCGGTGGGTTGGGATTGTTCGACGGCGCAGGCGAGGGCGAGCTTCCAGGCGCCGGTGCTGGAGCCGACATCATGAGCTTCTGCACACGTGACAATTGTTGTTTCGCCAAATTCTGCTCCGGGCTGCCATCCGGAGAATACTGGACTGCCTTGGTGGCCGAATCCAGTGCTTCAGGATATTTTTTCAGATTGTCCTGGACGACCGAAAGACGCAGGTAAATAACGCCCTCCGGCTGATTCTTACTCGCATCGATAGCCTTCAAAAGATTCTGCTCGGAGGCGGCATAGTCCTTCTTATTCATTTCTACGACGGCAAGGGCGTCATAAGCCATGGACAGAATGCTGGCCTTTACCTGGGCCACTCGATCGGCTGCAACGTTCGGCGGCACCTGCAGATTGTTGATGTTATCGATTGCACCTTGCGCATCCTTGCCAGCCTCGTTGAGTCTGGCGTCATGGTCAAGATCACTGTCGTGCGTGGTTTCAGCCAGTGCCGAGGCGGTGTTCACCAGCGGGACGGGGTTGGTCGCATCGATCACGATTGCTTTGCGCCCTACCTCGATCACTTTGGCCGAATTGTTTGCCTGTTGATAGAGGCTCATGTCGCGGACGTAGAGGAGAGCCCGAAGGTCGCTGGTCGGATATTTCTGCGCGAACGCGTCGGCAGCCGCCTCCAGTTTGGCAGGATCAGTTTCCGCGGCCGCGGCCTGGTATGCGTCGAATTCGTCCTTAGTCTTCGCTTGCGGCTGATGTGTGGCTGTAGCTGGTTGCGTCTGTGTTTGTGCGCCCTGCGCCGGACTCTGGCTTTTCGATGGGGCCGATTGAGCTGCCACAACCGTCGCCGCTGCCAACATTGTAAGTATTGCCAAATTCGTTTTCATAATCTGTCCTTTCGTTGGCCGCGGCAGACATGCGCGCTTTCCAGTAAGGCAAGTCTCATTCTTTTTCCGGCTTGGCCGGGGGCGGCTCATACGGTTGTTTCAGTCCTCGCTCGGCGGCGTTCCTGGTGTCAATCGAAACGTCACCAGTCGTGAGCGCTGCCTGATATTGTTCGACAGCGGCCTCACGCTCATCCTGCAAGTCGAGGATACGTCCCAGGTAAATGTGACACCATGCCGCAATCCGCGGATCCTTGGCCGATTCCAGCGCCTTTTGGAAATTGTCTCGTGCACCCTGCATATTTCCTTGCATTGTGGCGGCCCGCGCCAGCACGAAGTAGGCGCGCGATGCGTCTTCTTTGGCATCCAGAGACTCCTGTGCCAGTTTCTGAGCCTCGATCGGATTGCCACTGGCCAGATCCTGCTCCGCCAAGACGATCTTCTGTTGGGATGCGGGATTTGCGGTCCGCATTATCTCTGGAGCAGCCTGCGTCGCAAATTGTGTTTGGCCGGCACGTTTCTCCTGGTCATCCAGGTCGATACTGTGCAGGAAGTCGGGAAACGCGTCCTGCAAGCCCCTGTTGTCCCTTTCGAAGGCTTTCAAGTCATTGTAGAAGACTTCTGTAAGGACGTAGCCTTCCTCTTGGTCTTGTCTTACGAGCGCCAGACGGTCCTTTTCCTGCAGCTTGGGATCAGCAGGCATGCGGGCCTCAAGCGCCCGGATCAGGCATTCAATCACCAGCAATCCAATGTCATGCCGGTACTCCTCCGGCATAGGTGACTTTTTGACGTAGGCCAGCAGGGGTTCCAGGCGCTTAAGTGCTGTTGCCCGTCTCCCGATCAACGGTTCAAGGACAAAGTGCAAGTAGGTGTGGCGGATGGCTTCGATGTGAATGTCGTTTCCGGCGGGGGCAACCACTACGTAGAAAAGATCCTGATAGTAGTTGCGGGAGTTGACCTGTCCGGGCGCACACGTGGGCTCAAGATAAATGGTGAAGGTGCGGCCGGCGTACCCTGAGACTGGCATCCGCAGGTAATTGTCTGTCGTGCTGATCATCTTTGCCACCGGCTCATGATAGCGGTCAATCAAAGCAGAGTATTCCGGCTGGTGCTTCAGCCAGATCCGGTGCATCTTCGCCGCGGCATAATACTCTTTCAGCAAGGGAGCAAAACCCAGCACGTAAATCGCGTCCGGGGGCATATCTGCTTCGGCATGCTGGGGCGTGAAATCCGGCGGGTTCCCAAGATTCAGCGCCAGGGAAACGTACTGCGCCAGCTCGTGACCGCTGTCGCTCTGCCGGTGGTCGTGATAAAAGTTGCACATTTCGCTCGCAACCTTGGCGACCTCGGGTGACTTGCTGGCCTCCGCCAACTCACTTCGAACCTGCGACCGGGTCGGTGAAGACGACTGCAACTCGTGGTCGTACCCGCACACATTAATGGCTGAAACCGCGCTGAACAGTGTTTCGCTGACGTCGAGAGTCGCCCGGTTCTGGCCGGTTTCGGCGCAACAAGCCGCCGCCACCAGAAGCGGCAGTAAGAGTAAGCGGAAAGAAGAGCTCAGAAGAGCCTCCTGAAACCTGGAAGGCAAAGAGTCAGTTTCTCCAGTTTACGAGGGGAGGCGAGGAGCATGCAAATGCATGGTCTGACTGGAGAGAAGGTATCTTCGGCTCCTCCATGTTTATTACTGCGGAGTTATCATGAGCGCCTTCGATTGCACGACAGCTCGGGTTTCAAGACCTTCGAACCGGGTGATTGTTTGACGTTAGGACGTTACGCCGCTCAGTCCAAGGAATACCAGGCATGTCGTCCATGGCTGAAGTCTCAACGGGTTGCGCATTGTCGAGTCAAACGAGATCTCCCGCGCGAGTAAATCCGGGCACCCTCAAGCAGCTGATGCCCGGTTCGTTCCTAGAGGACCAATTGGCCTTTAGCCCTTCACTTGAATCTTGGAAAACGTCAGAATGGCCCGACCCGCAGTTGGCCGCCCGAAGCTGGTTGCCGGATGGAAGGTAGTGAAGATCAACATGTTCTTTAGTTCTGACAGAATCCGCTCATCTTCGCCGCCGGAGAGGATGCGGTAATCCAGAACACGGCCATCGGCACCGACATACGCTTCCACCACCAGGGAGTCGGTGGCATTACCCATTCCCAGCTCAAAGGGCGTGAACTGGAGTTGCGGTGGCGTGTACAGCATGGTAGGCACATCATTCGAGGCCGTCAGTTGTGCCGGAACCAAGAAGCTGATGAGAAGGCCAAAGATGATCAGGGTTGTGACCACCGAAGCCGTGGCAGGAACCATGAATGCGTTGACCGCGTTCTGCCAGCGCACGCGCCGCATCTCCCAGCGTGACCGGCGTGCGTTGGCCAACTCCTGAGAAAGAACAACTCGAAGGCGGAGTGCAAGATCCGCTGGCACGGCCTTTCGCCCAAGCGAACCCACCAGGCTCTGTGTGCGTTGTAACGAGGCATACCGCGTTGCACACTTCCTGCACGCGGTCAGATGCTCATGCACCTGGGAAAATTCGCTGCGAGTGAGGGCCGCGTCCAGGTACGACGACATGAGTCGTTGCGCAACTGAGCACTTCATGGCATGACCTCAATTTCTTGACCCGCAAGCTGTCCTCTCTGGCGGGGCTGGCTCGCGCGCTCGGAATGAGTGTGAATCCCGAACAATGGCAAACAGCGTTCTAATCTCTTGCGCAGGACTTCACGGCCCCGCACTAGCCGCGACTTGACAGTTCCAAGCGAAGTCTGCATTACGTCGGCGATCTGCTCGTACGACAAGTCCTCAATGTCCCGCAGGATTAGTGTCGTGCGATAGGGTTCGGCTATCGCCCTCAGTTCGTGTTCAACGCGAGAGCGCAATTCCTCATCGTAGACGTTGTCGAGCGGCGATTTGCTCTCGTCCACCAGTAAGTCTCTAAGCGGCATCCCGCGGTGACCGTCAGTCTCTGTCCCCGGTTCGATCGACATCTCGCGAAACTTATGCCGGAACCACCAGCGCCGCTGGTTGGACGCTTCATGCAAAGCAATACGATAAATCCAGGTCTTCAGGCTCGAGTTGGCATTAAAGCTCCCGATGCCGCGAAACACCTTTATAAACACATCCTGGGTGGTGTCGGCTGCGTCGGATGGATCATCCAAGATACGGTGCACCAGGCTGTACACCGGCTGATGGTATTGTGCGATCAGCCACGCGAACGCTTCTTCCGATCCGGCCTTCAACTCGGCCACGATCGCCGCTTCTTCAGTGCGGACGCCTATCGCACTTGCGAGGTCACTCAAGGTTGTTGCTCCCGCCATGTTTCTTACGGCGTTTACCTCATCATAAATAGTTTCAGAGACCGCAACAACATACTTGAAAGTCCTCGTTCCGACACGAAAGCCTTCTCTCCCAGAGATCTTGTCCCGGCTTCCGCCCCCAGCCCGTCCAAGATCTATGAAAATAGACCCCGCAGGGCGGCTATTTGTTCCCGTTCTCGATTAACAGGCGTTGAATCCATAGCCCTATAAGCACAAGGCGGATTTTTTTGTGTCGGTTCGTCAGGCGCCCCTCGGCAGGAGGAATCCAGGTCAAATGAACATGAGTGCTCGCGACTGGACGTCAGTTTTTCGGGGCAGAGGTGTTTGAAGGAGCATTTTCGTCGGCGTTAGGTGGTTTCTTCGCCGCCGGCTTCTTCTTGGTCGTGGCCTTCTTGTCGGAGGCGTTGTCGTCGACGATCACGATTTTCTTAGGAGGTGCGGCTGCAGCCGCAGCTGCGGCCCGCTGCGCCACCTGCAATTCGGTGCG
>Ga0306921_10002537_pt1 | contig 18305 bp, 23 predicted proteins | sample sta12Cox44000080_FD_203760 | JGI IMG/M metagenome (GOLD analysis project Ga0306921, IMG submission 203760) | Lab enrichment of tropical soil microbial communities from Luquillo Experimental Forest, Puerto Rico - statoxic.12C.oxic.44.000.080 (v2)... | ecosystem: Environmental > Terrestrial >... | reverse complement strand
TCCTCATCGGCGTCAGCGGGAACGATCCCGATCGCCTCGCCGATGAACTGTTTATCCGGGTCAATGCCGTTGATTCAATCATCCGTGAGGCTAAATGGCCTGACCTTCTCGAGGGCGTCCCGGTTGCCAATTACGGACCCTGCGTGCTCGAGGCCGGGCGCCATAATTACGCTCAGTTCCAGAGACGCAATGCCAATCAGCAGTACGAACATATCGCCGAGCTGAGCATCAAGATCAGCTATTTCGAAACTGTAAGGGGGATAATCTGATGTCATCGGGAATAATGCCCTTTGTCGCCCCACCAGGCGGCCGCGACGCATCGAAAGTCATGATCGGCCCCGGTTGGCTATATCTCAGCGCGACTATTCCTGCAACAGGCCAGCCGCCGACGATTACTGCACCAATCCCGCCGAATACGCCGCCTGCGGTTACAGGCGCGACACTCGTTGGCTATACGAAGGACGGCTCGAAATTCTCATCCGGCTTCACGCTGACACCGATCGAAGCCGACGAATCGAAAGCGCCGCTATGGCAACAGGTCAACGTTGAGACCGTGACGATCGACGGGACGCTCATGCAACTCTTTGATCCAGCCGTGATTGAGAGCTTTCTGCCGAACATGGTGATGTCGACGACGACAACACCCGCCGGAACACTCTATACCGTTGGCGGTCTTGTCAACGTGCCGACGGCGAATCTCCCATCAGTGCTGCTTATCGGACAGCCACGCCCCCCAAATGATGCAAAGTATGTCTCTGCAATGATTTATAGCGCGATGAATGTCGATGCATTCGTCTTCAATCTGACGCGCAAGGCAGCAGCAGAAACGACATTCAAATTCGAGGCGCAACCCGTCTCTTCGCGCCCGCTTGGTGATCAATTGGGACAAGTCTTTTATCTGACATGATGAGGAAAAGGCATGCCGACTCGAGCCGAGGAATACATTTCAAAGCAAATCACGATCCCGACTGTTGAATATACGCTACCTTCGGGATTTCTGGTGGTTCTTCGTCGTCCGGCAATCCAGCAATGGGCGATGGCTGGATGCTTACCGCCTTATTTTTCCGCCGATGTGCGCGAAGCTTGGAAACTTGCCCAGGTTTCCGATCCCGAGACGGCCAACGGCGATCAACGACGGGCATGGGTCTTTGCCTTTCGCGAGATGGTCAAATGGGCCTGCGTTTCACCACGCCTTGTCGAAAATGGCGATCCCGAAAAAGATGAACTCGATCCGACCTATTTATCGGCCGAGGATCAGCAGGCTATTTGGGACTTCATCGCCAAAGGCTCGCCCGGCATTCCCGTCCCAACGACGGCCATCAAAGAGGGAGGGGATGCAATGCACATCGATGTCAGTGATGTGCAGCAGTTTCGTACGTTCTAGCGAGGGTCGAAACCTGTTTTTCGTTGCCAAAATGGCCGAGCGTTTTGGAACACGCCCAAGCACACTGCTCGGCATCGCCGATGAATCCATCGCCTTCGCACTCGACGCTGCCGCGCTCGAGCATCTCGTCCTCGTCGAATTCAAGCAAAACCAGGAAATAAGCGAACGCTTCGAGAAATAACCGATGCCGGCTGGCGCATTAAATCTGCTTTTCAAAATAGACGCCGACGACCAGGGCGCGGATGCCGAATTCAAGCGTCTCATGCAGGACACCAGCTCGCTTGATGCCGAGATCCGTAAACTAGCCACAAGCCTCGGCGTGTTGCCTTCCGAAATCACCGCGGTCGTTGAGCGCATGCGCGAGATGGCGACCGAAGGCGAGCGCAACCGCGAAATAATGAGAACGTTTGGCGCGACCGGCCTTGAAGCGATTCCCGCGCTTGAGAGCATTGCTCAAAAAACAGCAGACGTCACAAATGCACAAAAGCAACTTGCGCCGGCAATAGAGAAATCAACCGCGAGTTTCCAGCAGATGGGCAACCAGGTGCAGGCCATGGCCGGCCAGTTTGCCGCAATGGGCGGCGCGCCGACGCAGGCGCTTGTTCGCATTGGCACCGTGCTCTCACAGATCGGTCCCTACGGTCTTGCAGCAGGCGCGGCGCTTACGGCTCTCGCCGGCACGCTTGGCGTTATTGGAGGCCTCGTTGGCAACGTTGTCGAACTTGCCAATCACATGCGGAATCTCTCGCTTGAAACCGGTCTGACTGCGCAGGAATTGCTTGGTGTTCAGAATGCTGCTGCGGCCACAGGCACGAGCATCGATACTTTCACGCAGGCGCTCCTTCGCATGGAGCGCGGTGCCGAGGCAGGTGGCAAAGCAGCCGAAGCGCTCGCGCATTTCGGCGTGACCGCTGAAGCATTAAACCGTGATCCGAAGGCTGCGCTTGAAACGTTTCTTGATACTTTCAATCGCATGGGGCCATCAGCCGAGCGGAATGCGCTTTTACTTCAGGCATTCGGGCGCGGCACAGGCCAGTTGATTCCGCTTCTTGAGCAGCTTGAGGGCGGATTCGGGAAGGCCGCCGATCATGCCAGGAATCTCGGCGAGACACTCGATAACGAGACGATTGTTCAGGGACACCGCGTCAATGAACTGATCGCCGATATTCATACGAGCCTTGAAGGTCTCGAGATTCAGGCGCTCAAGCCGCTCATCCAGGACATTACTATCATCAAGGATTTGATGCCTGAACTCGGCAAGGGAATAAACGCTGTCAGTTTTTATATCCAGGCTCAATTGCACTTCTTCATTCCCTGGCTGACGGCGGCCGAGAACTTCCTGCGCATCCTCGAGTTCATCAAGGGTCAGAAAATCGGCTTCGAACGCGCCATTCCGGAAGCGCCCGACATTCGCCAGGTGCAGGGCAAGCCGATCATCGAAGGCGCAGCAGCGTGGAAGCTCTACGGTGAGGAACACGCGAAGGCTCACAAGAAAGCCAAAAAAGCTCGCGAAGATCTGACTGAAACGGAACTCGAGGCCAATCGAGCCGAACGCGAACTGGCCGACCAACGACGTGCACAGGACCAAGAGGTCGAGCGATCGGATTCCGCTCTCGCCGAAGCCGAAGAACGCTATGCGCTGCTGTTCCGTAATCGTCAGATCGAGTCATCGCAGTATGTCGCCGTTGCAACTTCAAATATCAATCGAGCTTACGAAACACGACTCAAGGCTCAAAAAGACCTCCAGGATTTTGAAGATCGCGCTTATGAGGCCGAAAAGAAGCGGATCAATGAATCAAAACTCCTTGCCAACCAGAAGGAGGACGCACTTGAGGCGCTTGAGGAAAAACGCAAGGTCCAGCTGGACAAGCGCTACGAGGAGGAAATCAACGCCAATAAAGCTCTTGAGAAGAACTTCAAGGATGTCAGTAAAACGATTCTCGATGAGACAGACAAAATCATCGAAGATACCAAAAAGGTAACAGAAGAAACGAAGAAATGGGGCGAAGCCGCCGCCAAGGTATTCACCGAAGATCTCGCCAAGCAGCGCATCAAGCCTGAAGAAGTGCTTCCTGAAGAAGCCGGCAAACCGATTCTCACCCTCGAAGACCAGATCATCGCCAAGATTCACGAACAAGCTTTAGCAGTCGGCAACCTTGAAGCCGCATGGATCAATGTCAGAAATGCCGTGAAAGGCGTTATCGACGACTGGGCCGAAGCGACCAAAAAGGAACTTGGTCTCGAGGAGGCTACCAAGGCGACCGAGGTCTTCGGCGCAACTGCCGGCAAGATGGGCGCTCTTCTTGTCAAAGCCTTCAACGATATGGCCAAGGCGCTCGGCGCAGTTCTCCAGCAATGGGTTTTGACAGGCAAAACCGGCCCAGCCGTAATGAGGACGATACTTGCCGCGACACTCGCGACCATCGCCGAACAGGCAGCGGTCGAAGCTATAAAGGCGACGGCTCTCGGTTTTTACCTACTTGCAACGCAGCAATATGCACAAGCCGGACAGGCATTTATCTCAGCAGGACTCTGGGCGTCGCTCGCTGCCGGATCGGCACTCGTCGGCCGTGCCGTCGCTCCAGCGACAGAAGGAGGTGCAGCGGGCACAGCCGGCACAACGGGGCCACCGCCCTCGACAACAATCAACGTTGGTGGCGCGCCGGGAACAATTGGTCTTTCGCCCGAGCAAGCATTTGGCGCGGCCCTCGCCTCGCACACGCAGGCAGTCAATGCGCAAACGCAGGCGATCAATAATCTCAACTCGAAACTTGGCTCAATGTCACCGGGCGATGTTGTAACGCGCGCCGCTCAGACGACGCCAACCGCCTTTGCCTCGGGCGTTCAAAGCGCGGTCAAGAGTGATTCGACATTTGCACGTTCTTTAGGGCTTTCACTTCTTCCGAGTAGCTAATATGTCAATAACAACTGCAAAAAACTGGAAAGATCGCACCGCACGGCCAATAGAGCTTGAATTGCCGTCTGGTCTAACTGTGCTTGTCCGTCGTCCGCCGCTTCAAATGTGGATCGCTGGAGGCCGATTGCCTGAATCGCTCGTTAAAACGATGCTTGAAGCAAGCGATCCGATGCAGGCCGCCGAGCGGCGCATGACGCCTGATCAGTTGAAAGAACTGTTTCGATTCATGCGCGAGACGATTCTTTCTACGGTCGTTGCGCCGAAAATCGTCGAGCAGCCTGAAAGCGATGATGAACTTTCGCCCGACGACGTCCCGCTCGATGATGCGATGTTTATCTTCCAATGGGCGATGGCAGGCGGCCAGACGCCCGCCGCGCAGCTCGAAAAGGCGCGCACTGATGCACGTGCCCAGGGAGAGCAGATCGGCGTCGATGCGTCTGATCTGCAGCGCTTTCGTTCTTTCTGAGCACTTTCTGCCGCTTGCGATTGCTGCGCATAAGTTCTCTCAACGGCCCTCCGCGATGATCGAGATTGAGGATAGCGCACTGGCGGTTGAATTCGATCTTGCGGCAGTTGTTGCGCTGCTCCGATGGGAGGAGCGCGTTACGCGAGCGCGTTGGTCTGGAGGAGAAGCTGATGGCACTAACTGATTGGGCATTTGATGCGCATGGGCCTGAGATTCTCGTCGATATGGGCACAATCGGCATCAAGCGAACGCTCAATTGCGCCGGACTCGCTGCGACGTTTGGCGATGGCTACTATGCGGCAGTCGTCACAGGCAATCCGAAGTTTACGCGCTCGTGGACGCTGACGTGGGCAGAACAGCGACAGGATCGCTGGCAGCTGCCAGAGTTCGTTATTCCGATGATGGATGATGGTACTTATGCCGAAGATGCATATTACGGCCAGCCTGTAACGCCATCGACGGATGCGAACGGGAATCTCATCTATCTGCTCAATAATGCTCCGATGCCAGCGGGCGCAATGCAGCCGCGCTTGACGTATATTCAGCGCTTCTGGCAGCGGCACACACAACCGGGCCATGCAATGTATGCACTGCCGTTCGTCTTCGTCGACATCGTCGAGCGCACGACGTGGGACGCAAATGATCCATACAATTTAGGAGACCCTGCATCCAAATATTTCAAATATCTTTGCCGGATCACCGATTTCAGCATCACGCCTGCCCAATCATCGAAAAGTGCGCGGTGCTGGGGCTGGACGTTGAATATCACGCAAGTTCGCCCAAGTTATAACGCCGCACAGGATTGAGAAATGACGTCGCGATCGTTTCCGACTTATCCGCCGCCAATCATCCCATCGCCGCCATCGCAGTCGGCGATCAATGCACTATTGAAAATTCCGTCGCCGCACTGCATTGAAATCGCCTCCGTCGGCTGGTACGGCGCGCAGACCTGGATTCATTATTCAGACGCGCAATGGGATAAGACGTTTCCGAAACTCGCAACTTACAATCTCTCGCCCATCCAGGCGCGCTTCGACTCGTCGAAATGGCGTGCAGAATTCACGCGCACATCCGATCTTTCAGATGACACGATGACTCTCGTCTTCAACGACGTTGACTGGAACATCACGGCGCTTTGGTGGGGCTACGGTGGCGAGGGCGTGCCGGTGATTATCACGCAGTATTTCGCGGATGTCGATCTGCTGATTGAAATCTTTGACGGCTATCTGCGCACGCCTGAAGAAGCGGATGGCTTTTCGTTCAGTGTCAAGTGCGCGGCAGGGTTCAGGTCACCGAATATCGTCGTTCCGCGCCGCGTCATCTATGCGGGTTGTCAAGCGCTTTTTGGCGGCCTCATCAATCCGACGACAAACAGCCCGTGGTTTCCGACGCAGACAGCGATTGATGCGAACGATTGTCCATATAACAGGCATATCACTGGCGGCAACTATGGCAATCTGAATGGAACAGTCCCGTTCACGGATTGCCCGCGCTCGTCGCCGAAAGACTGCATTGCGCGTCTCGGTGAGGCACCGCAATGGCCGCCACCCCAAGGCGGACAGAACTACGTACTCAGTTATCTCGGCTTCGATGTCGTCTTAGGTGCTGAGGTCATCGGCACACCGTGGAACAACTGGCAGGCGAATATTCGAGCGAATGAAACGGCGCTGAAAACGCCAATTCGCGTCGTTTACGGCACGCAGCGCGTTCAAAACCTGACGCTGCTCGCATATGAATCGCAATCGGGCGGCTTGAATCCACAGAACGGGTTTTTAAAAACGCTCTGGATCATCTGTGAGGGTCAGATAGCGGGCATTGGCCCACAACAAAATTATACTGTCGATAGCTTTAGCGGCCCCGGTCCCTCATCGTCTTTGGACTCGCAGATTCGCATCAATGGCGAAGTCATCCCATGTCAGCACGTTGACTGGTCCGGAACATTTGGAATCAGGCGACAACCCGTAGCGCAGCCGTGGTATGGAAGCCCGAAGAATCCGGGCGCGGGCTTCCCCGGCCAATTGAATTATTCAGCGACGTCATACATTAACGTCAATTACGGGCCGCAGGATTTCCGTAACTTCGATCCAAATACGCTCGATGCGAGCGCACGCGTCTTTGGCAAGAAAGACATCAAGATGTATGCGACATCGACGTCTCAGCCGACGCTCGGCTATACGGATAATCGCGCGTGGTGTCTGCTCGATCTTTTGACGCATAAGCGTTACGGCCTCGGCCTCGACGTCGCGCGGCTCAATCTCGACGATTGGGTGACACTCGCTGCGTGGTGCGACGATAAAGTCACGGGCTACGATGAGACAGGCACGGCAGTACAGATCACGCGCTCGACTTTCAACGGTGCTGTCGATGGTCGCGCGGCTCAGCAGACGCTTGGCGATTTTTGCATGATGGGACGCTTTACGCCGCCCTTTCAGGATCAGGGTAAATTGCGTGTTCTTCCGCTCCGTGAAGATGAGGCTCCGATGGGTGCAAATCCCGCGTGGACTGGCGTCACATTCGCGGATTTCGACAACGATCTTGACGCAACACAGCAGCGGAACATCGTCTGGCAGGATGGCAAGTCATCGCTTGTCTACACGATCCAGAGTGATGCTGACATCTGCAATGAAATCAAGTTCACGTTCAATGATACGAATTATGATGACACTGAACGGCCGTTGCTCGTGCAGAATCTGAATGCCCAGTTGCTTGCCGGACGCGCGGCGGGCGACGAATCCTTTCGGGTCGTCTCGAAAAGCTACGCCGGAATGGGCATCGCGCATATGTCCGAGGCAGCGCGCATGGGAACGATGCTTTTGTATTTTGGTGAGAATGATTCCGGTGGGATTGCCAACAACTTCACGATCAAATTTACAACGTGGTCAGTGCTTGGCAAACTCTTCGGGCTTCACCCGTTTCAGGTGATTCGCGTGCTCTCGCGGCGAATCAATCGATTCACTGAAAGCGGAACGCTTGCCTATCCCGGACCTGCGCCGCCACCGCTCACGCCGCCCGGCGGGCCGCCTGCTGCGGCGACGGGTGCTTACGCAAGTGATTCTTTTCAGTTCTTTCGGATTATGTCGATGAAACGCGCGTCGTCGCTGCTTTTGGAGATCGAAGCACAACTCTATGCGCGCAGCGCCTTGCAGCAATTCGCGAAAGTCGCGCTTGCGCGTGACGCGCCAATGGCCCCGTTTGTGCCTGCGCCGGGAACCGATAATCCTGTCGGGCAGCGCACCGAAGCGCCCGGCCCTCAACCTGCAGTCGTACAGATTACAACGACAGGCGCAGGAGCAGCATTCAAGCTGCAATGACAGCGCGAGAACGCGGCTTCGGCAAAGAACGATATGGGGATTCTTTATTCAGGCGGTCCAAATCGCCCAACGCGTCGTGACGATCAATTAACGGGCGCAGTGACGCGGCTCGGCAATCTGACGATCCAGGTCTGGATGATTACCGTTGACGTGAACGGCAACTATGTCTCGGCTGCGCTCGATGCGACGACGCCAAGCTGGGCAACAGACGCGCAGGGCAACGCGAATCCTTCGCAGATTACGGTTGCAGGAGCAGCAGGGACGCTCTACCGGCTCGTGATTCCCGATGACGGGCAAAAGCGTGCAGTATCGTGGGATCAACTGGCGGAATGAAACGCAGCTTCGCATATGAGTAAAGCTGACTGGGGACTCTTCAAGGCACAGGATCGCTGGCCGGCGTTTGTCGATGAGAAACTGACAGTTGCGCAGCCCGCGCCGCCGCCGCTGGCCGCGTCTGATGTCTTCTGGCATGAAGCTGCTCAGCCAGTCTCGAGCGCAAAACTTCTTGGAACATTCAAGATCGGTGAGCCCGTCTATTTTCGCGTTCCGATCACGGCGACTGCTGATGTTGCACTGCGCACAGTCGGACGGAACGCGCTCGGCGTGCGTACTGCGCTTGATGTCAAGTACGTTCAACCGGATCTGATCGTCGCGCAGGGCCTCGGCGGCGGCAGCGGGTCGGTTGGTCCCGGCACGGCCGGCACGCTTGCAATGTTCAATTCATCGGCGTTTGGCACGCCGAGCGTCTCGACGATCAAGGATTCATGCGCGACCTACGACGGCACGACGTTCAAAGTCGCCTCCGCCGCGTTTACATATCACGAGACGAATGCAGCGGCGGATCTTGCCGATTTTCGCATGGAAGGCAATACGGGCGCGGCTGGCTTTGTGCGTTTTGAGCATCGAACAAACGCGCTCGGCGGCTGTCTTGACTGGTCTGGCGCGAACGATCCGCTTCCTCCAGGGTCGCTGACGCGCGGCGAGGTTCAATTCGTTTTCAATGTCGATGGGACGTTTGTTCAGTCGATCGGCTTCGGGCCGAAAGCAATCACTTCGCTGCAGAATTCGTTCTCGATCCTGCGCCCGGATGCTTATGCGGGGCCGGTGCTTTCGGTCTACAATCAGGCGGGGACAGTTCAACAATTCACTGTCAATCAAGTCGGCGAAATCCGCGTTCTCGCAGGAATCGGCTACCACTGGCCGCTCGCCGGCTCTGGCGAGCCTGCAGTCAACCAGGTTCTCACCTGTCAGAGCATCACCGGAATCGCTCCAAATGCCGCATATAACCTTGCCTGGATGCCCGCTTCATCCGGATCGGCAGGCATCGGGCCTGGAACGGGCGGGACGCTCTCGATGTTTGGCGGCACATTCGGGGCGGCGAATCAGACGACGATAGTCAATTCCGACATCTCAGACGATGGCTCGACGATCAAGGCCGTATGCGTTCAGTTTATCGCGCAGCAGAAAACGAGCGGCGGCGATACGTTCGATTATTACTGGCGAACGGCGGCGAATGCGACGCAGACGACAGCAAGCGCCGTCTGGCGCTTCGATCACCGCACGCAGGTAGGCGGCGGGACGATCGACGCCGCGAACACGCAGGGCGAAATGCAGTTATTCTTAAATATCGCCGGCGGCAGCCCTGACGTCAATCTTGGAAATGTCCATTCATGGTTCCAGCAAGGTGTGATCATTCGCCCGCGCTCGACATATTCGGGATGGGCATTTCGAATCTCACCATCTACGGATGACGGATCGAACCCCTTCTTTTCGGTTGATGCGGCAGATGGCAATTTGTCGCGCGTTCGCGGCGTCGGCTATACCTGGCCGGTTGCGCCGCTGCCTGGAGGTACGACATATCTCTCAACAACTGCGGCGGGCGTTCTCTCATGGTCGTCGCTTGCGATCCCCGCGGCAGGCGTCACAATGGGGTCGCCCGCCGCAGCACAACAGTTGACGCGCTGGTCATCCGTAACAGCGCCGGGCACGATCAATGATTCCGGCATCGCTGATGACTCGACTAACATCTTCATCAAGAACCGGACGACTGTACAGCAATGGATACCAGCATCGGTTGCAGCGTCAGTCTTTCAGATCTGCGACTCGACGGGAGCGAATCAGCTTTTCGCGATCAATCAGGTCGGCGAGCTGCGAATCGTAAATTCGCTCGGCTATCACTGGCCCGGGACGGGCGCGCAGGGCAGCGCCGGCCAGGTGCTCACTATTCAGAGCGTTGCGCAGGGCGTCGCATCGCTCATATGGGCGACGCCGTCAACGGCGGGCGTGCTGCAAGGTGCGCCGTCGAACGCGAATCAATTGACGCGCTGGTCATCCGTAACAGCGCCGGGCATGATCAAGGATTCGCGAATCAGCGACGATGACGCATGGGTGCGCATCACATCAGACAACACGGGTTTTTATCAATCGTCCAATGATCTATACGACCTGACCGTTTCCACCTTTATTGCTGGCACGCCGCCGACACATGCTGTCGGCGTCTGGCGGTTCGAACATCGTGCGGCGAACGTTGACGTCTCAAATACGACGGGCGAATTCCAGGGTTTCCCTGCAAGCGGCGGCGCGTGTTTCCGTTTCGGCGCAGGTCTTTCAACTCTTACGGGCAGTCTGCATGTCGGGAATCTGACGCAGGTCAATACCGTAACTTATTCGTGGCCGTCTGGCGCGCAGCCCGCTCTCAATTCCGTGCTCACTTGTACGAATCAAGCAGCAGGGACGCTCGAGTGGATCGTGCCCGTAACGGCAGCGGCAGGCGTGACGATGGGTTCGCCTGCAAACGCACATCAGTTGACGCGCTGGACAAGCGTTACCGCTCCCGGCTCAATCATCGATTCAGCAATCAGCGATGACAACTCATGGGTGCGCATTACGCAGAACACCGGCGTCTCGATCAATAACGCAGCAGCCGATCTCGCACAGCTTGATTTTGTGACGAGCACGGCAAGCGATGGCGCAATGCGCTTTGAGCATCGCTCGCCCGGCACGATCATCGATTCATTGAATACGCAGGGCGAGTTCTGGTTCTACGGCGCCGGGACAACGACAATGGCGCGTTTGGGCGTCGGTGTCTCGATCTTTCCCGGCGCTGTACGCTGCGCGAATCTGACGCAGATCAATAGCGTCACGTATTCGTGGCCCGGAACTGCGCCGCTTACCGGTCAGGTCTTGGCGTGCTCAAACACGACGGGCGGCGTGCTGCAATGGCAAGCAGGCGCGACCGTCGCCGCGGGCGCGGCAGTCAATTATCTGACGAAATACAATACGACCGCCGGGCAGCTTATCAATTCGTCTGCGTACGATACAGGCTCAGTTTTTCAGATTCAGAACTCGCTCTTTCAATTCCTGCGCCCTTCGGCCTATACGGGCGTCTCGTTTGAGATTGATATCACTGGCGCGCCGCCGACGCCGCAATTCCAGATCGATTACCAGGGCAATATCGTTCTATTGAATCGCGTGGCATATTCATGGCCGACTGCAGGCCCGACAGCGGTCGGCCAGGTCTTGGCGTGTCAGACCGTCGCAGGCGGCGTCTTGTCGTGGCAGAACCAGTCAGGCGCGGGCGGCGGCGCAAATACGGCGCTCTCAAATCTCGCAGCGACTGCTATCAACGTCTCGCTCAATCCCGGCGTTACAGACAGCGTCAATATCGGGACGCCGACTCTGCGTATCGGTGCGATTTATTTGCGTTCGGGTGTCTTCGTTTATCCCATCGGCTCGACACCGTGGCAGAACAGCGCAGGCTCGCCGACAGCATTCGGAAATTTCCCATCCGCATCGCCAACGACGTCTGAAGCAACGCAGTTCAATTTGTATGGCTTCTACAACGCGCTGCAGTCAGGCAAGGACACGCGCACGCAGATGACTGCATATTACGGTATCGAATTGCGCGGCTCGCGCGCAACGACTGCAAGCGGCGCAGATTACGTCAATGGCGCAACAACTGACCCATGTGTCTCGATACTGCCTGAGCGCAGCGTCGTTGCGCTGCAGATCCGCCCGCGAACATCGACGCAGACGCCCAACAATGAGTTCAACTCGACCGCGAATCTCTTCGAAGCGTGGAATAACGGCGCGCTGCGAACGTCACTCGATCCCTTCGGAACATTGATGACCGTCGGCGGCACTCGTCTCGGCGTGCGCGAGCTGCAGGGCGCTTCGGGTTCAACGAATCAGATTGCAACGAATGACCGAACGCTGTGCGTCGATTCCATCAATGGCTCGTTCACGATTCAGCTTCCGGCAGTCTCTGCGGTGCGCGGCATGATTATCGATATTATTGCGATTCGCCAGGTGCAGTCGATTTTCAACTCCGGCGCCTCGGGCTCGAACGGTGCCGAAAACAATACGATCACGCTCATCCCCGCGTCAGGCGATGTCTTCAATGCATGGGGCGCGGCGGCGCAGGCTACGTCGTTTGCGCTTAACAATACCTCGGGACATAGGATGATAAAGGTCGTTGCAGATAGCAATTATAACGTCTGGTGGACAGTCCCCTATTACGTATAAGGAGAAAAATGACAACTCTGGAATTAAAACAAGTATCGATGCGCAACGGCCAGCTCTTTGACTACAAGACGCAGGCCGCGGTAATCGTGCGCTCCGTCGCGCCGCTCGACGCGCAGGGCAATCAGAAACGAGGATTCAATGAGAGGGACATGGACGATGCCGAGGAGCTTGCCTCGAAGATCGAGGCGGCAAATGGCCATATCGAGCTGACGGCAGCCGAGACGATGCAGCTTGTCGAGAAGGTGCAGTTATTTCCGTGGCCGTTTTCTGACCCGGCGTTTCGGGAGTTTGTCCGTGATCTTGTTGGGCTTAGGAGTCAATGATTTCTGCGGCGGGAATATGAGCTTTAATTCCAGTTCCGCTCCAGGGAAAAGCTCACCAAGTTTTAAGCGGAAGTAAGTCATCGCAAGCTCGAGCTCGCGGCTGAATTCGGCCATTTTCGGATTTGTCTTCATAGGAGGTTTCATATGCCGTGGCACCAGATATTTATCGTGGCGGCACTCGTGCTATTTGTCCTCGCCGCCCTCAACGTTCCCAGCCCTCGAGTCAACCTTACTGCGGCGGGGCTTGCTCTGCTTACCGTCGCGTTTTTCTTTGTCAAATGACTGCGCTTTGACGGGCGTAGTATTGACCTGGCGATCTACCCATTCTGTCCACTTGGCCAGACAGATGATCGAAATGATGACAAGCACGCCAATGCCGGCAACGGCGAGGAGCCTGCGCTGCCTGCGCCGCTCGGCAGGCGTCGGTTCCAAGCGCCTCGCGGCGGCATGCCATCCGCAGCTTTCGCAATGCCACCAAGTGGTTCTTGCCTCTTGCCTCTGCCGATGGTTATAGGAAATCAGGATGATGATGCCGATGAGGAAGGGCGCGAGGAGCAATCCAATCATCAACATCAGCCAGTTCGATGAATTGCTCGGCGGTCTGAACACCGACTTCAGCGGATTGCCGCAATGTGGGCACGGATAAATCGCGCGCGACTGGATGAGGTAAGGTTGATCGTGGGGCGTCAGTTGTTGGGGCGTCATTCTAGTCTCGTATCATTCTCTCGACAGGTGATGGCAGTTTCGATTCCATTCGTTTCTGCCAGGAGCGGTTTTGCTCGATTTCCAGTTCGCGGACTGCCTGCCTATGCCAGCATCTTTCTCGGTTCCATGTCGCATAGCAACAGAGTGCGAGCACGGCGGCCTCAACGGTGAGACAGATCAAAGCTATCATCAGGCTCGCATCCTCTCGCGACGCTTCATCTCCAGGACTTCGCGGATGAACAGATCGATCTTCTCATCCTGTCGGAGTGCATCGTTCTCGATTGCTTCGAGCCGGCTTTCAATTGCATCAAGTCTCAAATTGAGGCCGGCAAATCCTGCTTCCATTCGCTCGAGGACGGTTTCAATGGTTGGTTTCGTGTCGTATTCGCTCATTTGTTGCTGATTCTTGCCCGGCGCTTGCCGATCTTGATCATTGCCGGATCGGCCTGGTAGGCGTTGACCTGCTCGAGCGGAATGAATACACGGCCGCCAATCCGCACCTCCTTGATGCGATGCTCGCGATAGGCACGCTCAATCGCCTGCTTTGAGATGCCGAGCATCGCCGCAGCCTGAGTCACCGTAAGCAGCTTTTCAGAATCAATCTTCATCGTCAGACATTCTACCAAAGGCGGTTGGTATATGTCAACCGCCCATTCTGCGAATAGTTGCAGACTTACAAAATAATTTAGGGAAAACGTTATTTTACGGTTGACACCCGCCAACCGTATGGAGTATTGTTTATCTTGTCAGCGGGAAGCTGGCAGAAGGAGATTAGAAGCAATGCTTAGTCAGTCAGAACAGATAGCAAACCTCGAGCGCCAGGTGAGAGAGCTTGATGCGCATTATGTGAAGGCGCTTACCAATCTTGCCAGGGCTAATAGTGAGATTTCGCTGCGTGGCCGTGAAATCGAGCGTCAGGCAGCTGCGATGCTTTGCCTGGAAGCCAGGATCAAGCAGCTCGAGGATCGCAACCAGACGCAGTCTGAGACGATCGGGCGATACCGTGATGAGCTTAATGAGCTTTCGCACGGCTACAAATAACTGAAAAGCCCTGGAAGCGTGCTCAACCGCAAAGTAGTTCGCGCAACCAGGGCTCGTATTCAATCCAGAAAGGATCGAACAATGCCTACATACACAACCGCAACTGCACCCGTCAAGCTGGAAACTGCCTTTGAGGTGCTAAGCGAAATGCAGCGTCGCCTCGCCGAGCTTGCCGAAAGCCTCGAATTCACGGCCGAGCGGCTCTTTCCCCGGAACGGCCTGTGCGAGCGCTGCGAGGACTTCAAGGCTGATTGCCTGACGGTCGATTATTCGGTAGAGGATCTTGATGGCAATCCCGATATGGCAAGCGAGGTGCTATGTGGTGCTTGCAGGGAGGAGCGCTAATGGAGACGAGAAAATATAACGAGACATGCCGACGGTGCGGCGAGGTGTTCGAGACAAACACGAGAGAGCTTGAGACGGTCTGCGACCGGTGTGCAGCTGACGAGGAGTTCGAGCGGCAGCGGGAGCGCGAGTGTGAGTTTCCGGGAGATAGCGAGGAGATGCGGGCATGAGAAAGCGCAAGATTATGAAAACATCGAAACGTTGGTTTGTCGTTGATCGAACCAGATCGCCAAATTTCCCGGGCTATTGGGTTGTCAAGGATGTCAAAACAGCTGGAGTCGTCTTTAGGGAAATGAACCAGTGCTTCGCAACAAAGCGTGACGCTGAATTGCGTTGTGCCGAACTCAACCGCGAGGAGGTTGCCTAATGGAGCGGCTCTTTGACCACCTCTCGGATAATGCGCGGCGTTTCCACGACTTTCATCGGAAGTGGCACGCCGCCTATTTTTACCAGGAGCGCGACAGGCTGGCGCGCGATGCGATGCAGTCGGCGAGAGCCGGCAAGCGTGACTCGCACTGGCAAGCCGTGGCAGCTTTCAGGTTTGCGAGGGAGATTGAGCGGCAGGAGATGGAATCAAATGTTTGCCTGCCATAGAACCTTTTGGGAAGTTGAAGCCTTATCGATCCGCGAATTTGTCAGGAAGCATTGTGTCGCCATCTCACAAATAGGACGATGAGGCTTGCGACAATCGCACCGTAAACAATCCATATCGTCGGATGATTGGGCCAGCCGAGAATGATTGTCACAAGAGTCAACCCTCCGACGAGCACCGCTGCAATAATTGCAAATCGAAGTGTGCCGTTCATAGTTCCTCTCTATTGATAGCCGAGTTGATAACAGGGTTTGCCGCTGTCCGGGTCCGTGCAACTAATGGGTGCCTGCGCGCGGCACTGCTTCTCGACCCTCTTGGCCAGCCAGACGCCTGTGCCTAAAATCCCGAGAGCTCCGACAAGACAGACGCCTACGGATCCGCCCAGAGTGACAGGCGCACCGGGAACGGCTGGCGGCAGACACGTCGAGATAAAGGTACCGGCCCCTGCCACGGCTCCTGCGCCAGTTGCGACCGCGACGTTATGGCAGTCCTGCCGCCATCCATCAATGCACTGCTGGCAGGAGACTACTGGTTGTCCGGGAACTGGCGGACCCGTCGGATAGTCCGGTGAAGTGGGATCGGGATCGCCGATGAACGCACTGCCAAAAGGCAGCATGCGCGCGCCGAGACTCGCGAGGTCTGGATCGGAAAATATCACATCGCCGAATTGCCAGCCGCCCGATGGCGACCACCAAGCCGTCGCCTGCCAGTCGGGGGTCGAGGCGTACCCGTTTACGAACTGAACCTGCCCGTCGCCGTCGAGCTGGAAGAAAAACTGTCCGCAGGCACCGCTCTGCGGATCACAACCTCCAATCGCGATATCATCGACGTGCTTTCTGGAGTTTGCCGCCATTGGCCAGATCGACTGGATAAGCAGGCCGATAGCGAATATTACAACAACGACTCTGGCTGATAAGTGTTGCATGATTCCTCCCTGATGTTTCAGTTGCCCGCGAGGATGGCCCGGTTTTCGTCTGCGGAGCCCCTGGCTGCGTTTTCAGCGGTGAGCACTGCCCGATATCCAGATTACCGTGGCAGACGCTATCATTCTCCATCACATCGTACAAGGGGAAAATTATTAAAGTACTTGAAATAGCGGCGCGAGAATGTTAGCCTGATCGCAGTTTAAAATAAGCGAGGAGTTTCAATGGAAAAAGACTATAAGAGCGAGTGGATACATACCAAGGTGTCGCCTGAATTAAAAGAGAAACTGGTCGCTGAGGCGCGGCGTCAGCAACGGCCGCTCTCACAGATCATTCTGTTTTTAGTACGTGATGCTCTCGGCCTGCCCAATCCGAGTCCAGTAAGAACCGAGACGGACCGTGTGGCCAGTGAAGTATGAAGGCCCCAGCAAGGCGAAGGCACTTGCCGCCGTCGAGGGAACTCGAATGCCCGTTATGTGGCGCATATCATCCAGCTTTTTCATGTGCAGGAGATCAGGGGGAGCGGCTCCCCCCTCACGGCGGCGTGGCTTCTGTGGTGAGGGCGGAAGTGAAGGACGGCTCCCGGCTGTCCATCACGCCGCCGTCGAGACAAATAAAAAGCCGGCGACCTGCCGGCGTGAAAGGTTATCTTAAGAATATGGTAATGGCAGCAACGGAAATAAACAAGGATACTCTCGCAGAGATCATTGAGCGCGTAGTTATGCTCGGCGATCTGAAGCAGCTCAAGCCCGAGGAACGGGTTGATTATTACTCCCAGGTCTGCCGCTCGCTGGGCTTGAATCCCCTGACGCGGCCGCTCGAGTACATCACGCTCAACGGCAAACTGACGCTTTATGCCCGCAAGGATTGCACTGAGCAGCTGCGCAAGCTCCACAAGGTGTCGATCTGGAAGCTCGAGACCTCCGAACAGGACGCCATCTTCCAGGCGATGGCTTATGCGCGCTCGGGCGATCGGGAGGATATCGACTTCGGGGCCGCATCGATCAAGGGTCTGCAGGGTGACGTGCTAGTCAACGCAAAGCTCAAGGCTATCACCAAGGCAAAACGCAGGGTGACTCTATCGATCTGCGGCCTCGGATTTCTCGATGAGACTGAGATCGAGACGGTCCCGCAGGCAACGACTCCCTTTGAAGCCACGCCGGCGATCGAAGAGGATCTCGTTCCGATGATCACCAGGGAGCAGCGCAAGCGGCTCAATGATTTCATCGGCGGCTTAAAAACCAAGTTTGGTCTGACCAACGAAGACTTGCAGACAAAGATGCGCGAGGTTACAGCAGGCGTCGACAAGTGCAACTCGCTGACCGAAGCACAGGCTTCGGAGATGATCGGCATCTACGCCATGTGGCTCAACCAGCTCGAGGAAGCGGCGGCGTCGAATCTGGAAGACAGGAAGGGAGATCCCTTCTAGATGAATATTCCCGAAGAGATCGAAGCAATACTCCTACACATCGCCGCAATGGATGAGCAGCTCAAGGTCTTGCGCTCGTCCATCCGCACGGTCGAGATTGATGTCACACTCGATGTCGTCGGCGCAAAGGACGATCGTGGCAAGCCCGTTCTCGGCAATGAAAAGCTGCGCGAGGCGGCCATCGCGAAGACGTTAGCCGATGACGAGCGTTATGCAAACCTGGCGCGTGAGGTGTCGACAGTCGAGCAGGAGCGATTGAAGTTCCAGGCAAAGCTCGAGCGGCTCAGAATGGAATTCAAGCTCCAGTTGCTCGAAGCCGAGCAGCGCAATTACATCGCGGCGATG
>Ga0306921_10002536_pt1 | contig 18305 bp, 20 predicted proteins | sample sta12Cox44000080_FD_203760 | JGI IMG/M metagenome (GOLD analysis project Ga0306921, IMG submission 203760) | Lab enrichment of tropical soil microbial communities from Luquillo Experimental Forest, Puerto Rico - statoxic.12C.oxic.44.000.080 (v2)... | ecosystem: Environmental > Terrestrial >... | reverse complement strand
TTTGAAGGGAGATAAGCCGGTATTGGGCCTTCTGCGTAACAACCCGTTCCCTGATGCGCCGCCCAAATTCGTCCGCGCGCTGCTCTATGAATATCACTTCGCGACACCGGAGGACCATAGGACGGCAGCGGCAATCTGGGATCGAAAACTTGTGGGTCTTTATTTTCCAGCGGTCTCGCTCGATGATGAGGGATTCCGTCAGGCGTTTATGGCAATAGCTGGGGAATAATAATTCCTTACTCGCAGCGACGGACTCTTTTGGAAGGAATGGCGGGGATAACGCGACTCGAACTCGCGCGGCCTCTGCCGTGACAGTTCCTTCAGGGACGTCGCACATTACCAATCTTCACGTCGACCCTGAATTCGTGATAGTTGCGGAAGTCAATGATGTTGTGGCTGCAGTTACCGGCGCCTCGGGGACAACCCAAGCTCTCAGCATGGACCGGAAGCAGAAACGACGTCCCGCCAATCGACACGTACGAATAATCAACCGCGGATTCGATGGTATCCATCGGGAAATCTGATGGTATGTTGCGCGCCTGCATCTCGATTCGCAGGACGCGCGCGGTGCTCGGATCCACCCATACCGAACCTTCGTAAGCCGGAACCAGAGTCTGAGACTCAACGTGCACCGTCCAGCGCGAATTTTCCCTTGGCACTTCAAAGTCGTAAACCTGGGCGCTGAAACCCGAAATGGAAGAGACGCCGGCGGACCGGAACCGGGCGTTCGTATCGGCGGAAAAAAGGCTCAGCAGTGTGGATGCAAATTCTCCAGTGGACCAGGACCCACTGATTTCCTCCAGGCCTGTGTCCGTGGGGCGGTCATTGATCTTCACGTTGCGATAACTTTCCTTACCATGATCGTAAATGATTTCGGCCGAAACAACGTCCAGGGGCGTTTCCTCGCGGCCTCGCTGCCTATACCGCGCCATGACCTCCTGGCAAATAAAGTTGGGAAGGTTCTCCGAAAACTCAAAGGCCGCCCCTCTGGCCCTTTCGATCAAGGCTTCGGAGGAACTAAGCGAACGCGTGCGTATGGAGTCCGCGGGGGCCGACGCGGCCGGCGGCGGGTCAGGACAGGGAGGCAGATCCGGCTGTTTGCCTCGTTTCAAGATGGGAGGAGCGTTGGAGCAAGCAGGCGCGCTCTGGGATTGCGATTGCGTTGCCGGCGGCGGCGCGGAAGCCGATTGTGCCGGCTGCGATTGCGGTGAGGCTCCGCTTTGCGCATTCAGGGAAATCGGAGCACTCAAAACGAGGGCGAGTAGCACCCCCTTTAGGCAGCTAGATCTCCGACCCGAGTAAACACTACGCATGATCCATCGATTCCGATTTTGTCTTTTCGTCCCACAGGGCAGCATACCATGCTTAATCTAACCAGGACTGAACAGAATTGAGGAGATTACGGCTGCTGCTAAATTCTTTGCTCCCCTGTCAACGATAGACGCGATTCGATTTGTTATTATGGGCGGTTCAAACTCGTGCACAGTATGACTGCTGCCATCGAGACGGGCTCGGCATTTGAGCACCGTGAACCTGAAATTGATTCCAATTGACACCGCCAAGACACGGAGGTATGGTCAGCGCGTTGCTTTCATCACTCCCGCCCGTCAGGTCGCCTTTTCAAATCTTCGGGGCTGAGACAGGGGACGAATGTCAGGATATGCCATGATAACTGGATTTTGACTTCCCCTGATTGCAGCAGTCGCTCCTTGCTAGCTCTTGGGGTCGTGCACTCGCCGTGATGCCAAAACCCGAGGTTTCACAATGGTGCAGGAAGAAAAACCTGGCTGGAAAAAGAGAGTTATCGACGAATTGCGGAAACTCTCGATAACGGTCATATACATCTGGATCTTATTGATTGTCTTTGCCCTCTATCGTGAAATTATTCTTGCTAACTACAATATCAGCTACACCACAAAGTTTGGTTTTGCCTTCATAAATGCTTTGATCCTCGCGAAATTCATGTGGTTGGGAGAAATATTGCAAGCCGGAAAGAAGGCAGCCCGCAAAGTCCTGTTGTATTCGACACTTTGGAACTCTGCAATTTTTACTGCCATTTTATTGGTCTGCCATTTTTTGGAGGAAACTTTGCTCAAATTGTGGCACGGACAAACGATCGCGGAGAGTGTTTCCGAAACCGTCAAAGATCCACGCGATATGATTGCGACCGCACTGGTTGTGTTCGTGGTGTTAGTACCTTTCTTCTTTGCTAAAGGGTTGGTTGAGCTTCTGGGAAAGGATGAAGTAAAGAGACTGCTGCTGAGGGGTCGGCCGAAGGACAGCACGCAGCCAGCAAAGAATTAGCACAACTCTCGGCAAGGTCCATCTGGTTAGCGAGGCGACCTCCCAAGTTGATTTCGACGCTGCATTATCGGTTACCGGACAAACCAGTTCGAAAGTTTGAGGAGCCGCGTAGGCTCTTGAAAATCACGCAATAATCTGCACGGCTTAGCAGCACCAGAAAACCGCTCGCATCATTTGTTCTTACTTTTCCGGATGTATGTAAAATCGTATTCGACCTGCCACGACTTTCCACCATCGCTGGAACCCTGGCTGAACTGGCGCACGGAGTCCGACCCGAGTTTGAAAAACTGGAGGTGACGCTTGAGCTTTGTGCCATCGGGCTGAGGAAGGTCGTCGGTCCAATAGTCCATCACGCCGTCCTTCAATCCTCCGTAAAAGAAAATGTTTCCGCCGACGTTGTCGACCCAATACTGTTCCCAGCGTTTGAGCGAGGCGTTGTAAATGTTATAGCTTTTGCCCGCGTAGGGACTGTTGAGGCTCTTCCAGTTTTCCTGAACCACACAATCCTCCAAGATGAGTTCTATTTTGCTGTTTCCGGAAGGGACTGCCCCCTGAGTTGTGCTTACGCTCCATTCGCCGAGCCAAAAATCAAACTGGCGGTTCTCTGGAGCGTAGGCACAGGGACGTTGATTCTTTTTGGCCTGCTCGATGATTCTTGCAAAGCGGGGATCGTTCCTCAAAACCGATAGGTCGGGATCGCTGGTAAGAGCATCCGGGTCCGCGTAGCCCTGTTGGACGGCCTTGTCAAGTGATGCGAAGGCCTTCTCCGGCTGGCTCAAGGCGGCATACACGGCTGCCTTGCCATATTCGCCAAAAAGCCCAGCCCCACTCTGGCCGGCTTTCTCGAAGGCCGCCAAAGCCTCCTCGTATCTCCCGAGGGAACGCATTGCAGCCCCCAAACGAAGCCACACGCGCGGTGGCGCAGTCGTCATCTCCTTGCTCAATTCTTCATAAAGCTTCGCTGCCCTTTCCCAGTTCTTCGCCTCGTAAGCCGCGTTCGCCTCTTTCGACAACACATCGACATTGGGATCCTGCTGCGCTGATGTGCTTAGTGCCACGGCTAGAAACAAGCAAGCCAAAACCCGAATTCCGATCATGATTCCCTCCGGGGACACACGGTGCTAATTACTTGCTTAGACGCGGGAAAAAACAAAAAGCGAGAGACTTTGAAAAGCTCTCTCCCTCCCCTACGGGCATGACGACAGGTACGCTGAGGAGCAAGTTTAGTGCGTTCACCACGACTGCGGGCGGCCACGTCAAAACGGGGAATCGCTGATGTCAGTACTATGAGGAATTTGTCCGCGAACAAATCAGAGACTACGCGGCAAATCAGTCGCAAGGCCACGGTTTCGCGGTTTTGTCAGATGCACAGTGCCGACTATCGCAATGATTATCGTGAGAGTCTGGAGCGCAAAAGGGAGCCAGCCACCGATGGCGTTGTTCGAGACGGAGAAAACGCCCCACCAGAGATTCATGCAAATATGCAGTGACACAACTACCCACAGAGTCTGCCATCTGTAACGACCCATGCGAACACGACTCCACCGGTTCCCGTCAGGAGGAACAAACTAACCATCTCCATCGAACTCTGCCCCTGCTCGACATGTACGTGCCCGGACAGAAGTGCCGAAGGCCACACCACCGCCCAGAAAGGCCAACCGGTGCCGCGCTGTAGCTGTCTAACGCCGAAACCGCGGAACTCAATCTCCTCGACGATGGGCGAGAAAACAGTCAAGAACAGAAGAGGAAGGAGTTCAATGTGTACGGTGCAGCTCGCGATACGATTCGAGGCAGTTCCTCTCGAACAGGCTGCTGAGGCTTACGCCCGCATGATGGAGGGCAACGCACGGTTCCGCATCGCGCTGGTTTCGAAGGATGGAGTCTCACGGCAAACATCGGTCAGGTCCCGATCGTCCGCTAGCCGGTAGTTGGAAGGCTTGGTCGTCAACTTTCGAATAGCGTCATTCGGGCTGGAACTGCACTGCACCTCGCCTTGCTGGCGTAATGCCTCTTTTCGTGAATTGACTGCGGCTTTTCAGTGATGCTGGGGAGCGCCAGCTTTTTGCGGGACTGCGGCAATCCTGAAGCCAATGCTGCGGAGGAATGGTCCTCGAGGTCACGATTTCTCCGAGCGGCGGGTTCATGTACGGCGTCGCAGTAGTAACAACCACCACGTCCTATGTTTGGACGTGCCGCGGGGAAAAAACTATGGATAAATGTCCGCCACTGATGAAACTAGAAGCAGAAATTGTCGAGTTGGAAGAAACGATCCTGGACCTAGCAACACGGGATCGTCTCCTGGATATGCCGAAAAAGCTTTTCAGTGAAGCACAAGAATACCGCCGCAAAGGGAATGCGGAAGAAGCTCGTTTAACGCTGAATTCCGCTTGTAGGCTCGTGGAACCCGCAAAAAGGGAACTCAAGAAGTAGCACTTCCTTGTCACAAATTGAACGGCACCGCCAATCGATAACCCGCGTCACTTGCCTCGCTCACGTTACCACTACCAACATTTGGCATTTCAAAATGAAACGGATTAGGCCCGACCTTCATCCTACTTATGGCTAAGAATGCGATGAACTCGAAACGAGGATCGCTGTGGGTCTTGAGATCTCAATCCGCAAATCGGACGATGTCACTATAGTGGACCTTCGGGGAAGTTCGACCCTCAACGACGGTGAGAGCGAGTTGCTGAGCAGCCATCTAAAGAAATTGCTCGCCAGCGGCATGCACAGGCTGTTGTTGAACCTAAGGGAACTAACCTATGTTGACAGTTCCGGTATCGGTATCCTCGTGGCAACGTATGCCTCCCTCAGACGGCAGGGTGGCGACCTCAAGTTGCTATCTCCGACCGACCGAGTGCGGAAGGTGCTGACTTTGTTTCGCCTACAAAACATCATTCCGAGCTTTGAGGATGAGGCCCAGGCCTTGGCTAGCTTCGGGCCTCTGGGTTACTTCGCAAAGTCCTAAAGCAGGCGCACGCGTTAATTCCTCGCGAGCCTCTGAGTACCACGCGCAAATTTGACCTGGGATCGTCCGCAGGGCACCCTGACCCTCTGTTCTTCGGTTTCCAGATCGCGCACCTTCAGCGCCGCTGCGTACGACGTAACCTAAGGCGCTGAAGCGCGGCACTCAGGTGGGAGGATAAATCTCTATGGAGGAAACTGTGTCCAAAAAAGTTGTGCTATTTTAAGGGTTCACCCCAATAAAGTATGCAGAGCCAATACGAATCAACGAGATAGCAAATCAGAGATTAACTACGAACCAGAAGGTCGGGAGTTCGAATCTCCCAGGCCGCTCAGAGACATCAGCACTCAATTTCTCACGACGGCAACCTAAGCGCCCTGACCGCGCGCCGAGGGATCAAAGACTGCCTTGAATGACATCTGACAGGGATAGAAACAAAGCCGTTGGAGATGATCTCGCGACACAGGGATAAGTTCTGTGTGAACGCCCGCGACGCAGCAGGGAAGTGACGGCGCAACCTGATTAGATGTTGCTCGCCACATATTCCCAATTCCGGGTCTCAGAGAAGATTTCCCCTGTACCGTTTACAAAAGCACCGTGGGCGTAGGTATCACCCTGAAGTCTGTCCATAAGCCACGCCGTGGGATAACCAAGGTACCCATAGACACCGTTCACGCAGGGTGGCATAGCGGTCAGGCAATCGGGTTGGCCGGTTATATCGTTGTGATTGGGACATATGAGCGTACCTTTCAACTTGGGAACGCCGGCCGGGACAGCATTGTAATAGGCCTCAATCGACTCGAGGCCGGTGACGCCGGGTGGTTGATTTGGAGGCGAAATGAGGATGTCAGACGAACCATCGATGAAGAACACTGATCCGGACGTCAGGTTGTGGGTGTCGAGACAATCCGGACCGAGCGTACACCACATGTGAGCCGGTAACTCGATTGGGATCGCAGTCTTTATCGTTCCGGCAGACTTGATCAAGGCGTTTGCTGCGCCACCGGCACCTTGAGAGGCGCCGACCGCGCCAATCTGACTGGTATTGAGTTTGCGGTAGAAGACGCTGGATGAATCGCTGTTGGCTTGTACCAGAAAGTTCGCCGCATCCAAAATGGTCTGGCCAGAACCTGTGAATGCATCCTCTGTGGCGATGATTACAAAACCCCAGGAAGCCAAGTGATTCAGGAAGTAGGCAACGTTGCTTGCTTTTCCGGCCGTCCCGTTGCCCCAGGTGATGATGGGGTGTAGAAATCCATTGGCGCCGAGGTTTGTTGGATAGTACAGATCGAACTTGTGATTCTGCGAATCGCAGCAATACACACCGGCACTGACGGTGATCGGCGCCCACGGGCCCGCGGCGTAGTACTTCTTTTCAATAGTTCCGGTTGGACGATTGCCTGAATTACACTTACAAGCCGCCAGAGTACCGGCCGCAAGGAGCACCAAAACGGACAAACACCTAGATCCGATGCGATTCATAATTCCCTCCGCCGATGAAGCTTTCTCCAGGAGAACCGGGAAGCGGGCCTGCGACAGCGGCTGCGCCAGATCCGCTGCGATTGTATCGTTGGGGACCGCCACATACGAGGAGCCTCGTGCGCAAGGGTTGTGGCGCTCCCGGCGGCTGCTCCCTTGCGTGGACGGCCCGAGTCGTAAGTCGACAGCCATTTGGTTAAATGGTGACACCGGAGAGACAAACGTTTCAGATCGCGAGTGCATCAACTGTGTCCGATCGTTTTACTCTCGGAGGAATTTCACGTAGACACCCTTTAGGAAAGAATTGTGGATTATAGTGGGTTCCGGACACCGTAGGCCGTTTCGGAAAGGAGATGCGAGCTCATGACCATATCATCTCCAGCGCCCGCCAGGATTTCTCTTTGTGGGGTTTTACTTGCGTGTGTTTTCGCTCTTCTCGGTTGCCTCAAACATCCGAACACATGGACGCCACAACCGCGCTATGGGACGAACGTAGGCACTAAGGACTTTGACTTGAGCTCCCCGGACCGCGACGCGAATGGCGCTCCGGACAACCCCCGCTGGACTCCTCAAGTTCAGTCTCAAAACCTCCCGCCGATGTCAGGCTCGGATTGCGCGAAGAAAGGTCAGCCATACCAGACCATTTGCACCGACCAATCGAAGTTCGTGGTCGAGGATCGGGGGACGGGCATCACGGGAACGCTCTGCAGTTTGTTCGGCGACCGTTCGTCTATTAATGGTCATGCCGACTGGGCCGTGGCCAGCGCGCAGGGGACAGTGGGCTGGCTGAACTTCGCAGATGACGGGGATTACAACCTGCTTCTGCTACCCGACCACGGGTATGGGTTGACTCTCAACAACAATAGCCTATCTTCCGAGGGGGTGCGTTACATCGAGGTTGAATTCGATTCGCGGGAGTTCGATAAAAGGTTCAGAACACAGTGGTGGCAGGATTTCGCCCGATTGGCAGCAGAAGGAGCTTCCTCAGGAGATTATTCAGGGATTGTAAACCACTTGCACGCCGGCTCCGGCCTTCCCTATGGCGTGGTTTACGGCATTTTTGGAATCGATTGCGAGCACGGATGCAGGAGCGAATTTCATCCAGCCTATGCCGTCGCCATCCAACTCGACGAGTCGAAGCAAAGCAACATCTGGGCGATCTTCGCTCGAAACTGGGGCGATGAAGGGTTTTGCAGTCACCTGGATCACGAGCTCGACCTCACTTCTACCGCACAAGCCATCCACTTAGTTCTACCGTATACGTCGCCCGCTGCCCCTGCGGTCAAGAGCCAGGACGTCGCAAGTTCGATTTCTACGACGAGCCAGTGCCCAACCTATCGCTTCCTGCCTGATCGCGGCGAGGAGATAACAATTCCGCTCCCCGCTGCGGGTGAGCACGGCCTAACCGAAGTCGTGGTGCAATTCGCGTGGCCGGACACGGCTTCGGCTGTCGAGCACAACAAGGTCGACAAACAGCACCTTTCGGCGATGCTGGCGACCCGAAGGAGCGAGGCGCAAACCGTCAAGCCTTCCGAAAGTTCCGAAGAACACATGGGCAGATTAATCCGCTACTTCAACCAAGGCAGAGGGCTGCCCGAAGCTGGTTTCCACACAAACGTCCTTCCGCAATTTTCAGCAAATAAGACCGCAGCCGAGCAGAGTTCGCCATCTTTAAGGGTCTTCGAGCAGAAGAATACTCTATTATCTTGTCCTCTGCCGGAGGCTGCGGGAGTGGTGGCAGCTGCCAGCAGAAAGGTGTCGACGAGTCCAGTCAAGCCGTCTCCTCTCCCTGTGCACTCAGCAAAAGAAGTGTGGGATCGCGCCACCCTTACCTATTTTTGCGCGGCGTACGAACGATCAGGCAAGAAGCTTCCGCCGGGCGAGCCTCCGGGTCTAGCACAGAAACTTGATAAGATCTGTAGTGGACTCAAACCCTAAACTTCTCACCCGATCCAAGCTTACTCTCCTCGTCAAGCGAAATTAGCGACTCGCTGACGAAGTTTTTGGGCCAAACGGATTTTCGAGTGGGTCGAGCACCCGAGTCTCCAAATCGAAGTATGCCAATTCATGATCCTTAAAATTAACTAGCCAGATGTTCGTTTTGCACTTCCTTGATGCCGACCGCTTGCCCGGCAAAGATTGTGCCTCCCAATAGAGGTGATCGCGCCAAACATGTTTTGTGGTATTCTCTGTTGCCTCAAATCATCCTCATTCTCGGATTCATCATTTTTTGGGTGTACCGCTCGCGCTCACGTGATCCTTCCTAAAGTAGATTCCCACCGATGACGATTTTTTCGTGTAATTGTCCGTGTGCTCGGTACAAAACCGTCCAACGCGAGCCGAAAAGAGGGTTTGCTTTTCGCTGATTGTCTTGGCCCTTGTCCGCTGCTGTTGTTTGCTGTCGTGCCTGAAATCCGCCTACGAACCCAGAAGGTCGGGAGTTCGAATCTCTCAGGCCGTTCAATCTTTCTCTGGCACTAAGCCTTATGCCGTCCCACCAGGACCATCGGAGGACTGACTAGGGTCTTTGGGGGTTCTGCTTCTTGTTACCACCAAAGAACTTGCGGTGAATCTCCGGCCAGAACTCGATGGCAAGATTACCAAGCATCTGATAGCTCAAACTGATCGCCACCCGACTTAGAGTCAAAGACGCTCCGCGGTCTTCTGGCGGATAGTATAGATTTGACAATCCCGCACCGGCGAATTTTCCGAGGACGTTGGACCAGTTCGGCTGAGTGTTTCCAGAATCGCTCCGGGTTACGAATCCACGAGATACCGAATAACCAGCGCGCGACCAGCCGGTTCCTTCACCCTTACGGAAATACCGAGGATCTTGGTGAAGAAGCGAAGGGAACGCATATGTCGAGAAGAATCGCGCCGAAGTCCCATCGCCCAAGGCGGCACCAAAACGCCTCGCGTAACCCGCCGCACCTTGCCCATAGCCACTGTGAGAGTTGTTGGCCTGCTCGACTCCAGCTTGTATGGCGTAAACCACAAAGGGATATGGATCTAGAGTGCCCCTCACGAAGAGCTGGAATTTCTCCTTGCTCTTCAGCGGCGGTGCATTTCGAGCGTTGGTTATCGAGTATGCCGGCACAACTCCAAAGATCCGTTCCGGTTCTTCCTTCGATTGGGATTGAGGTGCAGGGTTCGCCTCCTGAGTTGCCTCTTGGACCTGCGGCGACGCTTTATCTTGAACCTGCGCAGAAGCTAACGATCCTGAGCAAGCTACTAGCAGGGCGAACCAAGTTCCTGCCTGCGCAGGGAGGCCCACAAGAATTCTCTTAGTGCCCATCCTCATTTTGCGCCGTGACGCCGAATGCAATCGAGCTCGATCCCGGGGCGTAGAAGTCGAGGCCCCAAAAAGACCCTGCCTTCCGTTTGATGCATGAAACTTACTTCGTCGGCGGTGAATTTGTCCGCGATGTTGTTATTGGCATGCCCGACGGTCTAACTGTCCCTTCGCTCTGACTGCAGGGCTCGCGGAGGTTTCCGGATGGCTAGTACCGAAGTTACCGATGAGCCCGACCTATCGATACTCGTGCGAAGACAACGTTGCGGGAACTTCTCGCAGATTTCCGGGGAATTGTACTGAGGGCCCACCCGCGGGGCCGAGGGGGCCGCCTAGTCCAGTTGGGTAGGATTACACCTGTTAGTAGGGGCCCGGACAAGTCCCCGGAATTTGGACGAGTGCATTTATGAGCCTGGAATTGAAATACCCGCAGTGGCAGGGGCCCCTCGCAGCCGCGATTCTTGAATTCGATCCTGAGCAACTCGGTGGCAAGCTACAAAACGCTCAGCAAGCGATTGCGAGTAGACTCGAAGAATTGGCATGCGGCAAAAGCAATGAACACGAACTTCGAGCGCTTTTTGACGGACTTTCTATTATCCAAGGCTTGAAACGAGATCGCCTCAACTTCCCGGCCCCGAAGGTCACTGATAGGAGTTGAATGCCGGCAAGCGTTCGGCTCCCATCGAGACGCATTTGAACATTTCAATCGGGCGCGATCCAATGAGACTATGATTTGTACGACAAGCCGGAATATGTCGACTAGGCTGGGAAAAGGCTAGAAGCGTTCTACAAAGAAACGTGCGCGTGGTAGAGAGAGTGTCAACGGCTCACGTCTGTACTGCCGCCATCTATGCGATGGACGTGTTCAAGTTCTAGCCGCGAGGTGGGGGGCGAGGTCAGGGAGCAGGGCTCGCACGGAGATTAAATGAATGATGCGAATCTGAGCTTGGTGAAGGAAATTTTTCAGAAAGCGAAATTTATCCGTAGCCTTGGGATTGAATTGACCTCATGTGGAAGGGGTTGGTGTGAGACGAGAGTCAGCGTGGCACCCGCCCTTCGACAGCAACACGGATTTATTCACGCTGGAGTACTGATGACCCTGGCGGACCATACCTGCGGTGGCGCTGCAGCTTCAACAGTGCCGGAGGGCCGTGATGTGGTTACTGTCGAAAACAAGGTCTCGTTTTTGCGTCCAGCTTTGGAGCCAAATCTATTCTGTCGCGCAGAGGTGTTGCGGGCAGGGAAGAATCTCATGTTCGTTGAAGCGACGGTGATGGTTGAAAGGGGCGAGGGGCGAATAATGGTCGCTAAAGCCTCCAGCACTCTAGCGGTCATCGCCAAAAAATGGGCCGATGAGATGAATGCTGTGGACTGAGGGGAAAACTGCACAGAAAAAGACCGGTGCAGATGCTGCTGACCTCAAAACAAAATCCGTGTAACTGAGCCCCGTCATCCGACCGGGTATGCATTCGACACGCGTCGCGACTGGAAACCGTGACAGCGCGTCGCCCAGAGGCTAGAGTAGGACCTCCAGCCGGGGAGTCCAACCTGTGAACATCATGCGTCAACACACTCTTGTCCTGGGTGCAGCAGCGCTTATTTTTCTAAGTCCCGCCGTTCGATCCGAACAGACACAAAAGGGAGCCCGGCCGGCGCAAGAAGACCGTGTCAAGAAACTCGAAGAGCGGGCCGACGCCGTCGAAAAAGTCGCAAGCAACGCGGCGATGGAAAAGGACTACATCACGCGTACCCAGAAGCAGTACGAGTCTTACTACGAAAAAGTGCTCCACACGGAGATGTGGACGCTGGTAATCATGGGGCTCATTCTAGCGGGCGTGTTTGGCTTCGCTGTCCGATTCAGCCTAAAGCTAATCGAGGAACGGGCAAGAATCGCGATGGCCGATGCTACAACTCAAATGCGTAACGAATACGCCCGGACCGTGGCGAAGGAGGTGCAGAAACTCTGGGACTCCAATGCCGGGGACACCAAGAAACTGAAGGAAACACTGACGGCACCGATCGCCGAACTCGTGCAGGACCTCAAAGACAGATCCGACTTCCAATTTCAGTTTGTCCAGGGACTTGCAGGAAGCCGGCCCGGCGATTCGATGGCCAGCTTCCGCAATGCACTGAGGAGCTATAGGTCGGGCAAATCCCGAAGCCTCATCGAAACAAAGCTCGGAGCAAACACAGTACGCAGCCTCTTTGAGTCGTTTCGGATAGAGCATGGGGATAACTACGTTGAGAAAGCGCGAGAAGAGCTGGCCGAGGAGCTCTACAACGGTCTCGAAGAAGAACTTGCCCTCGCAGCTCTGCAGAGCCCGTGGCTCACGCCGCTCATCAACGAAAGAAAGCCCGCGGTTTCAGAGCCTCCTGCGCGTGAGCCAGTTGCGGAGGTGCGTTCTGCGTCGCCTGTCGCGCCTGCCGCGGTGGCCCTGCGCGAGGAGCCGGACCTCTCTGATATCGAAGTAGAGTCCGAGGCACGCCTCGTGGGATAGCAGATAGGTCAACTCCAGTGCGATGCGTGTGACGTGGCTTTCGCGTGCGTGTCAGCTAAAAGTGCTGGGCTCCCGTTGCGAACCTACGGAGTTACATAATGGTGCGCAAATTCGCCGCCGCAGGGCTCGGGCCGAGTAAGTGGAGGTGTGGATGCGTTTCGCGCGGCTGGTTGCCATTTTGATTTCGCTCGTGTGCGTCGGCGCGGGCGCCCAGCCGCCGGACCAAAAACTCACGGTTGCAGGGAAGCTGGTCCGGGTCATGGCAATAGGAGCGGAATCGACGGGTTGGGCGATTGAGCTGGGGGCACCGATCACGATTGAGAATACACAGGTAAATTCGATTCAAGTGCGTTACAGCAGCGCAAGCAAACTTGAAAGTCTGGTGGACAAGCAGGTCAGGGCATCCGGTAAGCTTGTCCACCGGCAGGGAGTCGAAACGGGTAAGCAGCCTGTTCTCGATATTTCTTCGATAAGAGAAGTCAAAGCAACAGCCGATACGGCGCCGGCGCAACGAAAATCTCCATGAGAGCTTCAGCGTTTCGCATGCATTTGCGACGGACAGAAGATCAGGGATGATATTCTGCACTCAAGGCGTCTCAAGGCTCTGTGACGATTAGGAAACTGTCTTGACCATATTCGCTGAACTTGTGCGAAAATAAGCATATTTTAGGATATGCGAAGCCCGGGGCAGCCGCCCGTCCCGGACTTCCCCTTCGGGGTGATTCAGGAAATACGATCCATAAGTGCGACCGAGGCCGAGATCTGCTCGTCCGGCACGGTCCAATACTTTCTCAGCAGAACGTTCTTTTCTTCGGATGCGACTAGTTGAAAGCCGCACTTCTGGTAAAACTGAATCGCCCATAAAGCATCGGCCCATGTTCCGACCAAGATGGGACCCGTCGCGAGGCCGCGCAGATGAGCCAGCAACCGCGCCCCGATTCCAGCACGTTGCCGCCAATGTGCGAACATATGCGTGGCGAATCAGCGTCACATCTTTCACCGGCTGAATGCCCATCACGCCGGTCAGCGCGCCGTCTTCCTCAAAAGCCCAGAACTCGACGCCGTCGCGCATCTCGTGGCGCAATTCGTCTCGTGTCATGTACGGTTCCTTATAGCGATCCTGGGGAATCACACCGTTGTAGGCTTTTGCGCCGTCGTTGATGATTTGCCAAATCATTTCGAAATCGTTTTCATCGCATCGCCGGACCATGTGAGCTTCTCTCGTTGAACCGTTACCCTGGGGCACATTTTGCGACCTGGAGATTTGCACAATGTAGTCAGGATGTCTTGAAGGAAATTGCATGCGCGCTCAGGGCAGTGCTTCGCGATAGCGACCCGGCGTTATCCCACATTGCCGAACGAACGCGCGCGTCAAATGGCTCTGATCAGAGAAACCAGCGAGCAGCGCTGCCTGCGCCGGGGTGTGACCCTGTGCCAGAAGCCGTCGCGCCAGTCGCACGCGAAGTTGCACGAGGTAGGCGTGCGGGGTGATCCCCATCTCGCGGACAAAGCCTCGCAATAACTGGAAGCGGCTCACGCCTGAAAGCGCGGCCAATTCCGCAAGCGTGACTGGGTCTTGCGGAGCGGAATCCAACCGCCCGATCGCTTTTGCTACACGAGGCGACGGCCCGTCGAATCGAGGTCGCGCCACACCATGACGCTTCAACAGGCTCAAGAGAGCGCGAATTAGTTGCTCTTCGGCACAAAGGGGGTCGGGGTGCCGATCGGTGAGACAGGCGAACAGGCGAGTGAAGTTTTGCGCCAGGAGAGTGTCGCGCACCACCGGCCTCGTAATCTCCACCGGCTTGCAGAATTCCTCGTGCACCAGGCCAGCCATCGTCGCTGGCTCAAAATAAATGATTCGCCAACCACGCGGTTTTCCACCAAGCGGAATGCCGTCGTGAATCTCGCCTGGATTTACCGTGATCATGTCGCTGGCTTCGGCTTCCACTGTCCCGACGCCGCTCCAGGAGCGCTGCGCACCGAACGCAATCAAGCCGATGCCAAATTGATCGTGGGCATGGCGCGGAAAGTGATGACTGGACACAAGAGTCATAGCCTGGACGCCGGCTATGCCGGTTTTGTGCTGCATTACGTTATGGATTCGCGAACTCATTGACAGTCAAAGTCTCTCCGTTCGATTCGCGCGAGGCCAAAGGCTAGCAATTGTAACCTGGCGACCAAGTCAGAATTTTTAAAAAGGGAGCGACAGGGCTATGCAATCACATCCTTGTGCTTGGAGACCTTTCAAAAGAATCTTGAAATCCTGAGTCTCGAAGCTTCTGCTTTTTCAAAGCTATGGGGGGCAGAAGAGGCGCGCTCGCCATGCTGGTTTCCGCAAACCTCCAACGCACAGAAATATCGGACGAGTGCCGGTTCGCAGCCGGCGACGAGGACTCTGAGTCCAACGGTAGCATTCGCAACCGACCGCCATTGCACCAGGAGGTCAAGCTTCCTTATGCCCGGTATTTCCTCCGCCACTCGCTTGCATGGCGTTCACAGCCCTCGATGGGATAGTCTACACCTGACGAGGAAGTGAAAAACGAAGTCAGCGGTCCCCTCCGAATAGTGTTCGTCGGCTTTCGTTGAAATATGAGGCTCGCGTCGTGGTAGAAAATGCGCTATAACCGCAGCGTTATCGAGCAAGGTGGCTGCGGCGGCTTTGGGGGAGTGCGTTCGAGCCGCTGCCGGAGGTATGAAAGGTATGAAAATGAAGCATGTTTCAAGGCGCAGGCTGATGGCGGCCCTGCTCTGCGGCGTTGCTGTTTGCTTGGCGTTCGGTGATACGTTCGCGGCAGGCGGCCTTACTCACACCACTCAAGCGGAGCTCGGTCACCTGATTCCGCGAGACAAGTGGGAGGGAAGCGGGCTGAACAAGCTCACCCCGGCTGAACAACAGACTTTAGCCGACGAAATTACGGCGTTACTTGGTACAGCTCGATCGACGCAAAGCAGCGCTCTCGCCGCAAAAGACAGAAGCCAATGGCGAATGTTGCAAAGGCACATGTCGAAGGATGATGTGAAGAAACTGCTGGCTGAGCCAACGAAGGTCTCGGTCTCGAGGTTCTACGAATCGTGGTACTACGTGGGTGGAACGGTCACATTCGATGGGAAAGGGCGGCTCGATTCCTGGACCGAGATGTAGGGATGAGCGATGATGTCATCGAACCCGCTGTGATTCGTGTCAAACAGATCTCCCAATAGGGCGGAGGGCGTTGCACAATTGCCGTGGACGCAAGAACTCCGCCCAGGCGGTTTGTAGTTGGACGTTACGCCCGGTGCGAGGACTGTGAAGAAGGTTACCGGAAACGGGGTCTGCTACGGCCGGTATTCTGGCTGGAGGTCGTCTGGCTGGAATAAGGCGGTTCGTGCGGCAATATAGCGGCAGCCCGGCTGGTGCTCAAATCTGAATTTCCAGTCAGGGCCGCGTGAATAGCTGACGGCATAGCATCCGAAACAGCGCCATTCGCGAACTTGCTGCCGTTCGTCGAACACGACTTCGTATTCACCCAGCTTGAAGTCGTGCATTTCCGCGATCTCAAATACGTATGCCAAGGCTTCTCTTAATTTTTCTGATTCCGATTCGCTCATTTTAAACCCTCCTTGCGGCCCCGGCATCGATCTGCTGCTCAATGCCTGAGCGAAGGGGGGGCGGAGGCGGGACTCCCCTAGAGAGGCAATGCGAAAATCATACGCCGGGTAGGGCAGGTGTCAACCGATTCGGAGGATTTTCTCGCTTCTTTGAGCCGGTTTTGGGCACGGAGCGGCAAGAAGTACATACTGGCAAGAAGTACATACTGGCAAGAAGTACATACTAAGGATAAGGCCGAACTGGATGATTGCTGGTTGGGGCGCTGGTTGGCGACGTTCGTAGTAGGGGTCGAACTCGAAGTGTTACCGAGGGGAAGCAGGCAGCCGGCATAGAGGGCAGTGGTGGTCCAATTCGAATACTGACTCTGGTAGAAGACCTCGGCGGCAACATAAGGCCCGGGCTGGTACGAGTTGATGGCAAATCTGCGTTGCATCGTGATTTTATTGCGATAGCGCCAGGTGACCTCATCTTTGGACCAATCGAGACCGGCACGGTTGCGGTCGGAAAGAAAGGGGAGTAGGTCACTTTCTTTTTATGACTACCGCCGTAAGGTCGTCGTTCTGTTTGGTACCACCGGAAAAATCAATGACGGCTTTGTAGAGGGCGGAGATGATCTCGGCGGGCGGTCTCTCTTTTGACGAACGGACAGCCTCTTCAAGCCGCTTCACGCCAAACTCTTCACCCTTTACGTTGGCCCATTCGAAGAAGCCATCGGTGGTCAAGACAAGCAGGTCGCCCGGGTGGAACTCCAGGATTTTGGGAGGTTCGGAGGCGAAGTCGGGGATAACGCCGAGCGGCAGGGCTTGCGAGTCCATGGCATCGAAGCGGTCTTCGCGCAGCCAGTAGAGAAACAGCGGCCCGTGGCCGGCGGAAAGCAGCTCGACGCGCGAGCCGCCCGGAGAGCAAACGGCGGCCACGAAAGTGACAAACCGACCCTCGCCAATATCTTTGGACAGGGCCGAGTTAACACGCTCCATGGCGGTCAACAGATCATGTTCCGGCGTGAAGTTGGCGCGAGCATAAGCGCGGCAAACAGCAGCGAGCAACGCGGGGCCGATGCCATGGCCTGTGACATCGGCGAGCGCGACCTGCAATTTTCCGTCGGGAAGAACCTGCCAGTCGTAATAATCTCCGCCAGTCTGATCGGCGGGCTGGTTCCAGCCTGCGATTTCGAAGCCGTCAATCTGCGGCGTGGTGGTGGGAAGGAGAGATTGCTGGATGGAGCGCGCGACGTCGAGGTCGTGTTCGAGCCGTTCGACCTGGCGTTTCATTTCGGCTTCGCGAAGCGCTGCTTCGACCTGTTTTCGAATCTCGCCCGCAACGGCTCCAGCGATGAAGCCGCCGATGATAAAAATGACGGCGAAGCCTACGACGGAGCGTTCCGGAGAGAGAACGGATGCTCCACTGGTAAACGTGGGTGCCCAACCGAGATAGGCCGATGCGAGGAGGTAGCTGGCGGCGGCAACGAAGCCGGAAATTCTGCAGGCAGTGGGATACAAACGCAGAGTGGAGAGGATGATGAAAAGGAAAAACAAGAGAACGACCGGATTGGCGAGCGGCTTGTAGGCTTGGTCAATCGAATCGCTGGAGAGAAAAACAAGCGCTAAAGCGGGAAGGGAAGTCTCGATCACGATGTTCGCGATCCACACAGCGCGCGGCAAGGCGGACGCGCCGTGAATCGAGCGATTTACGGCGCGCAGCATAAGTAGTTCGTAGACCGTGAAGATCGCGATCAACACGGTTGAGATCAACCAGAGGTTGAAATTCTCGTGACTGAAGAAAACTACAGTCCTGAGGCTCCGAATGGCAAATGCGGCGCCAATGGCGACAAGCACGACTTGGATGCGCAGCCGCTCGCTCCTGAGAAGAGCGAGCCGGAATGCCGGCGAGTCCTGGCGCAATTCTTTGGCTGGACCTGTCATAGGACCCTTCGCGAAACGATTGTGAGCACGCTCGCCCGGAAGGACTGTCCGAAAGCTTGCCCGCAGCCGGGGACGCCGCGCGAGTTAGAGATGCTGGTAGTTGCTGTTTTGAATGGCGATGGTCAACTGCTTGCTGACCCCATTGATGGTTTCGGCGGACACATGATTTGGTCCGTTGGGCACGCGGGCGAACTGCACCGTCACATTGACAGCGTCTTTCGGGTCATCCAGATAAGTGGCGATTGACAAGCTC
>Ga0306921_10002535_pt1 | contig 18314 bp, 18 predicted proteins | sample sta12Cox44000080_FD_203760 | JGI IMG/M metagenome (GOLD analysis project Ga0306921, IMG submission 203760) | Lab enrichment of tropical soil microbial communities from Luquillo Experimental Forest, Puerto Rico - statoxic.12C.oxic.44.000.080 (v2)... | ecosystem: Environmental > Terrestrial >... | reverse complement strand
CGCTTAATTAATTAAGCAGCAAGTGCCAAGTTATCGTTGGCAGTTCTAGTTTCCAGCCAGTTACGGGCGGTTGGCCCCCGGCATGCCTCCGGGACGCGACAGCTTCCGTCGAAACCGTGTCGCCCCCGTCCATCCGTATTTTACCATTTTGGCTCGTCGGATTCCCTCCTTCGCCTCCGGTTTTCGCCGACTGCACCGATGCACTGCAACGGTCTCTGCTTCAGTGGCCGGTCTCATTTCAATTCCTACCACGGCCCAGCCTCCCTTGCGCTCACCCTGCTTCTCAGGGGTATCCTACGTGAACGCAAGCATGCCGCCACGCTTCGAACTCGCGACTCTCGCTGACCTCGAGTCCTTACTCTCCTTGATGAAAAAAATGCAGGAGGCCGACCCTTGGTCGGAGCCTTTCTGCGAGAACACTGCCCGCTCCAACCTGGCGCAGCTGCTTCAAAACCCAGCCTACGGTATCGCCTGCTTGGTGTGGGACTCTGAACGGCCAATCGCCTACCTTGTGATCTGTTTCGACTACAGCCTGGAATACCGCGGCAAGGGCGCGTGGATTGATGAGCTGTTCGTCGAAGCCTCCCGTCGGGGGCAGGGAATCGGCACCCGGCTTCTCGACTTGGCAGAGACCCTCTCCCGCGAGCATCACGCCCAGTTCCTTCATCTTGAGGTCAGCCATGGCAATCCGGCAATCGAGCTGTACCGTCGCCGCGGCTACCGCGACCACCGCCGTTACCTGATGACCAAGCCACTTACCTCGTGAAGTGGGCGCTCAACGTTCCTTGGCCTTGTTCGTCGTGCCGACCGCCTCCAGCCGCGCAACCCTACTCTTCATCACCAGTTTAGGCACAAGCCCGCCCTGGGCAGTTGACGCCCTGCCCGCCCCACCGCACAATGACAAAACGGGAGAATTGTGGGCAAAACACCCTCAAAACAGGGTATGTCAGCAGAACCCAGCGCCGTTGAACTAGCTATTGCTCGCGCACTTCGCGACAACCTCGAGCACATTCAGCGCAATAGCGACGAACTTCAGCAAGCCGTCAATGACGTCATCGCGGCCTGCTCCAGCAGCAAGCCCACGAATGCCTTACCTCCCATGCTGCGCGCCCAGACTTCCGCCGCCTCGCTCTCGGCCGTCCTTGAGGTTCTTTCGCGGTTCATTGCCATGACCTTGCAGCCCGGTCCGCGCAGCCCGCTAGAGGAAAAGATTACTCAGGCTATCGGTGTTCTCGCGCCGGAAGCTCCTCAGGCCCCCACTCGTCCGGTTCCTCGTGTGCCTGAACCCCAGGCTGCCTCCCCGGTCCCGTCGGTACCCTTGGAGCCTCCCCTGCATGACTTTGCTCCCACGCTTCCCTCGCATTCTTCGATAGAATTAGAGACAGCTGATGTTCCGGTTGGCGCGGAGACGGAGTTCGACATCAATCAGTTGACCTCTGAGGAGCAGGAGCTTCATCGTCGCGCAAATCGCGTTGCCAAAGTTTCGATGCAGGATATTAAAATGTTGCGTCCCGAGCAGGTCAGGCTGGGCCGCGAACATAAAGACATCTGCATCCGGTTGAAAGACGACATTGAGAAAGCCCATCGAGAGTACGACCGTAGATTCAAACCCATCATGGACCACCCGGTGGATTACTTCTACCGGTGGCTGGTGGAGATCCTCGCCGACGGCGACCCTTCGAGCCTCGGCGAATATCCTTACGCCACTGCCAGCAAGTCGCGATAGCGACACAAACATGCGCTTCACCGGTTGGCGCGCCCTCTGGCTCGCACTTTGCGCCTTCCTCGCTTTCGGGATTACTTTCGACCTGCTCGCTCAGAATCCGCAGCACAAAAAAAAGAAGAAGCGCACCCACCCGAAATCGCCCGCCTGCCAGACTGGGTGCAAACCCGATACGGCTTCTCCCACACTGGACTCTGCCGCACCCGAAGACGCTGCCCTGCAGCGCGATTTAGCGCTGCTTGCTCGCGATGTGCATCACGGCACACCGGGGTCGTACGAAAAACTCGCTGCTTTCGCGAGCAAGAATGCCTCGAACGTCTGGGGACAACGTGCTGCCCTTGCCCTCGGCTACGAGGACTACACCAAGAGCCGTGCGCCGCAGGCCATCGTCTGGCTGCAAAAATCCAGGCCTGACACCCTTCTCCACGAATACACTTTGTTCTGGAATGCCCAGGCTGAACACGCGCTGCACCGGAACAGTGAAGCCCTGCAGGACTTCACGGCGATTTTCAAAGACTACCCGGGCACCGCCATCAAAGAGCAGGCCCTCGAAGCGTACGTTCCAGCTGCGCTCGAGGCGGGTCACGCGCAGGATGCACTCGATGCCCTCTCGTCCTATCCTCCCATTTCTTCGAGGCCCGCTCTCCTGCTGGTTCGCGCCCGCGCCTACGAAGCGGCCCACAAGGCGGTGCTTGCCGCAAAGGATTATCAGGCGATTTATTACAAGTTTCCTCTTGCCGATGAAGCGAAGGATGCCGCAGTTGCCCTTCCGCGCTTAACCAAGGAGCTCCGCAGCGAATTCCCTTACGCAAGCGCGGAAATGCAGGATCAGCGTGCGCAAACCTTTTACGATGCTCACAAGTGGAGAGAGGCCCGCGTCGAATTTGAAAAACTCACTACGATGTTGAAGGAGCCGGCAAATCCTGTGCGGCAGCGGGCCCTTGTCCGCGCGGCGGAGTGCCGCCAGCACCCAAAGGCTGCACCCTACCTGTTTGCCAGCCTCAAGACTACTGATCCCGACGCCGATGCCGAGCGCCTCTATTCTCTCTCTCAAGCCTATCGTTCGGATAAGAACGAGACCTCGATGCTCACCAACATCGAAAAGGTCGCGGAACTCTACTCCCAGAGCCGCTGGACCGAAGAAGCCCTGATGGCCGGTGGCAATTACTATTGGGTCGAACTCGATCGCGATAAAGCCGTCCACTACTACGAGCGCATCCTCGACGTCTTTCCGGGTGGCAGGCATGCCTACACCGCCGAGTGGCGCATTGCCTGGGTGGCGTTCCTCGAGCACCAACCCTATGCCGACGAAAAGTTCACGGCATTTCTTCGCAAATATCCGTCTTCGGGCGCCGCTGTAAACGCTCTCTACTGGCTCGGCCGCAATGCCGAGCGCAGCGGTAATCCCGCGCACGCCCGTGCCTACTACAAAAAGGCCATCGATCGTTTTCCCACCACCTATTTCGCCAATGCGGCGCAAGCTCACTTGGACAAGCTTGGCCCCGGCGAGGACGAGCCGCCCGACTTTTTGGCCCAGCTTCCGCCTGTGCCAGTTCTTCGACGATTTGACGAGCCCATCGCGCCGGCAGTGGCTGACCGTTGGGACCGCGCTCAGGCCCTTCGCACGATCGCTTTCGATGCTTCTGCCGAACTCGAACTGAAAGCCGCCTACGCGGCTACGGCTTCGCCTCGTTTCCTTGTCGAGGCTGCTCAAGCCGCTTTCGATCAGGGCCATTTCGCCAGTGGCATGAACTACGGCCGTCAGGCCGTTCCCAGCTTCGACACCCGGAAGTTCAGCGATGTCCCCGTTCCCGTTTGGAAGGTTCTCTTTCCATTTCCCTACGAGGCCACCCTGCGTCGCGAAGCAGACCGCAACGACTTCGATCCCATGTTTGCCGCGGGTCTCATTCGCCAGGAATCTACCTTTCAAGCCGACGCCGTTTCTCACGCGAACGCGATCGGCCTGATGCAGATTCTTCCGAAAGAGGGCCGCCGCCTCGCCAAGGAGCGCAAGGTTCGCTATACCAAGGCCTCGCTCTTCGATCCCACGGTCAACATCGAACTCGGCATGCTCTATATCGCCGACCTCACGCGGACGACCGGCGCTCCCGAGTACGCGGCCGCGGCTTACAACGCCGGTGAAGATCGTCTCGCCCTCTGGAAAGCCGAGCGTCCCTTCGACGAAATTCCCGAGTTCGTCGAATCCATACCGTTCACGGAAACTCGCGAATACGTTCAGATCGTCGTACGTAACGCAGCGATGTACCGCATGATTTACGGTGAAGGTAACAAGACCAGCGTTGCCGTCTTTAACCACGCGCCGTAGCAGCTTGGGGCAAATATGGCTCCGCGCGGATCTGCGGGATTTTGGCCTTCGCGACATCAGAGCCCGCGCAGTTTGCTGGTTCGCAGCGGCTCGATCGGGCCGCGATCAAAACCTGCTGGCGGCCGCTCCATTAGACCTCCCTTAACCTTGGCATAAGGCCTATTGCCTTGAGAAATTCTTGAGCTTTTCTTTAGCTTTTCTTGAGTTCTGCCTCGCCGTTTTCTGTGTATCCTCGCCCCGCAGTATGGGCCATTGCATATCTGCAGGGGCCGCATTCTCGGGGCCGTTCCGCAAGGGATCGGGTCTTGGCGCTGGCCGAGCCCGGGCGGAGCTCGGTGAGCACGGACGCGCTCCTTTGCGGCGGACCCGCGACACGGCTCTTCACTCAGGATTTCGAGACCGTTTACGCGTCGTTTTTGGAGAGGAGAATTACAATGCCCGGTTCACGATTCAAGATCTTCGGTCGCTTCCTTGTCCCTGCGTTGCTTGTCGCGGGTATTGCCACCAATTTTAGCTCGACCTCGGCAAATGGCGGAGACGATGAATTCAACCGCCCCGGCAACATTCTGATCGCCGACCAGTTCAACAATCGCGTGATTGAAGTCGATCGCAACGGCAAGATCGTCTGGCAATTTGGCCGCGGTCCCGCGGATTTCAGTCCGGCGTCCATCATCGGTACCAATGATGCCCAGCGCGTGGGCGTGTTCACATTGATGGCCGGTACCGGCACACCCGCCGGCCAGCCCGAATCACCCGACTGCATCAATTTCAACCCGAATGGTTGCGCGGACAACCGTGTCCTCCTGGTGGATCCCTTCGGGCACATCGTCTGGCAGTACGGCCAGTTTGGCGTCTCGGGCAACGGCCCTGATCAACTCAATACCCCCGTGCAAAATACCTGGCTCCCCAACTGGCACGTGCTCATCACCGACCAGGGCAACGGCCGCATTATCGAAGTCCGCGTTTTCGACAAGAAGATTGTCTGGGAATACGATGGCCTCAATAATCCCAACTGCGCCGAGCTCCTTGAGAACGGCCACATCCTCATCTGCGACGAAAACAACAACCAGGCGCTCGAGGTCACACACACGACTCCAAGCACGATCGTCAACAGCTACACTTCCGCGGGGGGAGTGCTCTTCAGTGCGGTGGCTTTTGCCAGCCGCCTTCCGAACCGGCATACTCTGATCACCGACTCCGGTAACGCCCGCATTGTGGAAACCGATGAGAACGGCACTGTATTCTGGCAGTACTTCACCAACACCGATCCCAAGAGCAATCCGCGGTGCATCAATGGCACATGCACTGGTCCGCTCCCGACTCGCGCTCTGCGTTTGAAGAACGGCGACACCTTGATCAGCGATCAATACAACCATCGCGTCATTGAGGTGAGCCCTGACAAGCAGATTGTCCGGACCTTCGGGAAGATCGCTACGCTCGGCTACAACACCCACAGCGTTGCCCACGACGGACTCAACTCGCCCTACGACGCCAAGCGCATCGGCGATTACACGGGCATCACTCCGCCTTTTGACAACGACAACGATGCAGACAACGCCCAACATTAGGTTTCCTTGCCGCATGTACCTGAACCCGAGGCTCTGCATGCGCACCGACATGCGGGGCCTCGGCCCTTTTCAAAGCGCCTCTTGGTTCCTGATCGCCGCTCGCTGGTCTCACCTCTCTGCCTGATGTCCGGTTCGTGATCTGATATCCTCTTCCTCATGTCCACCGCTGAGACCAACATGTCGCACATCGCGCGACGCATGCTGTCCGCCAAGGCCGAGCAATTCACCGAATCCGTCATCCGCGAAATGACGCGCCTGGCCCTGAAACACAATGCCGTTAATCTCTCTCAGGGATTTCCGGATTTCGCCGCGCCCGAAGAGGTCAAGGAAGCCGCGCGCCGCGCCATTGCCGACGACATTAATCAGTACGCCATCACCTGGGGGGCAAAGCCTCTCCGCGACGCCATCGTCGAAAAATTTGCCGCAACGCAGGGCATAACCGTCGATCCTGAGCGCGAAATCACCATTTGCTGCGGTTCCACCGAAGCGATGATGTCTGCCATGATGGCCATCATCAATCCGGGCGATGAGATTGTCGTATTTGAACCGTTCTACGAGAATTATGGTCCCGACGCCATCCTCTCCGGCGCCACTCCCCGCTTCGTCAAGCTGCGCCCTCCCGATTGGACTTTCGACGAGAAGGAACTGGCCGCTGCTTTCGTGCCTCAGACGAAGGCCATCATTCTCAATACGCCCAACAACCCCACCGGCAAGGTGTACACGCGCGCGGAACTCGAGTTCATTCGTGATCTTTGCCTGCACTGGAACTGCTACTGCATCACCGACGAAATCTACGAGCACATTGTCTACGATGGCACCGAGCACCTCACCATGGCGCGCATCGAGGGCATGCGCGACCACACCATCGTCATCAATGGGATGTCCAAAACCTATAGCGTCACCGGCTGGCGTGTCGGCTGGGCCATCGCTCCGCCCGAACCCACGCAAGCCATCCGCAAGGTCCACGACTTCCTTACCGTTGGAGCCGCGGCTCCCCTCCAGCAAGCCGGCGCTCTCGCTCTGAAACTTCCGCATTCCTACTACGACAGTCTCGCCGCGAACTATGCGAAAAAGCGCGCCCGCCTCATGCACATTCTCGAAACCGCTGGCTTCACCGTCTATAAGCCACGCGGCGCCTACTACATCATGACCGACATATCGCGTTTTCGTTTCGACGAGGCCAAATACCCCGCCGAAACCCGCGACGTCTCTTTCTCCAAATATCTTGTCGAAACCATCGGCGTCGCCTGCGTCCCCGGCTCCAGCTTCTACAACGATCCCCGAGACGGCGCCTCCCAGGTGCGTTTCACTTTCTGCAAAAAAGAAGAAACTCTCGCTGCCGCCGAATCCCGTCTCGCCAACCTTCACCCGGCCTGACGCTGATTCGCACTAAGTCGGCCCGCGTAGGAGACAGGGACTCAGGCGCGTCCGCGCGGCCGGCGGACGCCATGTTAGAATCCTCGCTGCTTACCTGTGCCTGAATCATTTGAAATCACTGTCCACGTCGCTCTTTGAACCCTCGGATGTCTATCATCTGGAGCCTACAGAACCTCGCTCGTTGGGTCTCGATCCGCCAACTCATCCGTGACAATTACAAGGGAAACTGGAACCTGCGTCGGGCCGGCGCCGAGATCGGAGCCCTAAGCGCAGCCATTATTTCTCAATCACTGCCTTGGTGTGCCGCCGCTTATCTTTTGTCGCGAGCCTACGGCCTCTTGCCCGTTGCTCTTGTGGCAAACATCACAGTACCTCGAATTTGGTTGTGATACACTCGCATTGAGGGAAGGGAACAGACTGTGGCGCTTGAACTTGCTCTCATCCCCACCGGCACTAGACTCGAAACAAACGGCCACGGCGAGTCTGTCCATGTCTCCGCTAGCAAGACCCGCACATTTCTCTGCCGCCTTGCCGTTACAGATCAGATCGAGCAGGAATCCCTCGATGTTTCCATCTGGGGTTCGACGGATGGCAACGACTTCGGCAAGAAGCCACTCCTCAAGCTTCCCCAACAGTTTTACCGCGGTACCACGAAAATGGTACTGGACATTTCCCTGCGCCCGGAGGTAACTTTTCTGCGCGCCAAATGGGAATTAAATCGTTGGGGACGGGTTTCCCCGACGCCGATGTTTGTCGTCGACTTGCGGTTGGAAGAAATTCCACCGATGTCACGAGAGACGGCGAGCCGTCGTGTCGTCTTGGCGTAGCAGGTCTAACGCGAGTAGCGCACGCCCGGTCCTTACGGTATTGTTTTGTTGTAGATAGGGGTAGGAGACTGTTGGTCGGTTGCCCTGTGGTGGTCAGTCTCCTACCCCGCGAGTGGTCTTGCTACTATAGACGAGCCATCCCCGGCAAATGTTTCTTCGCGATCCAAAGATTTTTCGAATTTAATTCCTTTCAATAGATTCGTTTGCACTGTCTCACTATCGAACAAGTCATCCATTTTTTGGTATGCCATTATCCGATTTCCACGGTGTCGAGATAGCGCGCCACCGACGCTTTCCAGCGAAAATTTTGCGTAATGGCCTGCTGCAACGATTGCGCGGCAGCCGGTTCTCCGTGTGTGAGGTAGACCTGCTTTGGCGGAACCTGCAAACCGGTCAGCCATCGCAGTAATTCACTTTTTCCGGCGTGCGCCGAAAACTGGCCCATCTCTACAATCTCGGCCAAGACCGGAACGGCCTGAGCAAACAGGCTCAGCGACTTGGCTCCTTCCTGCAGCGCTCTCCCTCGCGTTCCCTCGGCTTGGAATCCCCCGAGAATCACACAATTTCTTGCGTCACCCATCCGATGTGCCAGATGGTGCAGCACGCGCCCGCCCGTCACCATCCCACTCGCCGAAATGATGATGCACGTCTTCACGTTGTTGATCTGTTTGGACTCCTCCACGCTCCGCGCCAGGTGAAATTCGTGCACGTTCAGCGGATCGCCTCCGTTCCTCTCCTCCCGCGCAAATTCCACATCGTGATCTTCCTTGTACTTCAGATACAAATCCGTTGCGCTCAAAGCCATCGGGCTGTCGATATACACCGGCACTTTCGGAATTCGCTGCAAATTTTCCAGCTGTCGCAGGTAATACATGAACGTCTGCGTTCGACCCACAGCAAATGCCGGAATCACGATCGAGCCACCGCGCTTCACTACTCGATTCACAATGTCTCCGAGCCGTTGTAGTGGGTCGCCCGCTTCGTGCTCCCGGTCGCCGTACGTCGATTCGCAAAGCAACACATCCACCTGCGTTGTTGTCGGCGTCCTCGGATCGTTCAGGATGGGCTGGTCGTAGCGGCCCACATCGCCCGAAAAGACAACCACGCTCTTCTTGCCATTCTCGGTAATAGTCAGCTCTAGGCTCGAGGACCCGAGGATGTGTCCCGCGTCGTAGGACTCCACATGAAATTCCGGCGAAATGTCGAATCCGCCGCTTCTTGGCATCGGTTTCAGCTGCCGCAAAACCGGATCAATGTCTTCGCTCGTGTACAGCGCCCGAGGCTGCGGGTGCTTGCTCCACTTGTGTTTTTGCGCGTCTTCGGTCTCTTCTTCCTGCAAGTGACCGGAGTCCTTCAGCAGGATCCCCAGCAGTTCGATCGTCGCAGGGTTTGCGAAAATCGTTTTCTTGTAACCATCGCGCACCAACACCGGCAGCCATCCCGTGTGGTCCAGATGCGCATGCGTCAGCACTAGGTAATCAATTGTTTTTGGATCGGCTGGCAGCGGATTCCAGTTCCGCTGCTTCAAGTCCTCCGTCCCCTGGAACAATCCGCAATCGACCAGCAACTTCTTTCCCGCTGCTTCCACCAGGTATTTCGAGCCCGTCACGCTTCCAGCCGCACCAAAAAAAGTTAGTTTCGCCATGGCCCCAGCATTTTACCCAAACGTCGGGCGGTTCGTTTTTTCAGTGTTGCTCTGCCCGAGGCGCGTAAATAGCATGTATGTCCATGTGAGGTGCCTATGCGCCCCTTCCTCGGTTTGCTGCTCTTGCCCGTCTCACTTTTGCTTTGTGCCCCCTATGCCATGCCGCAGAAAGGCAGTAGAACTTTCCCACGGCCCAATCCGAAACCGCCAAGTCGACTGGTCCCCATCAAAACTCCCAACGTTCCTTATCCGGACGAGGCCCTCAAGAAACACATCGAAGGCACAGTAGTTCTGAGCATCACCGTCAACGAGCAAGGGAAGGTATCCGATGCAAAGGTAATCAGCGGGCCTCTGGAATTAATTCAGGCGGCCCTTGATTCCACCAAGCTTTGGGAGTTTGTCCCTCCCAACCCCGCTCCCTTTACCGATACCGCCTCCGTCTCTTACGCCTTCCCCAAGCCGTGCACCGGTCCCGAAGGCGATCGTGGAGAAATCGACATGAGAGGTCGGCTTAGGAGCGAAAAGGGCAACGTCACCGGCGTGGACGATCAACTTGACTCAAACCTGCCCGCGTATCCCCAACAGGTATGGCAGGCGGGAGGCGCCGGACGAATGGTGCTAGCTCTAACTGTGGATTCCGGCGGCAATGTAACTCAGGTCTCCGTCGTCAAATCCGCTTCGCTTGACCTCGACAGAACCGCCGCCGAAACCGCTCGCTACTGGAGGTTCAAGCTACTCTCCGGTGATCCGCGGAGCTTTCCTGATGTCTTTCTCCTGCCCCTCGAATTTCGAGCCGCTTGCCCATACCGCGGTGATCGATAGTCCGGACTCATCCCTTGCCCTTCTGAAGGTACTCGTTCACTTGCTTCTCCCAATGCGGTCCCGATCCCCGGTCCTGCTCGCCCAGATGACGCACGTGAGCGTCGCCTTCCTGGCTCAGCGCCGTGCGGTCATATTCAACTTCCACCCGCGTTTGATTGCCCTCCGGCATCAATCTCAGCGTAATCCTCGTGACCATGGCGTCCGGGATTACGTACACATACTCGATTCGCCCGGCCTTTGGGTCGAACTCGGTATTCACCCACACCGACCTCAAATCACTGTGCGCCACCGTAAACACCATGCCCTCTTCATCCGACGCTGGCACGGGATGAACGAAGTGCGGATCCCATCCCGGCGCCCACACCCGCTCTTTGTCTGCGCCGAAGAGCGGTACTACCTGCTCCATCGGCGCAAGCGCAATAAACGCGAATTTTTCCTCGGTATGTACCCGAACGACTCCAGGACCCGAACGGGTCCCGGACGCACGGCGTAGCGCCGTGTGCAGGTGCGCCGCGACCCGTGGCAACGCCATCACTGCCACGGCACAGAGCGCTCCAATCAGGAAAAGCCAAGCCCCCTTCATGCCGTTTTCTCCGTCAACTTGTGGCTGTCGCTCGCCCGCAGCGTCAGGCGGTAAATCTTCTTCAATTCGCTGATTTGCCCGAGCGATTCCTTCCCGAACGGCGCCTTGCCTTCGAACGCATGCAGCACAATACCTTCGAGCAAGTCCCCTAGCGTGATGTCCTTCAGTTCCGCAAACGCCTTCAGCACCTTGAGCAACCGCTTTTCCATGCGAACCCCGGTCTGTACCCGTTCGACTTCAATCATGTTTCCTCTCCGTATCCAACCTAGGTAACTATGTACCATGGTAACACATCGAGGACCTTTGTCAACTCTGTGTGGATCCTTCGTTCCGAACGGAGAGCTACCGCTTTTGCCATCCCGAAGGGGCAGCGGCAAAAAAACGGCTCACAACTTATTGTTTGGCGGACTCAGCGATCTCGCTGCGTTCGAGTGAGGCGCGATCCCAATTCCCTAGTCTTGCGGCCGCTTCGTATGTGGATTGGCAAAAATCGAGAATCGCTGCGCGGGGATCGGCGGCGGTTCGCGCGTCATCATATAAGAGCAAGAACTCCTTCAGCCGATCATCGTATCGCGCCTGTGCGGGCTTCACGGGATAATCCCTGAAGTCCGGCGGTTCGGGTGCTGCGTAGGAATAAAGCACGGGTCCGGCCAGATCTGCCTCGCCCGGCCACCATCCGACGCTGCTCACCTCGTGCGAATAGGCTTCGCAGGTCATCTTGTCCGCGCCGGGACGCTCCGGAGCCCGACGTCCCGAAAACCGTGTGACGGTAAGATCAAAACTGCCCCAGAAAAAATGCGTTGGGCTGTTTTTGCCGATGAAGCGGCCGCGAAACTGCTGAAAAATCGGTTGGAGACTAACCAGGATGTGCCAGAAGCGTTCTGCGTACAGAGGGTCGTATGACGCATGGACGGTGTCCGCATCGAAGCGAATGGGATTCGGGATTTCTACCGGCATCGGCCAAATCTTTGCTTCGATTCCCAGCGACTTCAAAGAGGCCATAAATTCGCGGTAGAAGTCGGCTACGCTACGGGGCTCAAGATCGAGCAGCTCCGTTTCGCCCCTGCTTGTTTCGATGCGCAGGACATGTTCGGCGAAATCAAATTCCGCCTCGAAAATGCCTCCGCCGTAGGGAATCGGGGAGGTCGTCAAGCCTCGGGCGCTCACATAGAAGGGAACTTCCCACCAATGATTCAGGTGACTGCTGAGCGCCAGCCGAACTTTGCCAACGATCTGAGTCCACATGTGTAGCGTATGCAAGGTATCCTTCCATTCGGCGTAAGGCAGGGCCGGCCACACGAGATCTTTTGCGGTGGATGCTGGCGGAATCGACATGTGTTTCTCCAAGACAGTGGCGATCCGATATTGGCGACATGGAATGAGAGCCGCCGGTGACGATGAGTGTCGCGCATCCGGGTGCGACGTTTCAATCAAAGAATCAGGCGTCCCTCGTTTTTCCTGCGATCATGAAGAACCACGCTCCTGAGGCCAGCCTCCGATCGGATCGTCACGGTGGCCTCTATCAGCTGCGAATCTTTCCCTATCGAACCCCCGAGAACAAGATCGACTGCGCGGTCATCACCATCGTCAACATCTCTCCTCAGAGCTTGAGTGAAACGGCTTAGCCCGCGGCCTATGGTTTTCGCAGCTCACATTGGCTGAAAGCGCGAGGGATTGCGCGGTCCCGATGGTATTGGACGAATCGGCTGGCACAGCTTCCGACACGCCTCCCGGACGCTCTGGGAGGAAACCGGAATTCCACGGGGAGTGCTGCAGAAAGTTATGCGCCACGCGGACATCCGTACTATAACGAACTTCGATGACCAAGCCGTGGACACGGGCAACGCGAAGCACAAGGGTGGTGGTGCACAGGGTGTTGGTACCGGAGTGGCTTAGAGGCCCTGGGGAGTTGTTGTAAGAATTTTAAAATAAACAAGTTAGTGGAGCCGATAGAATTCGAAGTGACCAACCTTCTCTAAGTCTCTGATGGTTCTATAGAAACACCACGGTAGAAGCCCCCCTTTGGAACGAAATTGGCCCGAACTCCTTCAACTCCCCCGTCCAATTGCACGCCCCTGAATGGTGACGTTGATTGCCTAACCTACGAAGGAAAGTTGCCTCGGCGATCGAGGCCCGAAAGAAGTTATTTCGCGGTGCGAGTGGAATCGCTCGCGGCTGGGTTGCATTCCTGAGAAAATGCCGTTCCACGAGCGAGGTATCCCCGTGAGCTTCTTCCGCGCCCTTGCTACCAGTATGGCCACCGCTGGGCTCGCCGCCCTTTTGCCCGGCTTGAACGCCTGCGGAGGCGGCAGTTCCTCGCCACCCCCCGCCGCCGGCTACTCCCTCGCTGCCACGGCCCTGAATCCCGCTTCCATTGCGGCCGGGACCACATCCACGTCAACCATCACGCTGACACCCACCGGCGGCTACTCTGGCAGCGTCACTCTTTCCTGCGCCGCGATTTCCGGTGCCAACACCCCGGCATGTTCTTTCAGCCCCAATCCCGTGCCCGTGGGTGGCGGCGGTACGTCCATGCTTACGGTCTCCACTACCATCAACACGCCCGGTGGCAGCTACTCCATCGGCGTCACCGGGAAGGGTGCCGACAGTCTTGCGCCCAGTAACGGTTCGCAGTCGCTCACGCTTACCGCCGCCGCAGTGATCCAACACGTTGTTGTCATCTTCCAGGAAAACCGCACGCCCGACAATCTTTTCCAGGACTCCGTCCTGATCGCCCACGGCGCCGATATTGCCCAGCAGGGGGTGAACTCCGCGGGGCAGACTATTACGCTCGCGCCGATCGACCTGGGCACGGCCGGCTCGAACCCGCAGAATTACGATCTCAGCCACGCCCATTCCGCCTTTGCCTCCATGTATGACGGTGGCAAAATGGACGGCGCCGACAAGATTCCTTGCTCGCCTGCGGCTCAGTGCCCCCCGAACGCGCATCCCAATCCGCAATTCAGGTACGTCATCCAATCCGACGTCGCGCCCTACTTCGCTATGGCCGAGCAGTACACTTTCGGCGATCGCATGTTCCAAACCAACCAGGGGCCAAGCTTCCCGGCGCACCAGTTCATCTACGGTGGCACTTCAGCGCCAACCGCCAGCAGCTCGCTTTTCGCTTCCGAGAATCCCCCCCAGCCAGCCGGTTGCATTGCCGCCGCAAAAACGACCGTCGCGATGATCAATGCCGCTGGCAGCGAGAGCGCCCAGCCTCCCCAGTACCCTTGTTTCGAGCATCCGACCTTGAGCGACTTGCTCGATGCCAAGACCGTGACCTGGCGCTATTACGCGCCGTCGGCCGGCTCGATCTGGACCGCGCCCGATGCCATTCAGCATATTTGCCGGCCGCAAACCGTCAGTGGCACACTCACCTGCACCGGCCCTGATTGGTCCGGGAACGTTGTAATTCCGGAGTCGCAGGTGCTGAACGATATCGTCAACGGGCAACTCACACAAGTCAGTTGGGTGATTCCCGACGGCGCGGCCTCCGATCACGCCTTAAGTAATAACGGCAGTGGCCCGTCCTGGGTCGCCGCCATCGTCAATGCCATTGGCAACAGCCCGTATTGGGCGAACACTGCCATCATCATTACCTGGGACGATTGGGGAGGCTGGTACGATCACGTCGCTCCGAAAGTCATCAACGACGGTGTCAGCTGGGGATCGGGCTATGTTTACGGCTTCCGTGTTCCCCTGATTGTCGTCTCACCCTATGCCAAGGCCAAGTACATTTCCCATACCACACACGACTTCGGCAGCATACTGAAGTATATCGAGACCACCTTCAGTCTGAACTCGCTTGGCTACGCCGATGCCTACGCCGACGACCTTTCCGACTGCTTCAATCTCACGCAGTCCCCCATTCCTTTCCAGACGATTCCGGCCTCGGCTAGCGCCTCCATGTTCCTCAACAAAAAGGGCCTGGCCGTGGATCCCGATGACGAATAGCCAGTCAGAGCCACGGTTCGGTAGAGATGGCAACGGCATCCACATGTTTTTTCCTGCGACTGCACGCCACGGAGCGCATACTGGCAACGAAACCGCAGAGCTTCTATCCGAGCAGCCACTCTTCATCGGTGCTAAGCTTCGGCCAGAATGAACAACTTCGGGACAGTTTTAGAGGTCACAGCGGTCGTTTTTTGCCTACGGCATAGCATTTTGGGGTATATCCAGGCGTTTTCGTGGCGACAGGTTTATCGAGCCGAATGCACGAGTGTCACTACTTTTCTAGTCGCAGTGATAGCAACGCTGTTTAGAATCCCAAGCGTGGAAAATACCCTAACGTCTAAGCCTTAACTGGATTCTGCGATTGCACAGGAGGAGCACTGTGATCACTGAGCTTCGCTTGGGCCTTACAACAGTTGCTTTCTGCGTCTCGATGGCTATCGCTGACTGCGCCGGGGTCAAACCAATGACCTACCAAGACACGCGGTGATCGGTTTGCAGGTTGCTCCCCCGGACCTCAACAAGCCCGAGGATCCCGTCAAGAATCCTCCAACGATCAAATCCGTCATTCCCGGTGGCGCAGGTGATATCGCAGGAATTCAGGTGGGAGACATCCTACTAGCAGTTGATGGTGCGATTGTCAGAACCAGCATGGATTTTGCAAAACGCATTTCACGTCACCTCAGCGGCGACTCCGTGTCCATCCGACTGTCACGTCAAGGCGTCGAACTCTCCAAAACAGTAGTCTTGAAGTCGCGCCCTTTCGAGACCAGCCCGGATGCTGATGTCCTTTACACATCTGTCGTGGCCGCGGGTTCACGTCGACGCGTCATTGTCACTCGGCCCAAAACTTCAGATCGTCATCCAGCAGTGCTGCTGATTGGCGGACTTGGTTGCTATTCGCTGGATGGAGAAATAAGTAGACCTTCCGGATATGGGCCCATTCTCGCCACTCTGGCCAAAAACAACTTCGTTACCATGCGGGTCGAAAAAACCGGCGAGGGTGACAGCGAGGACCCCGCGTGCACCGATCCGAAAGCCACCGTCGAACTGGAGGCTCAGGGCTATGTGGCAGGATTACGCGCCCTGAAGAGCTACGGATTCGTAGATCCCACTCGCGTGTTCATCTTTTCCCACAGCCTTGGCCCTCTAGTCGCATCGGTGGTCCTGCCGCAGGAGCCCGTGCGTGGGTTCGTCGCAGCTGAGACGATTGGGCGAAGTTGGTTCGAATATGGTCTCGAAAATGTGCGTCGCCAAAGCTCTCTCGTTGGCACGCCGCTCGATCAAGTCGACGCGGAAGTGCGCGCTCACACCGTTTGCGCATTTCATTTCTTCATCGATCATGAATCCGCCGAAGAAGTAAGCAAGCTCAACAAACAGTGCGGCGAAATGATCGAGAGTTATGCAGGCATGTCCTCTGCCTATATGCAACAAATTGGCGATTTGAGTTTGGGCAAGCAATGGAAGTCCGTTGATATTCCCACACTCGTGATCTATGGCACCTCCGATCCTGCAACTAGCGCGGACGAAGGCCGCTATCTCGCCGAGCTCATCAACAGTTTTCATGCTGGCCGAGCGACGTATGTGGAGTTACAAGGAATGGGCCACGACTTCGCTCGGTACGATTCGCAGCTTGAGTTTCTCAACAGGCGCCTAGATCCGTCCAAGCCCCATCCCTTCGTTGAGGAAGTCCTGACGGCGCTCCTGAAATGGCTGAACGAGCACTCTTGAGAACACGATGCACGCGAGACCACGCATCGACTATGGAAGTCCTGAGGCTCGGACTGAGCCTTTAGCCGCTAACCGCGGTGCAGGAATGCTGCGGTTGACTGAGAAGCCCCGGGCTTTCAGCCAGGGGAGTACGTCACTGTTGCTTTACTTTGATTTGAAGGCGTCCCGTTTCAAGTGTGTAATCGTCAGGTCCGAGGATCTGGCGAACTTCCGTCTCGCCTTCCCAGCCCGGCCAGTGTTTCTTGTGAAGCTCCATGAATTCGACCGCGCTCTGCACGGCCGCTTCTCTCGAGGTGAATTCCATCACCGCGTATCCGCCCACAACCTCTTTCGTCTCGGTGAACGGTCCGTCAAGCACTGCCAGCTTTCCGGCGGAAAGCCGCACCCGCGAACTCATCGCCGTCGGAGCTAAGCCGCCACTGGCAACGAGTTTGCCTTCTTTAGTTTCCTGGGTGCTCAGCCTGGCGATCGCTTCCATGAGCTCCTGAGGCGGGGCTGCGACGCTCTCGGCCGATTTCACCATCATCATGAATCGCATCTCGTTCCTCCCTGAATCATCGCTCCTGCGCTAGACTTCTACTGGGTAGACGAACAGCTCCCCTCAAGATCGACATCGGCGGTGCACGGTTCTCGTGCAGCATGCCAGCATTTCACAGGAGCGGTGCAACCGGCAGTTCCACCTTCCGCGTACTTAAATGAGGCTTCCCTCACTTACTATGTCAAGCAGAGTGTACATCTCTCACTGATTGAGCACCAATGCAGACTGGAGGATCACTGCTTATGGCGGGAAGCGCTGCTGTTGGCGCTCCATTGCGCCATCCCCCGTTTCAGCGGCTTTGGCTGGGGCTGAGTATCTCGTATCTCGGGGACCAGTTCACCATCATCGCCTTGCTCTGGTTCGTGCTGCAGTTGACCGGCTCTGGTGCGGCGGTGGGTCTCGTCATCCTCTGCTTCGACCTCCCCGGCGTTGTCACCGGGGCAATCCTCGGGCGTCTGCTGGATCGCTACCAGCCGCGGCTGGTGATGGGCTTCGACAACCTCGCTCGAGCGGCACTCATCGCGGCGATTCCCACGCTGTACGCCGTGCGATCGTTGCGGCTCTGGCACGTCTTCGTGCTGGCGTTGCTGGCCGGAGCGCTCTCGCCAGCAACCACGGCTGGGGTACGGGCGTTTGTGCCGCGCATGGTGGACGATGCCGCGCTCGATCGCGCCAATGCGCTCATCGCAACCAGCCTGCAATTCTCGTATCTCGCTGGCCCAGTGGTAGCAGGCATGGCCGTGGCCAGGTTGGGCGGTCCGTGGGCGCTGTTTCTCGACGCCGCAAGCTTCTTGCTGATGGGTCTGCTGGTGCTGACCCTACCCACGATCACTCGCGAACCGCGTGTCGCACAGCCTTCGGCAGCCAATCGCTGGCTCGGCTACGGCGCACTGTTCAAACTGCGCTACGTGCCTGCGCTCACCTTCCTCTCTCTGGTGTTCTTCTTCTCTTACGGCCCGTTGGAGGCAGCCCTGCCGGTCTATAGCGGCCAGAGATTACACGCCAACGCCGACGGCTACGGGTTGCTGTGGTCCGGCTTCGGCATGGGGGCCTTCGCCGGTGTGCTGACGCTTACCAGGCTGTCGCACCGCTGGCGACCGAGCATTGCCTTACCGATGATCGCGGTGCTCTGGGGAGCGCTGCTGTGTCCCCTGTTTTTCATCCGACAACTCCCGCTCGCGATGCTGTTCCTCGCTTTGGCTGGGGCATCCTGGGCGCCCTAC
>Ga0306921_10002534_pt1 | contig 18326 bp, 16 predicted proteins | sample sta12Cox44000080_FD_203760 | JGI IMG/M metagenome (GOLD analysis project Ga0306921, IMG submission 203760) | Lab enrichment of tropical soil microbial communities from Luquillo Experimental Forest, Puerto Rico - statoxic.12C.oxic.44.000.080 (v2)... | ecosystem: Environmental > Terrestrial >... | reverse complement strand
AACGGCTCATGATTTACCCTGCGATGTTCGAGATTACGAGGTGTGATTCCCGAACCGCTATTTGACAAAACTAGGAGGCTGGGTTGTCGCAGAGGATGACAGGCCTTGATTGGAAGTCAGACGCTGCGGCGACGGTCATCCACCCGTTACTGAAAGGGAACGGGTGATCCGCCTGAACGGCATCGGCGGGGTAACATTTCAAACCCGGATCGAAATTTCGATCCGGGTTTTTTCGTGTGGCGCGCCCGGTCATCCTGAGCGAAGCGCAGCGAAGTCGAAGGATCTCGTGAAATCAGTCGTTCAGTTTATCTCAGGGATTGAAAGCTGGCCTCGCTCCGAAAGCTTTTGGGGCTGCGTTGCAGCTCAACTTCGCTCGGAGCGACAATGATTACGCCTCCAACGAATTTGAAAATTCATGCGCACCATAGATAGTCCGCGGTGAAGTGCACACACTTATAGCTCTCGAAGACGGTCGGTATTTCGAAGGCGAATCTTTTGGCGCCACCGGAACATGCGTCGGTGAGATCTGCTTCAACACCTCGATGACCGGTTACCAGGAAGTGCTGACCGATCCGTCGTATCGCGGACAGATCGTGGCGATGACCTATCCATTGATCGGAAACTACGGCGTCAACTCGCTCGACGAGGAAAGTCGTTCCCCGCACGTGCGCGGATTCGTCATCGAGGAACTGACTGAGGTGCCAAGTAACTGGCGCTCCGAAATGTCACTCGATGAATATTTGCGGAAATGGAATATCCCCGGCGCGAAAGGAATCGACACGCGTGCGCTCACGCGACATCTGCGCACTCGCGGCGCGATGAAAGCGTGCCTGACGACGGAAGAAATTTCGCCTGAAGAAGCAACGCGAAAAGCAATCGACGGCGCAGGTGTGATTGGGATGGATTACGTTCGCGAAGTCTCAACGAAAAAAATTCACCGATGGGACCCCGAGGACAAACTCAGCGTCCCATGGTCGATCCAGAAATCACCGGATGGGCAAGGTAGACGAGGCCTGCCGCCGATGCGCTTCCGAATTGCCGCATACGATTATGGCATAAAGGAAAATATTCTGCGCCTGCTTCGGCAGAAAGGCTTCGAAGTGACCGTCGTGCCGGCTGGTACATCGGCTGAAGAAGTGCTGGCCCTCGACCCCGACGGAATTTTCCTTTCCAACGGTCCGGGCGACCCCGCAGCGCTCGATTACGCACACAAAACCGTGCACGACTTAATGGGCAAGAAACCAATCTTCGCGATTTGTCTTGGTCATCAAGTTCTCGGGTTCGCTTTTGGCGGATCGACGTTCAAATTGAAATTTGGCCATCGCGGCGCGAATCAGCCGGTCAAAGACTTGCGCACGGGCAAAGTGGCGATCACTGCGCAAAATCACGGGTTCGCCGTCGATTCAGCGTCGCTTCCCTCGGAGGTTGAAGTGACCCACATCAACTTGAACGACGGCACAGTCGAAGGAATGCGTCACAAAAAACTGCCGATCTTTAGCGTGCAATATCACCCCGAAGCTGCGCCCGGGCCGCATGACGCCACCTATTTCTTCGACCAGTTCGCTGAGCTGATCGAAAACGCTTCGCGAGGCTAAAGCGATTCAACGGAGGTGAAGCCATTGACCGGCCCGAGGTGGCAGCGGACATTTATCCCATGTTCAATTCAAGCAATAGCAAACCTACACTTATGAAAACTGCCGTTACTGCGACGCTCATCGGTGCGTTCGCGGTCTCGCCGTTGGCCATCGCCCAGGAACACGAGCACGGTGATGATGCAGCCGCTTCGAAAGAAGTGACCGGGGAAGTCGTGGATATGATGTGCTACGTCGATCACAATGCTGTCGGCGACAAGCACGGGCAAGCCTGCGGGGCCAAGTGCGTCAAGAACGGCGGCCCCGTCGGGATCGTCAGCGACGGCAAAGCTTATCTGGTCGTCGGCGAACACAAGCCGATGAACGATCAATTGGCTGAGTACTGCGGGAAAAGGATCACTTTAAAGGGCAAAATGGCCGAGCGCGGCGGCATCGCCATGATCGAGAACGCCGAGATCGTAAGGAAATAGTACTGATCTTCGTCATTCCGAGCGAAGTCGAGGAAGCCCGTGGCAGTAGTTTACAGCAGCTCTGCGGGATCCTTCGACTGCGCTTCGCTCCGCTCAGGATGACCTACGCTCATTTATAATAAGGCCGAAGTGACGGCCGCAGCTTGCCCACTCGAAGAGCGTTTTCGATTTGCAAATCAGAGATACACTCATCGGACAGCTTTCGAATTTCGCCTGACTCGAGCGCAGCAACAGGCAGACCATCACGAAACAGGAGGCGGTTCGCAGTGAAGGCAGGGATTCGCGTTCCGGGTGTGACGATACCATGCAAATTTAACGGATCGGCAGCACTCAACGTAATCAGCACGCCGTTTGACGAGCTCTTGCGGACGGACCGCAACAGACCGATCGCTTCAGGCAACGCGAATTGTTCGCCGCTTACTCCGCCAACGAAATAACCGCCGCGAATTTCTCCGCGCGCTTCCCATCGCCGATAAGTGCGTCCCAGCTCGTACCACGTAACGGGGAAACTCTCCCGTTCGAGCAATCGCCGGAAAATAATCCCGTAACGGCGCAGCAATACTCGTGCGAATTTTTCAATAGCCGCTTCGCGCGGGCCTGCGCCGTTTGATGCGCTGCCCATCCCTGCCAAAGAGCCACTGCTCCTCGGCAACAATGACCAGCGACCCGCAAATTCGATACTGGCGAGATTTGTTCTGCGCCGCCGTTTTGCAGTATTTCGGCCAAAGGTCGGGCGTTTATTGGACGGAACGAGAAGCGCGCGTAACCCATCGAAACTGTCTGCGGTTACCAGCCCGAGCGCCGCGAGTTGCGACAAAGCCTCTTCAACTTGGGAAGACAACAAACCGCTGCGACGGACCAACTCGCTAAAGAAAAGCGCGCCGCCGCTTTGGAGTGCCTCAAACACAGCTCGACTGATGACCGAAAGTTCAATTGCCGAGTTCGGTTGAGTTAACGCGAGCCAATCCGTGAGATTTTCGCGCAGATAAAGCGCGATCGGACTCGTCCGCAACGGCGTGGATGCTCGTCCGTTTGGATTTTGCGGAATGCTCAACCGTCCCCAGCCAACTCGACCGGAAAAACAGAGCCGGTCCAGCCATTCGGGATCGTAATCGGCGACACGTGCCGGAAGTACAGCCGATTCCCACGCAGCAAGTGGCAACTCGCAACCGTCGAGCTGTTCCAAAACGGATTGCAAGCCTTCCAGACCTTCGACGCGATTTTCCTGGTCGGCTCGCTGCCAAGCAAAAAGAAAACGATAGAAATCGTGAACTGAGACCGGCTGAATTTCCGCGCGCAATCGATCGACCGTGAGCCGATGAATTCGCGCCAACAATCTGCGATCGCACCATTCTTGCTTGGTGGCATCGGGATGAAATTTGCCGCGCAACACAAAACCTTCCGCTTCGAGTCCGAGCAGCGCCGCGTCAATTTCCGACTGTTGCAAAACCAGTGTATCTGCGAGTTCTCTGGCCGTAATTGGTCCGCAAACCTCCATGCGTCCGCGAACGAATTCGCGAATCGCATCGACGCTTTTCCAAGTCTTTCCTTGCATGGAATCAGGCAAAACCAATTCCGGCTCACAGACAGCGTTCGGATAAATCTCCCGGAGCATCGGAAGCCGTTCCGCCGCGATGTGGAACATTTTGGTCGCGCCAGCACCGTGAAGTGCGCGGACGTGTCCGCGTCCGCCACAGGACGGACTCGCCGTGGCGAGCTTCGAAGGCGGTCCCGCAGTCGCGGGATCGCCGCACTCCAAAGAAAGAACCAACCGTGTAGCTCGGTTTTCAGCGATAAGCGTTGCGACAAACTGTTCTGGGTTTTCGTTCGTGCTTCGGTGAATCTCTTCCGGCGTCATTACGCCAATCAACATCAGCGCGTCGTGTAGTTCATCCGGATTCGTCGCCGTGGGCCACGCTTCCGTTTTAACCTTTTCGATCGCGGCGACGTCCAGAATACCGAGGCCGTCCTTGCCGTTTCTGTCGGAAGCACGCCGCATGTAAACAGCCTGAGTGCGACGTTCTTCAAGAGGCGCGTTGTCGAGAAATGCGTACGGCCGCGCATTCAGGATCTCGGCCGCGAGCGATGACGGCTCCGGCAAATCGCGCGCGATACATCGGATCTTCCCGTGCTCGATTCTGTGCAACACTTCCTCCAATCCATCGATGTCCATCGCTTCCGTGAGGCAATCATCAATCGTCTGCTTGACCAGAGGATGAGCCGGGATCTCGCGGTCGCCCACGATGTGCTCCAGGCACGCGAGCTGATCCGGGAAGACTGCAGCCAAAAGATTTTCCGATTCCATGCGTTGCAACGGCGCGGCGATTTTCGCGCCGCCACGGAAACGCGGCACGGCGAGCGAACGCGTTGCGTTCCAGCGCCAGCGAATCGTGAACATTGGTGCGTCGAGCAACGCTTGAACCAAAAGGTCACGAACTGTTTTGGAATTGAGATACCGAAAAACTTCGTCCAGCGGAAATGAATGCTGCGTACCGAGTGAAATCACGATCGCGTCATCAGTCGCTGCGGCCTGCAGCTCGAAATTGAAAGAACGGCAAAAGCGTTTTCGCAGTGCCAAGCCCCAAGCGCGATTGATTCGGCTGCCGAAAGGCGCATGCAAAACCAGCTGCATACCGCCCGATTCATCGAAGAAACGCTCGAGCACCAACGTTTGCTGTGAAGGAATTGCCCCTAACGAACGATATGCGTCCGAAAAATACGCGGCGACTTGTTCCGCGGCGTTTTGTGGTAACTGGAATTCCCCAATAAACCACTCCTGAATTTTGTGAGGGAAGCTGTGAGCTTCCCCTACAGACAAACGCCTTTCGACTTCCATTCGCAAATCAGAGACCGCAGCTGAGAGCTCGCGGGTGCGCGCGGGAGCTTCGCCAAGCCAAAATGGAATTCCCGGTGGCTGACCCTTTGCGTCCTCCACCCTAACGACCCCGGAATTGACGCGCAGGATTCGCCACGATGCGTTTCCCAGTTGAAAGATATCTCCAGCGAGACTTTCAACGGCAAAATCCTCGTTGACTGTGCCTACGAAAGTTTCCGACGGCTCGAGAATCACTCGATAATCGGCATTGTCAGGTATCGCTCCGCCGGATGTGAGTGCGGTAAGTCGGGCTCCGCGTCGGCCGCGCAAACGATGATTAATCGCGTCATGATGGATCAATGCCGAGCGCCGTCCACGCTTTGTGCTGAACCCTTCGGCAAGCATTGTCACCACCTGGTCGAACTCACCGCGCGTGAGATTGCGGTACGTCCAGGCTGAACAGACGAGCTCGAAGAATTCATTCTCATCCCAATCTTCCGTCGAAGATGCGGCAACGACTTGCTGCGCCAGCACATCCAGCGGTTTTTCGGGAATCGTCAGGCGGTCGAGTTCGCCGCGATTAACACAGCGCAACAGCGCCGCGCACTCGATCAATTCATCGCGGCTCAACGGGAAAATCCGACCTTTCGGCAAACCGCCGCGCTTATGCTCAGCCCGACCAACGCGTTGCAGCAAAGTGGCGATCGAGCGTGTCGTGCCCAACTGGCAAACAAGATCGACAGAACCAATATCAATTCCCAATTCCAGCGAAGCCGTGGCGACGAGCGCTTTCAATTCGCCGCGCTTCAATCGGTCTTCCGCCTCGAGCCGCAGTTTTGCAGAAAGACTTCCGTGATGCGAAGTGACAGCGTCTGCGCCCAGCAACTCGCTCAGGTGATGGGTGACGCGCTCGGCCATGCGACGCGTGTTAACGAAAACCAAAGTCGTTCGATGCGCCTGAACTAACTCTGCAAGCCGACGGTAGACTTCCTCCCAAACTTCACCCGACATCACTGCCTCAAGCGGCGATTGGGGGATTTCGATCGCCAGATCCAGCTCGCGGCGGTGACCAATATCGATGATCTCGCAATCCGGAGTGCCAGCTTCGTCCACGGCGCCAGTGCCGACGAGGAAACGCGCTACTTCTTCGATCGGTTTCTGCGTTGCGGATAAACCGATTCGCTGCAGCGGACCTTGCACCAGCGCGGCCAAACGTTCGACGCTGAGTGCGAGGTGCGCGCCGCGACGCTCATCCACCACCGCATGAATCTCATCAAGGATAAGCGTGCGCGCCGTGCGTAACATTCCGCGACCGGATTGGGACGTAAGCAGCAGATATAGCGACTCCGGCGTGGTAACCAGAATGTGCGGCGGCCTTTTGATCAGGGCCTGGCGTTGTGCCGCAGTCGTATCGCCAGTGCGCACCTCCGCGCGAACGTCGATGTCGTGGCCATTTGCCTCGACCAGTAACGCACGAATCCCAGACAGCGGTTCCTGAAGATTCTTTCGAATATCGTTGCTCAACGCCTTGAGCGGCGAGACGTAAACGACTTGCGTCTCATCAGACAAATGATCTTTCGCGCCTTGTCGAAACAATGCATCGAGAGAAGCAAGAAACGCGGCCAGTGTTTTGCCCGACCCAGTCGGCGCGGAAATTAGCGCATGCCTGCCGGATTGAATCGCCGGCCAGCCACGCATTTGTGGTTCGGTCGGTGAACCAAATGTTTGTTCGAACCACAGGGCGACCGCGGGATGAAAATGAGAGGACTGCATGGAAACCGAAAAGTGGAACAGGTAATTTAGATGTCCCGGCAGGAAAGCAAAGGGACGACTCACAGGTGAATCGTCCTCTCCGAAGAAGATGTCGATCGTCGAAGGCCAATAATCTGTTTCCGCCGACGCGTTGAAACTCAGGTGGCAAGGCCGCATTGACTAACGGTTTTGAAGAGTCGCCGCGGCGACCGTTCCACCTTGGATCATGAGCTCGCGCGCAGCGTGATCACTTCCCGCAACATGCGGAGGCTGTCACGGAAAAAGCTAACTTTGCTTCCCTCAGCATGATTCCACCGCACAGGAATCTCGCGAATCCGCAAACCGGCCCGACGCGCGAGATAAAGCAGCTCCACGTCAAATGCGAAGCCTTCGATCCGCGCCGCTTCAAGAACAGGTCGGCATGCCTCGAGGCGAAACGCTTTGAATCCGCATTGGGTGTCCCAAAACGGCAATCCGGTCGCGAGTCGCACCAGCAAATTAAAAACACGGCCGCCCTGCTCTCGCCGCCACGGTTGATGCACCCCGATCAAGCTGCGATCCAGCGCGCGCGAGCCAAATGCGATGTCAAGTTCGCCATTTGCGATCGGTTCTATCAACCTCGGCGTCTCCTCAAGTGGCGTGGAAAGATCGGCGTCGGAAAAAAGGCTGATTGGTGTCTGCGCAGCAAGTAATCCAGATCGCACCGCGGCGCCTTTTCCACGATTCGGAAAATTCTCCAGCAAACGTGTGGCGACCTTCGCCGACTTCAATCTTTCGCGCGCTATTGCTCCCGTCGCATCGGTTGATCCGTCGTTCACGACGATCAATTCGCTTTCCGGCGCGTTGGCAGCCAAATACTCCAGGGTGAGGCACAGCGTTTGCCCAATCCGCGCTTCTTCATTGAAACATGGGATGACAATCGAAAATGGCGGGAGCATGTGAATCGTTAAAGCGTGGAAGCGTTAAAGCGTTGAAGCAGAAAACGAATTGTCATTCTGAGCGAAGCGAAGAATCTCTGATTAGTTTTCCGGCAACGCGAAGGTGAACATCCGAGATGTTTGAAAGCTTGGCCTCATGCTTCGCATTTCGTTGAGGCGCTTTACTCAGCATGACGAGGAGGGGCATGGCCGCTTCAACAGTTCAACGCTTGAACGAATCACGAGCTCAGCGGTAAATCTCCACTACGAACTTGCCGCTCGGATCGACATGGCCGCGATACATGCCATTTGTGTTAAACGGCAGAGCGATCTCACCGTTCTTGTCGATTGCGATCAAACCGCCGGTGCCCCCGAGCTGTTTCACGGTGTCGAGAGCAGTCTGCGCCGCTTCCTGCAACTTTAGTCCACGATATTGCATCAGCGCTGAAACATCGTGCGCCGCTGCGGCACGAATGAAATATTCGCCGTCGCCGGTACAGGACACAGCGCAAGTTTGATTGTTCGCGTACGTTCCGGCACCGATCACTGGCGTGTCGCCGATTCGTCCGGGCATTTTGTTTGTTGTTCCGCCGGTCGAAGTCGCCGCGGCCAAATTACCGTCCTTATCAAGCGCAACGGCGCCAACGGTGCCGTGTCGATCTTGATCCGTAATCAGAAAACTTTTTCCGTCACCGCTAGCGTGAGTCTTTTCGGCAGCCTTGATCTTTTGGAGAGCGTCCCAGCGTTCCTGGGTAAAGAAATATTTTTGGTCCACCAGTTCGATACCATTTGCTTGCGCAAATGCCTCCGCACCTGCGCAATCGAGCATGACGTGCGGAGATTTTTCCATCACCAAACGGGCGAGACTAATGGGATTTTTGATGTGTTGCACGCTGCCGACTGCACCGGCGTTGAGACTCCGGCCATCCATGATTGACGCGTCCATCTCGTTTGTGCCTGCGCTGGTGAAAACAGAACCGCGTCCGGCATTAAAGTGCGGATCGTCTTCGAGCACGCGCACAGCCGCCTCTGTCGCATCAAGACTTGATCCGCCGCGCTTGAGAATTTCGTAACCAGCGCTTAGTGCGCGCTCAAGTCCGGCACGATATGCGCGCTCTTTCTCCGGCGTCATATTGCTGCGCTCGATCGTTCCGGCGCCGCCGTGGACCGCGAGTCCAATTTTCTTTGTTTCCATGTTTGGCTTGTTAGCGGGCCCTATTTTCGCTGCCGGTGTGACCGACCGCTGGGCTTCCTGGGCTAATCCCGATGCCGCAGCATTAAAGAGCATGAAAGCAAAGAAGCAATTGGCTACGCAATCTCGCGCAATTTTCATGGATTCAAACGTAATGCTGGGACCTGCGAAATGTCGAAGCGTTTGAGCGATCCGAAAGCCCAGCTGGCTGTACTGCATCGACGCGAGCAAGTTTGCGCTTTTCCCCAGGGCGAAGTGAGGCAATGTCTCGTCCATGCCTAACGCTGAAGCACGTCGCACGATGCCGGGACCGCTGGAGGTCGTTGAGATCGAGCGCACCTTTCTGCGCGAAGTCGGTAGCGTTTTCTGGTTCATTATGAACACGTTGCAGGAAACCATGGAGCGCGTGCAGCAGGGGCGCGCCCCATTTCGCGCAGCCAGCTTTTTCCGCGAGAGCGTTCGCGCCGGTGTGGATTCGGTTCCGCTGGTAGGGCTGGTCTGCTTCTTTCTCGGGCTGACGATGGCGCTATTGACGGGCTATCAGCTGCAACGCTTCGGAACGGAACGGCTAATTCCGGGCCTGGTGGCCATAGCTTTTACCCGTGAACTTGGTCCGCTGATCACGGGGATTATGGTCGCTGCGCGCATCGGCGCCGCGTTTACGGCGGAACTGGGCACAATGCAGGTCAACGAAGAAGTCGAAGCGATTGAGGCCATGGGCATCGGCCCGTTGCGATTTCTCGCCGCGCCGCGAATGCTTGCGCTGTTTCTGCTGACGCCGTGTCTCTCCACGGTTGCAAACCTTTCAGCCGTATTTGCGAGTAGCCTGGTTTGTAAGGTGTATTTCAGCATCGCGTTTCCGTATTTTCTCGATCTGGTGAAAGATTCGCTGCTCATTCGCGACATCATCACTGGGATATTGAAGAGCTTCATGTTCGGCTTGCTCATCGCCGCGATCGCCTGTTACCGGGGACTCACTGTGAAGGGTGGAGCGGCTGGAGTCGGCACCAACACGACCTCCAGTGTGGTCACCGCGATCACTACCGTGATCGGTTTCGACACAGTCTACAATGTCATTTACACGAACTTCTATCCGACGTGAGCACGCCGTCGCACATGGTTGAGCTGCGCGATGTGCACATGCAGTTCGAACAAAAGCAGGTGCTCGAAGGTGTCTCACTTGACGTGCAACCGCAGGAGCGACTGGTCATCATGGGCCAGAGCGGAAGTGGCAAAAGCACAATTTTACGCCTGATCCTTGGCATACTTCGACCGGATGCCGGCTCGATTTTTTTCAAACACTTTGAGATTAACCGCCTGAAGCGCAGAAAACTTCAACAGGTGCGACAGCACATCGGGATGGTTTATCAATATTCGGCGCTGTTAAGCTCGCTCACAGTTCGCCAGAATGTGGCGCTGCCGCTGGAGGAGCTTACCGACAAATCGCGGAACGAGATCGACAAGATCGTTGACGAAAAACTCGACCTTGTAGGAATGCAGGACACAAAGGACCTACTGCCGGACGAACTCAGCGGCGGAATGCGCAAACGCGTGGCCCTTGCACGCGGCCTCGTGCTCGAGCCCGAGTTGGTCCTGCTGGACGAGCCTTCAGCGGGACTCGACCCGGTCATTGCCACGGTTGTTGACGAATTGATTATCAGCCTCACTCAGAAATCGAAGGCGACCTCCATCACGGTGACACACGAAATGGAGAGCGCCTTTCGCATCGCCACGCGAATGGCTATGCTATACGAGGGAAAGATCATTGAAGAAGGCGAACCCGAAAAATTCAAACAATCAAAGAATCCAGTGGTCGCACAGTTCTTGAGCGGCAGCACGGAAGGCCCGATTCTAGAAGGCTCACTCGATGCAATTAGAAAGAAATGAAATCCTGACCGGCCTCCTGGTGATCGGCACGATCGGAGTGATCGCGTTCCTGCTGGTATTGCTCGGCGCGCCAGGATTGTTTCGGCCGCTGGTCACCTACGGGGTATACTTTGATAACGCCGGGGGAATTAAACCGGGCGCGGTGGTGATGCTGGCAGGCCGCAAGATTGGTCAGGTCCAGAAATTGTATTCGCCACTAACGCCTGCCGAAGAGAAGCAGGCGCAGCAAGCGGCGGCTGCTATGCACCCGTCCGAACCGAATGCAAGCCCCTCCCCATCTCCGCGATTCGAGGCCCGCGTTGATGTGCAGGTGGACAAGAACGCCAGGCTTTACCGCGACGCCAAGGCTCAGATGATACAACTCGGTTTGTTAGGCGACATGGCAATCGATTTCACTCAGGGAACGCAAGAGTCCGGTCGCGCAAAAGACGGCGACAGGTTTGCAGGCGAACGCACACCCGATCTCGGCGAAGCCGCGGCAAAAATGCTGGAGGTCATTAAACCGGTTGCCAATGAAGCAACGAACACCATGAAAGACCTTCAGAACACCGCCCAAAATCTCAATCGTCTCACCGACGAAAACTCCGAGCTGAATCTCGCTCTCACCCACTTCAAGACGTTCGGCGAACATCTCTCCGGTCTAACCGCAACCGACAGCGCGCTCTCGCATTCGCTCACCAACATTGAAAAAATCAGCACCAGCCTCACCGAGAACGACAACATCGAGGTTACGCTGCGAAACCTGCGGAATTCGTCCGACAAACTGAAAGTCGCGGTGACCGATCTCGAGCCGGCTGGCGAAAACATCAAGCAATTCAGCGAGACAATAAAAACTCAGCCGTGGCGTCTGATCTGGCCCACGACCAAGAAATATCCCGAAGCATCACCCACACCCGCAATCGCCCGCCAAGGAACAATCACCGTCCGGAAAACGGCCAAGGCAAAACCCCGTGCACGCGCTACTCCCAGCTCGCGCACGAGCAGCCGATAACGTAATTCGCGCAACAGCGAAGTCGCGGAAGTGCTGTTGCAAACTTACTGAAGGTGTAAAGGCCTAATATTGATCAGGCCCACTCCCGGCCATCTTTTCGAGGTCCTGATTATGTTTCTCGTTGGCCTCCTTGATGTGATCTACGCTTTTCCTGAGCCTTTTTACATCGTACCCGACGAGATCTGCCGCCTCCAAGGGCTTTGTGCTTCCACGTGTGCCTTCAGAATTCGGATTTGTGGCGTCAGTCTTCTTTTCACATCCGGATGAAACCAACATCGTCGCGAAAATCATTGCGACGAACATTGAGCGACGCGGGGTTTCCATAAGCCTAACGAGAAAGCAGTTCATAAACTGGCTTGTTATCAGCGTAGACCTGCGCATGGCGGAAGCTCCGAATCCGGCCTGTAAACTGGAACGGCCGTGCCTCTGGCTGCTGAGCAGAGGTGCTATCGGCCATGAGTGTTAAGGCCTAACCAGGGTTATGCGGAATTTTTTGGGCAAATTCCATTATAAACGCACGGTTTACGACCGTGAGGCCACACTGTTTTGCGAGTCGACTCGAGCTATGGTCCGTAGCTTTTGGTGAATTTCTTTCGCGATTCTGTCTCGGGCTCCGATGGCGCGAGAGGTGCAGATTGCTCCGGAGCGCTTGATGCCGGTTGTTCCGGCGGTTGCGACGGGGGCTCAGGCGATTCTGGCTGCAGGCCGCGTCGCGGTTGAGTCGCGCCCGACGCTTCCACGTATGCCATCTGCAAATTGGAAACGGCGTTGCGCAAGACCGTCGTTTCTTCATTCGTGAGGTTGCCGCGCGTTTTTTCCTGAATCATTTCGAGCTGGTCGATGAACATCCGCGCGAGGTCCAAATTGATTTCAGCTTCGCCGGTTTTTGGATTTGGAATTTGACCGAGGAACAGCGCAGCGTTTTGCGCGTGCATCATCACGAATTCGATGAACCGCTGGGTCATCTCACCGGTTTGAACAGTTTTTTGGACTTCAGGCATATCGAGAAGTGACGTGTGATCAGTTTAGTCAGCATATCATAAACGGGTTCTCTCGTCACTTGCCTGCCCGCCGTAGCGATAGCGAAGGCAGGTCACTTTTTCTCGGGCTTGCCTGCCGCAGCGTTCGCGGAGGCGGGTGGCTGGACCGTTGCCAAAACATACGGTTGATCGCGAAAGTATTTCGCAGCCACTTTTTTAATGTCATCGAGGGTCACGGCATTTACGTTGTGCTCGAGTTGCCTGTAATAATCGAAGCCGAGGCCGTAAAGCTCGTCGAGCGCGCAGTGATAACCAAAAGCATCGTTGCTTTGATTGGCGATCTCTTGTTGGCCGATCAATTTCTTTTTCGCGCGCTGTAACTCCACAGGGGTAAGACCCTCGTTAGCGAGCTTGTGAATCTCATCGAGGAACGCGGCTTTCACAGGCTCGATCTTCTGCGGATCGGTTCCGAGATAAAACGCAAACAGTCCCGGCACGAGCCCCTGCATCTCGCTTGCGCCGACGTAATAGGCCAGACCCATTTGCTCGCGAATACGAATGAAGAAACGCGATCCAAGATCGCTGCTCGCCTCATCAATCAGTTCGAGCGCGTAGCGATCCGGGCTGGACAGGCTCGCGCCGCGAAAGCCGACCATGACCACACCTTGCGCTTTGTCTTTGCGGCTTTCGACGGTCTCCGATTTGCTCAGCGGCATGGACGGTTTCGCATCCGTCAAAGCAAGCGCGCCGGGTTGCATTTTTCCGAGCGTTTGCTCGATGAGTTGCTTTACCTCGGCTGCTTTAACGTCGCCGAAGACGTAGATAACACCGTTCTTCGCGACTATGTAACGGTCGCGAAAGTCGACCAAATCTTTTTGTGTAAGGTGCTGCACAGCTTCGACGGAGCCGTTCGTACGCAAAGCGTATGGGTGCTGCGGAAAAAGCGCCTGGCGCATGATGTTGCGTGCGACGCTAGTCAATTGTTCTTCCTCCTGCTGGATCGCGGCGATCTGGATTTCTTTTTCGCGCGTAACCGCTTTCTCAGGGAACGTGGCGTTGAGCAACACGTCCGAGAGCAGGTCCAGGCCCAATTTCACATCCGGCTTCATGACATCGACCGACACGCTGAATGAATTGTTGCCGGCGTCACTCGAAATGGAACCGCCTACGGACTCGAGCTCAGTCGCAATTTGCTCGGCAGTACGCGTTTTGGTTCCCTTCAACAGCACTTTCGCCATCAACCGCGTAACGCCGTTGTCCTGTGGATTTTCAGCGAGCAGACCACCGCGAAACACAGCGCCCATTCCCACGAGCGGCAACCGATGATCTTCACGCACAAGCAATCGCAGTCCGTTTGAGAGCTCGAATTTTTGAATCTCACCCGCCGCGGCGGGTTTCACGGGCTCAGTTTTGCCGCGCAGAGAGCCCTTTGGATTTAACGAGACGACAGTCAGGTTGTTCTCGGTCAGATACGTTCTGGCGACGCGTTTGATGTCGTCGAGCGTCACTTTCTGAACCGCATCCAGGTATTCGCGACTAAAATTCAGATCGCGCGTGAGCAACCAGTTCGAACCGATGTCCGAAGCCTGACCGCGCATCGTGGTCAGTGCACCAAGATGCTGACTGAGCGTGATCTTCTTCGCCTTTTCTAATTCATCCTTGGTCACGCCGGTCTGTTTCACCTCATCAAGGATTTGCAGCGCTAATTGCTCGGCAGCTTCGCGCTTCTTCGGGTCGAGAGTTGCGTCGATGCCAAACAAGCCGGGATCGCCCGGCGTGTAAGAAAACGCCGATATATTAAATGCAAGACCAGTTTCTTCGCGCACGCGCCGATAAAGCCGTGAGCTGCGCCCATCGCCGAGAATAGTCGAGAGCAGATCGAGCGCGGGAACGTCCGGACTCGTGACTTCCGGGATGTGCCAGGCCATCGCGAGATGCGTCAACTCCGTCGAAAATTCCCGGTGTATTTCTCGCCGGCCAAGTTGTGATGGTTCTGACGGAATGAATACCGGCTTCAGCGATTTCTCGGGATACGGTTTGAACAGATCCCCCAGTTGTTGCCGCACTTTTTCCGCGTCCACATCGCCGACAACCACAAAGGTGAGATTGTTCGGCACGTACCGCGTTTTGTAATACTGCATTACCTGCTCTTGAGTCAGTTGGTTGTAGATCTCCAGTTCACCTATGACTGGAAACCGGTAGGGATGTCGCTGATACGCCGTCCCAAAAAGGAGCAAGCTAGCCATGCGATCGGGGTCATCCATGCCCATGGCGAACTCGCGCCGGATGACTTCCTGCTCTTTTTTGTATTCGTCCGGCGGCAAGGTGGAATTCATCATAGCGTCACTCAACACCTCCAGCGCCGTGCCAACGCCATCCTTCGGCACATCGATCCAAAAAACCGTCCGATCGAAAGAGGTATAGGCGTTGATGTAACCGCCGACGTCCTGGATACTCTGCGCAATCTGATTGGCAGACCGTGTTTTCGTTCCTTTGAACAGCATGTGCTCGAGAATGTGGGACAACCCGGCGCCGAGGTGCTGGTCCTCATCGATGCTTCCCGTCGCGCACCACGCCTGCAGGCTCGCCACCGGCGCGCCGTGGTCTTCCTGCACGATGACGGTCAACCCGTTCGGCAAAATCCATTTTTGCGCCGTGCTCGGCGGAAACGCAATCAGGGCCGACGGTTCAGGTGGTGCAGCCTTCAAATTGAGCATGGGAAATAATAGAGCCGCTGCGAGAAAACTCGCTACTGGGATGCGATACATTGTTGGAACATTTGATTACTAAGCGTTGTTGAGTGATCACCCCGCGGTGATCAGGTAACTGATGACCGACACCCAAAGTGAAATTTTCGTTCAATTCACCTTGGCAGAATTCACTTGCTCGATGTGGCTGGCTTTGGCGCGGGCAATTGCGCCGGCTTTTTCGCACTTTCCGGCTTTGCCGGTGCGAACGGTCTCACAAACGCCTCTTCGAAATTGTAAACGTTTTTGAAATCTTCAATCGAATCCTGCTCGGTTTTTCCGAAAACGCCGGCGGCGATCAGATTAAAAACCATGTGCCCGATATCTTCGCAAGAACGGACGCCCCAGCTGTCGAACACTGTCATGACCATCGGGCCAAATTCCTTGAGCGCGTACTGACGGACGCCATCGAGCAATTCCGGCCCGGTCACATGACGCACGCTGACTCCCTTGATTTTCTTTTGCTGCTTCGTGGTGAAGTCGAGCGCGTCGCGCAAGAAGACATACCCATCCCGCTGATAGCGGGGATCGTTAGCTACAATCGAGTCGAGAGCCTCGGCGAATCCAATTTTTTGCATCAACGGAAAACACGCGCGTTTCGAACGCGCTGTCTAAGATAATCGGCAACGGAAAACCGGCAACTGTCAAGAGTGTGTCAGCCAGGGATGAACACCTATCAGGAAGTTGCAACCAATCGTGTTCGTCCTCCTGCTCCTCCTGCTCGTGATCGAAAAATACGTTTGTTCGAGGAGGAGGAGAACGACAACGAGAAGGAGATGTTAGGAAGCGATGCTAATTTTGGAACTGATCCTCCAACGCGTCGACGTAAACTGAGAGCGGATCGTGCCGCCGTGGAGCCGGGACTTGCGATTGATCCACGGCCCTGAGGTAGCCGGTGAAGTTGCCGCTGCCACTGTTCATTTGTGTCGCCTCGAACCAGTTCATGTAATCGTCGATCTCGCTCATCCGCGCGGCGAGCTGCTGTCGAATAAGCTCGAGATTGGACAGACGCTTCGATACTCCCCTTCGCTTCCCGCGGGCAAGCAGCGCAACGATTTCCTGGTATTCACGCCCAATCGGTCGCAGCACCGGATTCGTTAGGGGAACGAGGAACATCAAATCGCGTTTCAACTGATCGAGCGCCATCCTCTCGCTAGCCGAAGGTTTGTGCTGTGCAAGTTCTTGCAACTTCACCGGCTTCACCGGCTTGTTGGGTTCGGAAATTTTCACGCTTAATAATTCATCGAGGCGATGCTCACTTTCGGCGAACGTGAGTAGTCGAAATGTCTGGAGAGTTTTCAAGCGATTCAACGCCAGCTGCCACGTTCTCTCTGCATCATCGGCGAGTAACGGAAACTGCACCTTTAAATCCGCGATCGGATCATTTGAAGAGTCGGATAAGTGATCGATGTATTTCGCCAACTGCGCTCCCCCGTTTTTCCAATCCAGTAGCATTTGCAATAGCGCAAAAGCATATGCGCGGTAAAGCGTGCGACCCGTAGAATCGAGAAACCCGGGACGCTGCCGAAGAAATTTCTCCAGTGGCGGAGGCTTCTCCGTGTTGGCAATTGCTTCGATTAGCGGACCACGATCGCGTCCGGGCGCAAGAGCGAGCGCGCCGTCAATCAGCCAATCGGGCGGCTCAACCAGCACTACGCCCGCAGTGATGTGCGGTTGTTTGCGATAAATCATTTCGAGCAAAATCGCGCGGAGCAGTTCCCGTTCGACCACTGAAACATCGAGGTTTTTCGAAATGGTCAGGTCGAGTTGCAGCTTGATGCCGAAACCGGTTTGACTGAATCGGAGATCCGCCGCCGGAATCTCGGGAACATTTGCCCGTTGCGGTTGCAGGTTGACTACGACAGGCGTCTTCCAGTCGTCGCGTTGCCGCAATAAAGAGAGAAGGTTGGTTTTCGTCTGTTCGGCGAGACCAGATATTGCGCCGCGCACCTTCGCGTCGGCGCCGTAAATGACGAATTGCCGCGACGGACTCGTGCTGTGTTCGGGCTGCGCACCATAGGTCAATTGCCAGTGGGCGATAGCGACCAGAACAATCGCGAACCGTTTCATCTAGCGCGGCATGATAGCGGCAGTAGCTGCGCGCTGACCAGCAGCAATTCTGCGCGCAATGGCCTTTCTGATGGGTTCTAATTAGCACCTGTTACCGCTCCCTCGCGACGCATCCGCGATCCCGCGGAGGCACGAATCTGAGAGAGAATGATAACAGGAGGAAAAGAATGAAAACCAGAGGCTTAATTTTCGTAAGTTGCTTGGCTGCAGGCGCGTTGATTGCGTCGCCTGCAATGGGTAAGCCGGCAAAGAAATCTTCGGCGTCGACGTCAAGACGAGTGGCTCCGCAAACGACACAGGTGACGCGCCATAGTCAAAACCAAGTGACACGCCATAATCAAAACGTAAGTCCTCGCATGGGCAACACCCGCAACTATGGCACCCGCTCTTACGCGGGCCGCCAATACACCGAGACACGTTACTACGGCGGTACACGATATTACGGGACCCGTAACTATTATGGGGGTGGATACGCTTACCCGAACTACGGGTATTACTCGGGTTGGCCGTACTCGAGCTGGGGCTACGGAACGTCAGGATATTACCCGTACTCATATTACGGCGGTTATCCGTACAGTGGTTACAACAACTACTACTCGTATTACGGCGGTTATCCGTACAGTAGTTACAGCAACCGCTACTCGTACTACACGCCAACCTACAGCTATAGCGGATCAACGGTTGCAGCTGTCCAGCAGCGCCTTGGCCGACTCGGCTACTACCACGGCGCAGTCGACGGAGTCATCGGACCGCAGACGCGCAACGCCATCGCGGCTTTTCAAAGCAGAAATGGCATGGCGGTGGATGGGACGATTAACCGACCGCTGCTTAACAGTTTGGGGTTAGCTTAGTCTCGAACAACAAATAAATCGGTATTCGACCGGCGGACGTCGCACTAAGGAGCGAGCCGCCG
>Ga0306921_10002533_pt1 | contig 18329 bp, 15 predicted proteins | sample sta12Cox44000080_FD_203760 | JGI IMG/M metagenome (GOLD analysis project Ga0306921, IMG submission 203760) | Lab enrichment of tropical soil microbial communities from Luquillo Experimental Forest, Puerto Rico - statoxic.12C.oxic.44.000.080 (v2)... | ecosystem: Environmental > Terrestrial >... | reverse complement strand
AAATGCCGGCTGCCATTGTGAAGCTGGTCGGCAACTACGATCGCCGGCCGTCCGAACAACGGGTGAAATGGATAGGCGACCTCTACTTCGCTTCCCAGATTCCGGGCATTATGACGCCGCGTCGGACCGCGGCGGACAGCGAGCCGCAGCGATCTACAGCCTGATCGTCACTGCCAAACTGAACGACGTCGACCCGCAGGTCTGGCTCGGCGATGTCCTGGCTCGGATCGCCGACCATCCAGCCCACAGGATCGACGAACTGCTGCCGTGGAACTGGCAGCCGCATTCGGCGCCGCAAAGTCAGGCAGCCTGATCTTGGCGGCGATTGCATCCGTCTTCACGATCCGCTACGTCGCCAATCTGCTCGGCGAGGACGAAGACTGGCTGCACCAGCTGTCGATCGACATGTTCCCCGAAGACGGCTGCCTCTGGGTTTACGGTTTCGGGGAGGATGGCGTGACCGCTTTTACCGAGGACGGCATTGAGAACTTGCGCCAGATCATCTCCGATGAACGAGCCGCCGGCCGCACGCTACCATCGGTCAAACCCGCTAAATAACTCACCTCTGCGGTGCTCACCGCATGGACACGTAGTTGGCGCATTCCTCGGGTTTGAAGCGGTCGAGGAGTGTGCCGATGCCGCGCCAGGTGGCCTCGGTGGTGCGCGGATCGGTTTTGCGCAGCAGGGTCTTCAGCTTGGCTCGATCGGGTTGAGGTCCGGCGAGTAACGCGGCAGGAAGAACAGCTTGACGCCCACGCTGCGGATCAGTTGGCGGATCGCTTGGCTCTTATGGTTGCCGAGGTTGTCCATGATGACAATGTCGCCGGCGCTGAGGGTGGGAACCAGGAACTGTTCGACGTAAGCGCGGAAGCTGGTGCCGTTGATCGGCCCGTCGATGACGCAGGGGGCGGCGATCCGGTCGCAGCGCAACGCCGCCAGAAAGGTCAGTGTTCGCCAGCGGCCATGCGGCCGCTTGGCGATCAGACGGGTGCCACGCGGCGAGCGCCCATGGCGGCGGGTCATATTGGTCTTGGCCCAGGTTTCGTCGATGAACACCAGGCGCTTGGGGTCAAGCCGGCCCTGGTATTTCTGCCACTGGGCTCGCCGGCGGGCGACGTCGGCGCGGTCCTGCTCACCGGCGTATAGGCTTTTTTTAAAACTGATCCCTTCGCGCTTAAAGAACCGCCACACTGCGCCGTAGCTCGCCGGCGTGCCGCGCGCGGCCAGTTCGGCCACCACCGCGCGCAAGGTCAGATCCGGCTTCTCGGCGATCCGCGCCAGCAGCCACTCCCGTTCGCTTTTCAGCAGCAGTTGTTTCCAGCCGCCCATCGGCTTGGCCGCCGCGCTGCCGCTCGCCCGCCAGCGCTGCGACCACTTGACAACGCTGGCCACACTCACCCCAAACAGCGCCGCCGTCGCCCGGCACGTGCGGCCGCTCGCAACCGAACCAATCACACGATCCCCGCAGGTCCTGCGAATAGGGTCTTGCCATCTGATGCTGGCCCCCAGCCCCAGCCAGCATCTTGAATCACAAAACTCCAAATATGAGAATCCTCTTTTTGATTCAGCCTTTTAGAATCTTGCTCTAGCAGCGTTGATGCATGACTTCGCCTCGATGCTCCCTCTGTTCCGGCTGGCCGGGCCGCGTATTGCGGTTGCCAAGCCCGCAGTTGGTGGCGAGACGATCGAGCAGACCGGCGATCCCGAAGCGGCGGCGCTTAATCGATCTCGTCGACCACGCGAGTTTGCTCGACGTGCTCTGGCCGGAGGGTAATCTCATTTGCCTCGCCGGTCACCCGGTTGCCTCCGGCCCTCTTCGCCTGATAGAGCCCGGCGTCGGCCCGCTGCAGTGTGGCGTCCAGCTCCTCCTCCCCATCGGGGCTTGATGCCGCAGCACCGATGCTGACCGTGACGGCAATACCTTCGATCGGGAAGTCCGCGATGCGGCGACGCAAACGTTCGGCGATCTGGATAGCCGCGTCGAGGCTCGTTTCCGGCAGCACGATCGCGAATTCGTCGCCGCCCATCCGCGCTACGAGGTCGAACGGGCGCAACGTGGACATGAGGCGGTGTACGACCTCCTTCAGCACGCGATCGCCGGTTGCGTGGTGGTATGTATCATTTATCCGCTTAAAGTGGTCGATATCGATCATGAGAACGGCGATCAGCCGGCACGCCGCGCGGCAACGAGCGATCAGCCTAGCCGCGTGCGCGTCGAAGTACCGGCGGTTAAAGGCGCCCGTAAGCTGATCGACGAGAGACTGCTCCAGAATGCGCGCGTGATGCCGTTTCCGCCGTAACTGCGAGCGCACGCGCGCGATGAGCGCGAGTCCATTGATTGGCTTGGTCAGGAAATCATCAGCGCCGCCTTCGAAGCCTCTTACCAGATCATCGACGTCCTGGAGGGCCGTGACCATTATGACCGGGATGTGGACCATTGCCGGGTCAGCCTTGATTCTCCGGCAGGTCTCAAACCCATCCAGTCCTGGCATCATCACGTCGAGCAGGACGATGTCGGCCTCTTCGGCCTCGATCTTCGCCAGCGCCTCAAATCCGTTGGTGGCCGTGCTTACGGCATAGCTTTCGGACGCGAGCCAATCAACCAGGAGTCGTAGATTCGCTAGATTGTCATCGACGACAAGGATGCGCGAACTCGACATCCTAGTAACCCCTTAACGATAGGCGAATGACCGGCTCGATTTTCGGTACCGTCCGCTCTCGCCGATTGTGGTCCGTCCTTGATCGTGCCGATCAAGCGGTAATCTTCGATCACCCTTTCCGCCGGTAGCGTGGTCAATGAGACATCAATACCGGTATCGTCATGTTGCCCAACAGCGTGCGGGTCGCGCCGCCGAGCAACAGCTCGCGCAAGCGCGAGTGCCCATAGGCGCCCATTACCAGGAGATCGGCGCCAAGGTCGGCGGCCCGCGACAGCAGCACATCGCCGACTGAAAGATCGGCCGAGACCGTTTGTTCGACCTGGGCCTTGACGCCGTGGCGCGCCAGATGAAGCGAAATATCCGCGCCCGGCAGCTGGCCGTGGCCGCGGGGCGCCTCGCGGGCATCGATCGTCAGCACGGTGACAATTTCGGCCGCCGCCAGCAGCGGCATCGCATCATTGACCGCACGGGCGGCTTCCCGCGTCGAGTTCCACCCGACCACCACCCGCCGCCCCACTTTGTCGAAGTGCCCGGCATAGGGGATCACCAGAACCGGCCGGCCGGAGGCGAGCGCGACCAGCTCTGGGCGCGGCCCGACTGATTCCGGGTGACCAGGATCGGGATCGAGCTGTCCGAGGATGGTCAGATCGGCGTAGCGGGCGTGAAGCCCCGGATCCGCCGCCGTACCCGCGGGGATCAGTCGCCACTCGTGGGAAACGCCCCGTAGTTTGGTTATGTGCTCGAACTGCTCCCGCACTTTGTCGGCGGCATCGCGCGCTCGTTCCTGCGCCTCTGCAAAGAACGGCTCGAGCATGGCAGGATCGAAATAACCGAGCTCCCGAGGCGGTTGAGGCACCGGCAGCGGATAGAGCCCGACAAGATGCGCTGCGAAACGCTCTGCAAGCGCCGCAGCCAGCTCAATGCGTCCGCGCGCCTGCAGCCCGGGATCGAGAACCACTAGCAGATCCTTGTAGCTCATGAGTGCTGCTCTCCTAGGTAGGGCAGATCGTGGATCCATCAGTCGGGCAAACGGCGCGCGCTCGCCTTGATCTGGATCAGTCCAGGGAGACGTTGTCGCGCCCGAAAATCGCAAAAACGGCTGAAGGGAGCCCGTCGGTAAGCTACTCACCCGCAGGCTCGAACAGCGCCCAACTCCCATAGCCGACCACCCGGCCGCGCGGGCTGGCGGTGTCGCCGGAATTGCGCAGGTCGAGCCTGGCGATGCTCATCCCGCGGCGCGCGCTACCTGATTTTGCACAACCGTATCTCTCGAGGATCCGGATCGCCGGAAATAAAGCTGCATCGTCGCGGTCGCTGACGAGCGCGGCCGGCTGACTGCGGCTACCCCTGCCGAAAACCCGAGGCATCGAGCGCGCCGCGAGACCAACTTCCAACGGGAGATCGCCGTGAAAAACGTCTCTTCAGGTATTTTTGACCCCGCAAGATGCCGACGAAACCCCGATTTTTTGGGTGGTTTTCCGCCCAAAACCCGCTCGGTGTTAAGGAATAGACAAGGCATTCCGCGGCTCTCGCGAGTTTCTTCGCGCGCGCATGAGGGAGAAACGCACCCGGCGTTGTTACAGCCAAACGCGGTCAGCTCCTGCACCGCGGGGTCGTTGCGCACTCGGGCAGCGCTCGCCGAGTTCGCGAATCACATGGCGCAGGCGGTGGATCTGCTCCTGCCGTGCGACATGTCTGCGGCCGCGGCTTGCATATTGGATGTCTTTTTGTCGGCTGAGCACCTGCCAGAGTGTCTTTCGCACGCCTCTCGTCCCCGCTCTGCCGATCCTCATTTGTCGGGGCCTTCGCGCAAAAGGTGCCCGCGTAAGCGGCGAAGGCATTCGGCGGCACGCTCATATTGGCCGACGCTTTGTCGTAACGCCTCGCCCAACGCTTCCTGCTGATTCGCAAATTCGTGCTGCGCCGCCGCGAGAAAATTACCAAGCGCGGTTAGCGCTTCAATCAATTCGCGGACGAGTGCAACTTCATCGCCGCTTTGGTTGGTCGGCGCTTCCTTGCCGACATTCTCCGGACCATCATGCGTGGCCACGACCGTGCACTTCCGCAGGGAGCGACAGGGGATCATCAGAGCGGGTCGAAATCTAAACCCGCGGGCCCTGTCAGGCGAGGGCGGCACCGCCACAAAAATTGATCAGGATCAAGGTTCATGTCGATTCACGAGGACAGTTTAGAAACACCGTCAAATACCACTCTCAGGTAGGTCGGTCCCGAGTTACAGCCCCGAGTTGAATGATCATGAACGCAATTGTTCCAAATAATACCGGTGGTCCTCCTCGCCGCGGCCCGACCATTATGGTTCCCGCCCTTTGGGCATCGGGCGAAAACTCGGGGCGCCCGCTGACGGCCGAAGAGCAGGCGCTGCTCGCGGTCATTTCCACGGTCGTCCGCTTCAGAAGAGGAGGACGGATCTACGCGGAGGGAGATCGCGCCGATGCCGTCTTCAACATCATCACCGGGGTGGTAAAGTCGTGCCAAACGCTGCCCGACGGCAGACAGCACATCGCCGGCTTTCTATTTGCCGACGATTTGATCGGACTGGCTCAAAACGGCGTATATGTAAACTCAGCGGAGGCGGTGACCGCCGCAACCCTCTACAGGATACCGAGGGCTCCGCTTGAGGCGAGGCTTCGCAACTATCCCGACCTCGACTTTCAGGTCATTTCCAAGCTGTGTCACGAGCTGCGCGAGGCCCAGCGCCACGCTGTCCTGCTCAGCGAGCAACACGCCATTGCTAAGGTCGGATTGTTCCTGCAGATGCTCGAAACGCATCAGGCCGCCAGAGGCGAGAGCGCAGGCGAGGTTTATTTGCAGATGACGCGCCGCGATATCGCGGCCTATGTCGCCATCACGCCGGAGGCGGTGACGCGATCCTTGCGAGAGTTGGTCCGTCGTGGCGCCATCGCCTTCAGGGATCGACGCCACGTCCAGATCATCAATCGGGCGCGACTGGAAGCGGCCATTTCGAAAACTCGCGCAAGCCGATGACGAGCTGCACTCGGTTGGTGCCGCGGTCCAGATGCAAAAATTTCGAATTGCGCTGGATCAATGCGCTCTTTGAGTGGTCCGGGCACAAGGCAAGTCGGCGAAGCCCAGGGACAATAACCGATGTCGAAGGAGTGGGTCGTTTTTGTCATCGACGACGATAACGCCGTGAGACACTCGATCTGCATGCTGCTCGAAAGCTACGGGATTGTTGCTCACCCTTATGCCTCAGGTGCAGCCTTCCTGGCGGACTCGCCTGCCGCGCACGGCTGTTTGCTCGTCGATGTGGAGATGCCGGGCATGACGGGCCTCGAACTCCTCGACGGGTTGCGAAGTAGTGGGATAGCGATCCCGGCGATTGTTATGACGGCCGCCCCGACGAGCCTGGTACAGCGGTCTGTGGATCGAGCCGGGGCAACACTGCTCCAAAAACCCTTCCGGCCGGGCGAATTGATGGCCTCTATCGAAACGGCCCTTGGCCGATATCGGGCCGGCTAAATTGCGACCCGATGACGCCAAAGCATAGCCCGGGTCTCGGGTCACCTTTCACGTCGATCAGCATCCGGATTAGCAGTTCCGGATCGATCGAAGGCCGCCCCGCCTCGCTATCGACCGGAGCCAATTCCTGCCTCACCGACGCACAGAGGGGATCGTTTACGTTACAGCCTTTACGCGCGCGTAAAGGCTGTAACGCAACGTGGACGTGCGCACCGCAGAAGAGCGGCTTGAATATCGCTCCGCGGGCGAGCTGACCGTCGTCCGCTGGCCGCCGGGTGACGCTGCAGTTGGACCCAATGCTGTGATTTTCGCTCTGAAAAGTCGGAAGAGGCTCTCCGAGGGGAGTCCGACAGCGCTGGAGAGCGGGCGCTAGAATGCGGGGACCAGCGGGGCGGGTACGACGTGTTCTTCGATGCCTCGGACGCCGGGGATCGTTTCTGCCGCGACCCGCAGCGCCTGCCTCTTTTCGGTAGGCTCATCCTCAGAGATCCAGAAATGAACGATGCCGTCGCGGACAATGATATCTTCCGGCCAGACCCGCGCCCACTCCTCATGGCCAAGCTCGGCGAGGAGGCTGGCGCGGATAGAGCGGTCGTCGCCCTCACCCTCGCGCAGTGGCGCGCCCTTTGTCGCCCCGACCGCACGGACAATGTTTGCCCGACTGATGATCCCGGCGATCTTATCCCCGCGAATGACCGGCACGCGCTTGATCCGCTTCGCCTCCAGCAACGCCGCGACATCGCCGAGATCGGTGTCCTCGGTGACGGTGACCACATCACGCGTCATGATGTCCTTGACGGTGCGGCCATGTGATTTGACGTACTCGCGGGCGAGGTCGGAAGCGAAATGGTCGAGCCACCACGAACGCCGGCGCTCACGGTGGCGACGCGCGGTGCCGATTTCAGCACGGTGCAACAGGTCGCCCTCGCTGATGATGCCGACCAGACGACCGCTCGCATCGACAACTGGCGCGCCGCTGATGCCGCGTTCCGCGAGTAGCCTCGCCAAGGCCTGAACCGTCGTATCCGGATCAACCGTGATCACGTCGGTCGTCATCACGTCCATCGCGCGCATTGTGTACCTCCCACTCTTCACCAATCGACATTCCCCGGATTACCCAGGTTGTGGCGCGATTTTGTCGACTTTCGGCCCTGCGTGGCAAGGAGGTTCGTCTGCAATGCTCGCCCGGACAGTGCGTAAGACTTCCGCTTCCATCAGGAGCGATATGGGACGGCCTGATCTAACCTCACCCTTGCGCGCGAAGCTGCAGAAAATCGGGGGGTGATGCGACAGCGACGGGTTTGCCACTTCTCCGAAGAACCCTTTAATATCAATGGGCGTCTATACAGCAGTTTGGCAATCTATCACTTTGATTTGAAGGGAAAATATCAGTTCATCCCGCTCAATGGGGTTTACAGCCTTTACGCGCGCGTAAAGGCTGTACGTCGCCAGCCGGGCTGCCGCTGACCGGATCGCGTTGGAACAACACGCGCTTGCGCGCGATCGAGTGAAGCGAGAACGAGCCGCTGCTCGTTGGGGACGTTTCTTACCGCTGAAGTGTCCACAGGAGCAGAGCTAGCTGTCAACATTCCGCTCGGATGGTCAGCAGTCCCATCTGGCGGAATTAGCCGCTGATCGGCGATGGCGCTCGTCTTCTGCTGTATCCTGGCTCAAATGTGCCCCCATTAAATCGCGTTGCGGCCCGCGCGCGCTCGCCGCGCCTGGCCGATAGATGCGTCAGGTCGCTGGCGACACGCAACACAAGTGAGCGCGCCTCCCGCGCCCACGCCACTTTAAGCGCCCGTATATAGCAGGCTTCCGCTTCGACAGGGCCGCTGTCGGCCAGCCGTTAAACGGCGGCGCGACAATTTTCGGTAGGAACCCTACTATTCTGCTTCCTTCCGGGGATGAGTCGGATAGCCATGACTGATCGCGAGATCTCGGTGAAGACCGGTGAACAGCTTGGGGAGGGCGTCGATGAAAACCGAACCGGACTGCATCTTCTGCAAGATCGTTCTTGGGCAAAGCCCATCCTTCAGGCTTTTGGAGGACGAGGACACGCTCGCCATCATGGACATTTTTCCCGCTAGTGAGGGGCATTGTCTCGTTCTCACCAAAGAGCACTACCCGACCCTCTTCGACATCACCGACGAGGCATTCGCCGCGGTCTCGCGTTCGGTTAGCAGGGTCGCGCGGGCAGTCAACCAGGCTCTATCGCCGGCAGGACTGAATTTGGTCCAGGCACACGGGGCAGGCGCCCACCAGACGGTCAACCATTTCCATGTTCACGTGCTACCGCGTAAACTCGGGGACCAATTACTGCTGAATTGGGGCGGAGGTGCCGGCGACCAACAGGCCATCGCCGCGGTTGCGGAAAAAATCCGCGCCAATCTTTAAACCCGGCCCCACCTGACTTCTTAAACCGGTTCGCTGGCTAGCGCCCCGGTGGCGGAGCCAGTCGCGACAACACCTGGCGTCTGACTCGGGGCGCAGTGATTGGAAAGGGGCGACTGTGGACGCACGACCAAAGCCGGGCTAGGAGAACCGATCTTCGAGAGGCTTGAGGAGCGTCCATATGAAGATCACTGCCGCGGTGGTGCCGGTCCGGTCAGCTCCGTTCGAGATCGAGACCCTCGACCTTGCGGAACCGCTCGCCGACGAAGTGCTGGTACGGGTCGTGGCCAGCGGCATGTGCCACACCGACCTGCACGCCCGCGATGGCTATTTCGCGAACCTGCCCTATCCTATCGTTTGCGGCCATGAGGGCGCCGGCGTTATCGAGCAGGTTGGAGCCGCCGCCGCCGATCTTGCGCCGGGCGATCCGGTCGTGATCTCGTTTCCATGGTGCGGCGAATGCGGGCCGTGTCGCGCCGAGCGCATCTCCTATTGTGAGCGCGCCCGCCCCCTCAAATCGAGCAGCCGCCGCGCCGACGGCTCGATCCCGATGAGCCGCAACGGCGAGCCGGTTTATTCCTGCTTCTTTCAGCAATCCTCGTTCGCCAGTTTCGCCGTCACCCCGGCCAAAGACGTCGTCAAGATCCGCCGCGACGCGCCGATCGAAATGCTGGGTCTCCTCGGCTGTGGCGTGCAGACCGGTGCCGGTGCGGTGCTGAACGTGATGCAGCCCACCGTGGGACAGTCGATCGCGGTCTATGGGGTCGGCGGGGTCGGCCTCGCCGGGTTGATGGCGGCGCGGTTCACAGGCTGCGATCCGATCATTGCCGTCGATCGGCTCCCCAGCCGGCTGGCACTCGCCCGCGAACTCGGCGCCACGCATACGCTCGAAAGCCGCGGCGCCGAGACGCTCGCCGAAATCCGCAAGATCACCGGCAGCGGCACCGATTTCGCACTGGAGACGTCGGCCGTGCCGGCCGTGTTTCGGCTTGCCGTAGACGGGCTGCGAGGTCTCGGCACCTGCATCCTGGTCGGCAGCGCTCGCGCCGGCACCGAGGTCAGCTTCGAGATGCCGTGGCTGCAAGGCGGCCGGACCGTGCGGGGCGTGATCCAGGGCGACAGTCGACCGCGGGACTTCATCCCTCGCCTCGTCGATCTTTTTATGGCGGGCAGAATGCCGCTCGACCGGCTTATCACGCGCTACGATTTTGGCGACATCAACCGCGCTGCCGCCGACGCCACCTCGGGCGCTGCGATAAAGCCGGTGCTGCTGCTGCCGCAGTGACAGCGCCGTGTTTTTGACGGCGGCAAGGGCTGGAGGCGCGGCCGTGACCACGCCACTGTCGGTGCCAACGACCGCACTTGCCGTCGGCTTCTGGCAAGTCGGCAGCGTCAGCTTCGACGCGACTCGGTTCGACCGGAATTGATCTCGATCAAAGACCGGGAAAACGAGGCGCGCATCCTTCGCCGCGATTACCGGCGGCGGACAGCGCGCAAATGCGGGAAAGGAATTGCCGGGCATGGCACGGACTTCGCGCAAGATTGTCATCATCGGCGGTGGCATTGCCGGGCTCTGCGCGGCGGTCTATGGGCAAAAATGTAGTTATGACGTCGAGGTGATGGAGCAGCACGACAATGCCGGAGGGTTGGCGACCAGCTGGCGGAGGGGTGATTACATCTTTGAGACCTGCCTGCATTGGCTGCTCGGCGCCAATCCCGAGCGGGGGATGCACGCGCTGTGGCGGGAGGTGTTCGACATCGACAGGCTGAACTTCCTGCACCCGGAGGTGTTCGCGCGCATCGAAATCGAGCACGGCGAATTCCTGGATGTGTATGCGAATGTCGAGCGCATGGAAGAGGAGTTCTTAAACCGGGCGCCACAAGACGCAACGGAAATCCGGCGTTTTTCTGCTGCGGTGCGTCGATTCACCAATTTCGAGCTACCCGACCCATCCGAGCCGTGGCCGCGCAACTGGACGACGCTGGCGCGCATGCTACCGTACCTGCAGCAAATCCGCCGATGGTCGACCATCAGCTGCGCCGAGTACAGCAAGCGCTTCACCCACCCACTGTTGCGAAGTTTCTTCGGTGAGGGCGGATCGGCGCAGCTCGCGGCCTTGGCATTGGTACTCATGTTCGCCTGGCTTACAGAGCGGGACGCGGGGTATGCGATCGGCGGGTCTCAGGCGATCATCGGGCTGATCGCCGACAATCTCCGCAATCTCGGAGGGCGCCTGCGAACCGGCGCACCGGTCGAGAAGATCCTTGTCGAGCGCGACACCGCCGTCGGCGTGCGGCTCGCGAGCGGCGAGACAATTGCGGCAGACTGGGTGATCTCCGCCGCCGACGGTCACGCCACGACGGATAGGCTGCTCGGCGGCCGTTATGGCGATGTAAGCGATCACACCCTCAAAGCCTTTCCCTCGTATCTGCAAGTCTCGCTCGGCGTGGCTCGCGATCTGTCGCAACAGCCCGGCTACATGATCCGCGTGCTCGACAGGCCGTTGGTCATCGATCCTGGAACGGAGCTTTCGCAGCTCGCGTTCCGTTTTTTTCACTTCGACCCGAGCTTTGCGCCGCCCGGCAAGACCGCCGTCACCTCCTTCATCCCGACTGAGAACTGGGAGTTTTGGATGCGCCTGAGGCAAAGCGATCTGACGCGCTATCAGGCGGAAAAGCAGCGCATCGCCGACGCGGTCATCGCTTGCTTGGAGCGAAGCTTGCCCGATATCCGTCGGGTGATCGAGTTGATCGACGTGTCGAGCCCGGCGACGGTCATCCGCTATACGAACAACTGGCGGGGGAGCTACGAAGGTTGGCTACTGACCCCCGGCGCAGGCTATCGGCCACTGCGCAACACGCTGCCCGGTCTGCGGCACTTCCTGATGGCGGGCCAGTGGGTCATGCCGGGCGGCGGATTGCCGTCCGGTCTGTTCACGGCGCGGTCGGCGATCCAAGCTGTGTGCAGAGCGGATCGCGTACCGTTCCTCTGGCGAGGAGCGATCTCCCGAGCGCGCAAAGTTCTCAAAGCCACCGCCTGACGCATTGGCGGTACGTGATGTGCCGAACGGCGCCGTCCGAAGACATCGGCGCGATGGTCAGATGGCCGGTTTGTTCGCTGGCGCGCAATGACTCGCTTAAGGTAGTGACTCGAGAATCGATCACTGCATGAGAGATGCACAGTGAGGCGGCTGCGCACGCGAACAGCAACTTTGGTGCGCAACGCAACAGATCGTCTCGAGCACTGGTCCAACGAGCTCTTACACAGTTTATCTTAGATCAGCCGCCATTGCCCATCGGGTTGCAAACAGCTGCTGAGCCGATAATGTTCTGGCCCAGCGGGCGTGCGCTTAGTTATCAACCTGTAATCGAGGGTCTCGCATTGCTGGCCATTTCGCGTAAATTTCCTGACAAGCGCGATCTTGCCGGAATTCTGCGACTCTGGGTTGCTCCATTTAGCGGTAGTGCCGACCGGCTTGCCGTGCACCTGCTCGGTGACGGTGTGACGGATAATGTCGAGGTCTTGCTTTGTCAGCTCGACATTGGTCTGGAGCCCAAATCCCAAAAATTGCGCCTGAGCTGGCAGCCAGGTGACGAGGGCGGCGCACACGACGATCACTCGGAGCGATGACGACATTCTGTGCTCTGCGAATTATTGACGGAAGCGCGAGCCTGGCGCCCGAAGCCACCGCGCCGCCTTGATCTAAGTCAACAAAGAACCGGATTGCTACCAGCAGCTCACCACGCGGCTCTCCAAGCCCATTTGCCGTCAATCAGCTATAGGTCTGCTTCGGCGCAAGGTGCCGGGACGCGACGGGTCCGACCGGTAGCTGGCGCTAGTAAGGAGCGGGTCTTTTGCGGCGCAGCAGCCAATCCACAAGTGGCCTCCATAGCGCCATGTCCCGAGGACCTCGAGATCCATCAGCGCGAGTCTCGCGGGTCACCTACGCGAGGATCGGACGCATCATCCGGACGCTGAGCAGGAATACGCCCACGAATATCAAAGACTAGCGGGAGCTGGCCTCGACGAATATCCGACCACAGCGCTCGTCCAGCAGACCGGGCGTTTGACGTTGAGCTAGATCAATGATCGCGAGATGCTGCGATTGCAGGATGCTAAGATCTTTCCCGAAAGGGTCAGCTGATGTTCCTGACCGCCTATGTCGCTCTGATCCTGCTCGCTGCGTTTCCGCTCGTTCGGACGCTCTTGACCAGCGGGCGCGCCGCTCCGCCGGTCGCGTGGCTGCATCGCCTTTATCGCGACCTCGGCTATGTGGCAGCCGCCGTGCTTATGATCATCTGTTTCGAGACGGCGCTGACGATTTCTCTGCAAAACTATTGGTTCGGTGAGCTTGGCCAGGCCTATCGCTATTGGTTGGCGCTCGGGCTGCGCTTGGCAGTCTTCCTCACGATCCTGATTTTGCTCGGCATCTTCCTAGGATACAATCTCCGCGCCTTGTGCCGGCCATTGCCGGCGGTGCCGAAGACTGCTCCATGGGTTGCGGCGTTCATCTTCGCCGCCGTGGTCGGCTTCGCCGCCACGGCCCTTTGGGTGCCGCTCTTGGGCTATCTCGGCGCAAGCCCTACGGGCACGACGGATCCGGTCTTTGGCAAGGACCTTTCATTCTACCTGCTCGCATTGCCATGGTATGACGCGGTTGTCGGCATCATTATCACCGTGCTCGTCATCACGCTCGCGCTGTGGGCGGTAATCGGGCTCGGATTTTATCCAAGCGCAGGGCGCCCCTGGAACCATCCGGGTTTTCGCTTCGCGAGCGGCAATCATCGACTGCGCGTGATTGATGCCGACGATGCCGAAACCTGGGCAGACAGCGAGGCGATCTGGCGGCGATGGCTACGCCAGGGCCTGGTGCTGGCGGGCCTGTTTTGCATCGTGATTGGGCTCGCCCGTTTTCTCGGCCGCTTTCACCTCGTCATCGACGGACATTCGGCGGTCGTCGCCGGCGGCTCGTATGTCGACGTCAATTTCTGGATCCCGGCATACGAGCTCATTATGGCGTGCTGGTTCATTGCCGCGCTGATTTTGCTGGCGGCGGCGTGCCTACCGCGCCTGCGAGGCTGGCTGGCACTCCGGCCGTCGCATTGGATCTTGCCGTGCGGGCTCTTCGCTGCCCTTTACGTCGGGGCGGTCGCCGTGCCGCCGGCTATCGAGCGGCTCTATGTCGGCCCCAACCAGATCACCCTCGAGCGGCCCTTTGTGCTGAGAAGCATCGCTGGAACGCGAGAGGCCTACAATCTCGACGGGCCGTCGGTCGAAGAAAAGGAATTCGCCGTCTCGGCCGCCCCGCTCACGCGCGCCGATCTGGACAAGAACGGGGCAACATTACAGGACGCCCGCATCTGGGATTGGCGGGCGCTCGAACCGCAACTGCAGCAGATCCAAGGCCTGCGGCCATACTACCGCTTCGCCGGCGTCGATATCGATCGCTACATGATCGATGGCGCCGAACGGCAGGTCATGATCACGGCGCGTGAGCTCGATGTCGACAAGCTCCCCGATCCGGCCAAGGTCTGGGTCAATCTCGCGCTCAAATACACGCATGGCTACGGCGTCGTCGCCGTCCCGGTCAATGAGATGGACGGGCGGGGCAATCCGGTTCTGTGGGCGCACGACATTCCGATCAAAGCCGAAGGCGACCTCGCGGTGGCCCATGGCGCGATCTATTACGGCGCGCTCACCCAAGACCGGGTCTATGTCCGCACGACCGAAAAGGAATTCGACTTCCCGCAGGGTCAGGCCAATGCCGAAACGGTTTATGACGGAACAGGCGGGATTGCGCTTTCGAGCTTCTGGCGCAAGCTCGTCGTCGCCAACGAAGGCGACGGCCTGCGTCTCTTCATCTCCGGATACTTTACTCCGGAGAGCCGGGTGCTGCTGCGCCGGAACATCGTCGAGCGGGTCGAAAGGCTGGCACCATTCCTGATCTTCGATCACGATCCCTACATCGTCGCGGACGGCGACCACTACTCCTTTATCATCGACGCCTATACCAGCTCGACGAATTACCCCTACAGCGAATCCTACCAGGGCTCACTGTCGCGCTTTCACGGCCGCAATTACCTGCGCAACTCCGTCAAAGCGGTGGTCGATGCCTATAACGGCGCAGCGACATTCTACGTTTTCGACAACCGCGATCCGATCGTCAAAGCTTACTGGCGCCTATTGCCGGGATTGTTCAAAGACCGCAGCGAGATGCCGGCGAAGCTGCAGCGCCACATTCGTTACCCGGAGGATCTGTTTACGGTGCAAGCCGAAATGTACGGCACCTACCACATGACCAATCCGACGACATTCTATAATCGCGAAGACCGCTGGGAGGTGCCCCACGAACTCTATCGCGACCGGGAAGTCGAAGTCATCCCCTACTACGTCATCGCCCAGCTCCCGGCGGCCAAAAAGCCGGAGTTCTTGCTTATGCTGCCATTGTCGGTAGCGGGCAAGAACCAGATGGCCGGTTGGCTGGCCGGTCTCTCGGACGGCAAAAATTACGGCAAGATGGTGGCATTCCGCTTCCCCAAGGGGACGTTTATCGACGGCCCGGCGCAAGTCGAATCGCGGATCAATTCGGACAGCCGGTTCTCGCGCGATCTGACCTTGTGGGACCAGCACGGCTCACGTGTGATCCGCGGCAATCTCATCGTGCTGCCGCTCAGCGGCAATCAGCTCATCGCGATCGAGCCGGTTTACATCGAAGCCGAGCAGACCCGAATCCCGACCCTTGCCCGTGTAGTGCTCGCGCAGCTATTGCCCGATGACCGCAAGATCGAATGGGCGAGCAGCCTCAAAGATGCGGAGGACCTGCTCATTGGCGCGCCGGCATCGTCAGCTGTATCGTCTGCAGAATTCGAGAACGCGGCCGATCGGCTCGATCGCGTCCGCGCCATCTTTCAGGAGATGCAGCGGCAATACGCCAATGGCAACTTCACTCGCTACGGCGAACTGCTGCAGCAGCTTGAAAAACTCCTGTCATCGCCGTGATCGCCCGGCGGGCCATTTGACCAGCGTAACCGGGACCTGAGAAAGTTTGACGACTCGCGCAGCGACGGAGCCGAGCAACAAATTACCGGCCAAGACCGCGCGTACCCATTACGATCTGATCGGCATGGACCTCGCGCGCGACGCGGTCGATGCTCTCGGGGGAGGGGGCCGATCTCGGCCCGCGTCACGAAATTCGCCGCAGCCTTGCGGCACAGGGCCACCGCCCGCGCAGCGCGGTCCTGGATTGCCGCGCTGCCAGCCGGCGGCCCACCTCGATTGACGAGAATGATCTCGGCGTCGGGCCGTCCGCAACCAGCGACACGGCATGCGCGACGGCGCGGTCGGCGGGGCGGAACCGTCCACCGGCACGACGATCCGAGGCGGTTCTGCCATCGCCTGATACCTTCACCGCGCTAATCGATCGGACGACGGGCAAAGACGGCGAGTTTGACCGTATCCAATGCGAACGCGAACGCTAGCGTCGCGATGAAAACGCGTGGAGTTTACAGCCTATACGCGCGCGTATAGGCTGTACCAAAACGTCCTGTCGTTGGTCATTGCTCACCGGCATCGGATCGCTCCTTCGGTGCCTCAAATCACAGGATAGAGCGGCCCCGGGTGGCGTCCCGAGATCGTATGATCTTCGACGGCTCGGACGCCGGGGATGTTTTCAGCCGCGATGCGGAGCGCTCTGCGTTCCTCGTCCGATCCGACAATATTCCAGAGATGCACCACACCCTCTGAGACGACGATGTTTCCGACGGTCGGGTCTGCCCAATTCTGCTTGCGCAGCTCGGCAATCAGTCGGTCTCGGATCATGCGGTCGCCATTCTCGTCAGCCGATTGACCGCCACCGCTCACCAACACGCGAAGCAAATCGGAGCGGCTGACGATGCCAACGATCTTTTCGTCAGTGACGACTGGAACCCGTTTGATCCGCTTCGTCTCCAGGAGATCGGCAATTTCGCCGAGAGTGGCCAACTCACCAACGCTGACGAGCTCCCGCGTCATGATGTCAGCCACTCGTCGGGCGTGTGACTTGATGTAATCGACAGCCAGTCGGGAGTTCGGCGAAAATCACCCGCTCCATGCACTGCGGTGGCGCTCGGTGCCGGTCTCGGCGCGGCGCAGCAGGTCACCTTCGGTAATGATCCCGACGAGCCGTCCCTCCCGGTCCACGACCGGCACGCCACTGATGCGGTGACTGATCATCAGCTTCGCGGCGTCGACGATAGTTGCGTCCTGCGTCACCGTCACGACGCTCCTGGTCATCACATCGCTTGCCCTCATTCATCCTCCTTTTCGCAGCCCATGCAAAGCTATGTCCATGAGCGCCCAAGGCACTGACGTCGATCAACGGCCTTTCGAGCCGAGCTCATCCGCTGAGCCAACTCGACCGGGCAAGATCTTCCGTACATCCCCGTATCGGTCACCGTTGAGGCTCTGGCAAGCCGGCGCGCAACAGCGCTTCAATCTGCGGGTCGGGCTCGGCGCCGGCTGTCGTCCAACAAGAATAATTCTGTCTTCGAACTCAAATCTAAGCGGTGATCGCGTCGGGTTCGAATTCGGTTCTCCGGCTGCACCGACCGAGCGCAGCGTTCCTGACTTCTATCCCTTCGCGCGCGCGAAGGGATAAAATCGGGCGCCGGATATTGGCGTCGGCGCGTCTCTGCTTGATCTGGATCAAGGCCTGGCGCGCGAATCTGCCTTCCTTTAGCGCGGCCGAGCGGGAGACGTGTCATAATCACCTGCCCCCCGCTCGTTCCGCGGAGTGTGAAGATGGACTCGGATTTGCGAGAGGAGATCCTCTCGATCCTCAAAGCTAGCGGCGAAATGACCGTCGCGACGGTACGCCCGGATGGCTATCCGCAGGCGACCACGGTCAACTATGTGAGCGACGGCCTCGTCATCTATTTCGGGTGCGCGGCCGAATCCCAGAAGGTGTGGAACATAGCGTGCAACGACAAGGTCTCGCTGACGGTTACGCTGCCTCACTTTAGCTGGGAGGACATCCGCGGGCTCTCCGTCGGCGGCAGGGCGGCGCCGGTGACCGATGCGCAGGAGATCAGTCGCGTGAGCGAGCTCATGCTGCGGAAGTTTCCACAAATCCTGCGATACGCGTTAGCCGGTAAGAAAGGCGTCTTTCTAGTCCGGATCACTCCCGAGGTCATCTCGGTCCTCGATTACCGCAAAGAGTTTGGCCACACCGATCTGGTAAAAATCTGACGGGTGACGCCGCCTCGCCAGAGCGCAGTGCCACCCTCGGGGTTACTGCCCTAAGGCCGCCGAGGTGCTGCTCGGCGCACTCCCGCTCTTGGGCTTCGCCGCGGCGGTGATCTTCCTCAGTTACATCGCTAGCTGAACGCCTACGCAAAGGACCAACGTATTTTCGCATCCCTCCTCGGTACGGTAAACCGCCGAGCCGAAAAACACTGACTTCATGCGGTGTCGAGCTGATCGCCTCGACGAGGGAGACCGGCCTGTGGGAGCGCATTTGACGGCGGGCGCGGCCGGGGGATGAGCCAGCGTACGACGACAGCGGGGCAGCTGACCACCCTCTGAGCGATGCTCCCGAGAAGGAGGCACGCCATCCGGCCATGACGGCCATCGTCTACCGCGTCGGGCAAACGGGCGCGCGAAACCTTTTACTCCAATAGGTCTGCCGCAGCAGCTCCGGTATGCCCTCGGCGGGGTAAGCGGCCCGGCGCCAGCGCCGCGAGCACCATCGCGCCAACCCGGACCGCAGTCCGTATCTCCCGTCACGAAGTTTTGAG
>Ga0306921_10002530_pt1 | contig 18344 bp, 19 predicted proteins | sample sta12Cox44000080_FD_203760 | JGI IMG/M metagenome (GOLD analysis project Ga0306921, IMG submission 203760) | Lab enrichment of tropical soil microbial communities from Luquillo Experimental Forest, Puerto Rico - statoxic.12C.oxic.44.000.080 (v2)... | ecosystem: Environmental > Terrestrial >... | reverse complement strand
TAGGCGCGCGCCTGCGCCTCGGCAATCGTTTTTCCGACCGCCGAGACATCCAGCACGCGGCCGCCGTTGGCGAGGATGCGTCCGGCCTGCGCGAGCGTGCCGGCATGGAAGATCTCGACGCCCTCGACCTGCGCGGCGGCATCCAGTCCTTCGATGATTGAGCCTTTTGCATAGCTGCCGGGGTAGCCCCTGGCCGCCATCACCACCGTGAGCGCCGCGTGTGGATACCAGCGCAGATCGAAATTGGCGAGCACACCGTCGCAACCGGCAATCAGCGCCGGCACAAGGTCCGACATCAGCCGCAGCATCAGCACCTGACACTCGGGGTCGCCGAAACGTACGTTGTATTCGATGAGCTTGGGTCCTGCGGCGGTGATCATGAGACCGGCATAGAGCACGCCCTTATAGGGCGTCCCCAGCCGTTTCATTGCGCGCAGCGTAGGCAGCACGATCTCCTGCATTGCGCGGCGCGCGTGCTCCTCGGTCAGCACCGGCGCCGGCGAATAAGCGCCCATGCCACCGGTGTTGGGGCCTTCATCGCCGTCATAGGCCCGCTTATGATCTTGTGCCGCAGCAAGCGGGATTGCGTGCTCGCCGTCGCAGAGCGCGAAAAATGAGGCTTCCTCGCCTTCAAGGAGCTCTTCCACGACGATCTCTGTGCCGGCACCGCCCAGCGCTCCACCGAGCATCATGTCGATGGCGGCCTCCGCCTGCGTAATGCTCTGCGCCACCACCACACCCTTGCCCGCCGCGAGGCCATCCGCCTTGACCACGATCGGACGGCCCTGATCACGCACATAAGCCTTGGCCGGTGCGGCACTATCGAAGCGCTCGTAAGCCGCCGTCGGAATGCCGTTGGCCCGGCACAAGTCCTTGGTAAAGCCTTTCGAGCCCTCGAGGCGGGCGGCGGCCTTGCTCGGACCAAAGGCCTTGATGCCGGCGGAGCCGAGATCATCCACGATCCCGGCGCACAGCGGCGACTCAGGTCCCACTACAACGAGATCGATCGCGTTGTCCTTGGAAAAGGCGATCACCGCCGAATGGTCGGCGGGATCGAGCATCACGACCTCACATTCCTTCGCGATGCCGGCGTTGCCAGGGGCGCAATAGAGCCGCTCGACTAAAGGGCTCGCTGCAATCTTCCACGCAAGCGCATGCTCGCGTCCGCCGGAGCCGAGGAGAAGGATATTCATGCTGTGCCCTAACCGGATTCCCGTTCGTGCCGATGTAGCATGCTCAGCGAGCCTTAGCTGTTCAGGAGGACCGTAGGCGCGAGGCGGCCTTCTAGCCTGCCGGAATCGGTGCTAGGACGCACTCCTAATCTACGGAGGACATCCGTTCATGGAGATCAAGCCTTTGGGTTCCACGCCCTCTCGCCGCGGGGCTGCCGAATCTTTCACCGGCACAGTCTGGCAGAACCCCATTGTGGAGGCGCCGGCGCCGGCACGTATCAGAGGGGCGTGGGTGCGCTTCGAGCCGCGCGCGCGCACCGCGTGGCATACGCATCCGCTCGGCCAGACCCTGCACGTCGTCTTCGGCGTCGGGCGCGTTCAGGTGTGGGGCAGCCCGATTCGCGAGATCCGTCCCGGTGACACGATCTGGATCCCGCCTGATGAAAAGCACTGGCATGGTGCCGGACCCGACACGGACATGGTTCACATCGCCCTGCAGGAGCACCTCAACGGCAAGCACGTGACCTGGCTCGAGCACGTCAGCGACGAGCAATACAACGGCAAGGTCGGCGGTTGACGCCTTCGCGTGACCCCAGTGCGACGAGGACCGCTGGCGTGAAATATTGGGCCGCTATCTGCGTTGCGCTTCTTGCTGTTGCGGCTGCTGGCCACGCCGGCTCGGTCCACGCCGAGACGGTCGCCACATTCACCCGCAATCCCGCCAATCCGATCCTGCGCGGCGTGCGCATCGGCGGCGAGATCGCGGCCAGATCGCTGGGCGCGCAGATCGTGCATTTCATTCCGCGCAGCGAGGCTCCCTCCGAGCAGATCGGGCTTATTGACGAGGTCATCAACAACAAGCCCGACGCCGTAGTGCTTGCTCCATTCGATCCCAAGCTCATGGTTCCTGGCGTCGAAAAGCTCAACGCCTCCGGCATTCCCGTGACCAACGTCAACGAGCGCCTTGCCGGGGGCAAGGTCGTTTCCTATGTCGGTACCGACGATTATGCGCTGGCGCTCGCGACCGCCCGCTATCTGATCCAGGCCATGGGCGGAAAGGGTAACGTCGTGATTCTCGAAGGGCCGGAGAATCTGCTCACCAGCATCGCGCGCGTCAAAGGTTACAAAGATGCGATCAAGGAAGCGCAAGGCATGAAACTCCTGGCCTCGAAATCCGCGAACTATGCGCGTACGCCGGCAATCGATGTTATGAAGAGCTTTCTGCGGCTTTATCCTGGCATCGACGGCGTGCTCGCCGCCAACGATCCGATGGCGATTGGCGCCATCGAGCAGCTCAAGGCGGCGGGCAGGAGGGCGCTCGTGGTCGGCATCAACGCCAGCAAGGAAGTGCTTGAGTTCATCAAGTCGGGGGATCTGCTCGGCAGCGGCGACTACAATGGGTTTCTGCAAGGCTGTCTCGGCGTCGAGATTGCAATTCGTAATCTGCACGGACAGCCGGTGCCAAATGAGATCAATCTCAAGGCAGTCGTCGTAGACAAGGGCAACTATCAGCCCTACGAGACCCCGATGGAGCGGCGCTCCTGCCCTGCGCTGGAGAGCATCGCCGGGAACTGATGATCGTCGCGCGGCACAACGGTTCGGGATGCGGGTGATGAACGAGCCGTCACGTCTCAACATACCGGAATGGACCGTCTCCGAGCTCTCGGCCGCGTTGAGAAAAAGCGTGGAGGACGGCTTCGGCTATGTGCGCGTGCGCGGCGAAATTTCCGGCTACCGCGGGGCACACGGCTCGGGCCATTGTTATTTCGCTCTCAAGGATGAGGCTGCCAAGATCGAGGCTGTCATCTGGAGGAGCGCTTTTGCGCGCCTGCGCATAAAGCCCCAGGAAGGGCTGGAGGTTGTCGTCACCGGCCGCGTTACGACCTATCCGGCGCAGTCCAAATACCAGATCGTGGTCGAGACGCTGGCGCCCGCGGGGCTCGGGGCGCTCATGGCGCTCATCGAGGAGCGCAAGAGGAAGCTCGCCGCCGAGGGGCTGTTCGATGCGGCGCGCAAGCAGCTGCTGCCGTTCCTGCCTGAGGTCGTCGGCGTGATCACGTCGCCGGGCGGTGCTGTCATTCGTGACATCCTGCACCGACTGGCCGACCGGTTTCCGCGCCACGTCATCGTTTGGCCCGTTCGCGTGCAAGGAGAAGGGTCGGCCGAAGAGGTGGCTGCCGCGATCGCCGGTTTCAATGCGCTCGTGGCACAGGCCACTATCCGCAGGCCCGATCTGATCATCGTCGCCCGCGGCGGCGGCTCGATCGAGGATTTGTGGGCCTTCAACGAGGAGAACGTGGTACGGGCGGTGGCTGCGAGCGCGATACCGCTGATCTCCGCAGTGGGACATGAGACCGACGTCACGCTTATTGATTTTGCCGCCGACCGGCGCGCCCCGACTCCGACCGCGGCGGCGGAAATGGCGGTCCCGGTGCGCGCAGATCTGCTACTGCGCACCGAGGGCTTGGCGCACCGGGCGCTCGCCTGCTGGCAGCGCTGCCAGGACGCGCGACGCACCGAGCTGCGTGCGGCGGTTCGCGCTTTGCCGAGCGGGGAGGAATTGCTGGCACTGCCGCGCCAGCGTCTCGATCATGCAAGCGCAAGGCTTCCGCGCGCGCTGATCGCCAATGCGCAGATTCATCACGCCCAGCTCTCGCGCGTTGCAGGACGGCTCGCTCCACACCTGCTGCGCACACGGATCGGACGTTGCTGCGAGCTGATTGCCGGCCTGGCGCAGCGCGCGCACCGCGCGCAGGACGTCGGCCGCACACGCCGGCGCGAGCGGCTCGCCAATACCGCCGCGCGGCTGGCCGTGGGCTTGCGCGCCAATGCCGAGAGCCATCGCACCCGGATCGGACGCAGCCGCGAGCGCGTCGTTTCGCTGGCCGGGCGCAGCGATCGGGCGATATGTCTCCTGCTGTCGCATCGCTACGCGGCGCTTGTGCGCTGCGCAGAGCTGCTCAACGCTTTGTCGCATCGCGGCGTGCTCGCGCGCGGCTTCGCACTCGTGCGCGACCTCGCCGGCCGCCCGTTGCGGCAGGCGGCCGCCGTCAATCCCGGCATGGCATTGGATATCGAGTTCTTCGACGGTCGCGTGCGCGCATTAGCCGATCATTCAACCGTTGCGCCGAGCCCTGCAATTGCCCCACGACCAAGCTCGCCCAGGATCCGCGGTCGCCGGAGCGACGACAGCGGACAGGGCAGCCTGTTCGGCTAGACTCCCAAGCCTGGCTTTGAGCTTGATCCGAGGTAGGAACCGCTTTTGCGAGATAACGATTTGGCAGCAGGGCGCATGCGGATCACGGTGGCAGGCGACATTGGCAGCGGCAAGACGACCATCGCGCGCGAGCTCGCAAACCATGCCGCCGCCGAGATGTACTCCACCGGCGGCATCCAGCGCCAGCTCGCCGCAGCACGCGGAATCACGACGCTCGACCTCAACCGACTGGCCGAGACCGACCCTTCGATCGACGACCAGATAGACAGCTATCTCAAGAACCTTCCCGCCGGCAACCTGGTCGTTGAATCGCGGATGGCATGGCGCTTCGTTCCCGGCACGAAGAAGATTTTCCTCTATGTCCTAAAGCAGGCGGCCGCCGAACGGATCCTGCGGGCCAACCGGCAGGATGAAAGCTATTCTCTGCTCGACGACGCGGTGCTTCAGATCAGCGAGAGGCGCAAGAGCGAGATCAAGCGTTTTGGCAAATACTACGGGGTCAATATTGATGATCTGCGCAATTATGATCGGGTCATAGACACCACGTACGCATCTCCGCAGGCAGTGGTGGACCGCATCCTCAAGCCTGATTCGCTCAAGGAGCGTCCAGGCATCTGGCTCAACCCAAGAAACCTAGTGGCGACACGAGGCATGCGGCATGTTGACCAGCAAAGGCTCCTAGAAATCGCCCGCAGGATTGCCGAGTCTGGCTTCCTGGAAGACCATCCTCTCGACGCGTTGTATGTCGACCACACCTTTTTCGTAGCCGATGGTCATGCGCGTTTTGCGGCGGCAGTTCGCCTCAATCTCGAATACGTGCCGTTGAGGCTGCTGGCATGCGAAGGTGAGCCGTATCGCGCGGGCCTCACCGCTCGCAGGTTCGTCGAGCAAGCGGTCAATGAGACCATGGTGCGAGATTGGGAGAGCGCCATGGGCTTTCGTTATCCGCATCCGATCTGGAGAATTCAACCCACCGGGTTACAAGTGCCGGCCAAGTCACTATGTTAGGGAAATGCGCGCCGGACTCGATCGGCACCGGCGAGTGATTGCCGCCCACGTCCATGTCCCGGAGAATGAGAACGTGCTGAACCGGTTCGACCGCTCACCGCCGATGGCAGGCGAGGCCGAGGTCAAGTATCTCGATGGCGAATTCCGCGTCTTGCGGCCCGGTGCCTTCGTGCGTTGCGCGGTCACTGGGCTTCCGATCCCAATCGAGGAGCTGAAATACTGGAGCGTCGATCTGCAGGAGGCCTATGTCGATCCGGAGGCCGTGCTCACCCGGCACTTCCCGCGCGCGAGGAGGCAGCTTGAGGAGGATCACGAGGAGAGATAAGCGAGCTTCTCAAGACCTCCGCATCTGGGACCCATGACTCGCTCGGCGCGCCGAGGCAAGCCGCTCCGCGAGCAGTGATTTGAAGGTGGCCACATCCTCGAATGCGAGCGAAACGGGCAACGCCTGGGCGCGGGCCGCAAGCTCAGCTGCCTGCTCGTCGCGAACGAGACGGACCAGGTCCTTCTCCGTCGTTACCAGCATCAGTCCTTCGCGATCAGCCTCCTCGCACAGCGCGCGCGCCTCGATGCGCGTGTATCGATGATGATCCGGAAAGCTGCGCGCAGCGGCAACCGAAATACCGGCGTCGGCAAGGGTGGTGAAGAATTTTTCCGGATCGCCGATTCCCGCAAACGCCAGCACGCGCCCGCGACCGAGCCTCGCGATGCTCTTCGTATCGGGCCGCAGGCGCGCCCGCAGAACCGGTAGATTACGTTTGCGAGCCTCCTCGGCGACGCCGTCGGCGCGAAGCGACTCTCCGATCAGAACAAGGGCGTGCACCGAAGCGAGCTGGGCGGCAAGCGGTGCGCGCAGCGGTCCCGCCGGAATCACCCCGCCATTGCCGAGGCCACGTCTCTCGTCGACGACAAGGACGGAAAGGTCCTTGCACAGCGACGGATTCTGCAAACCGTCATCCATCACGATCACGCTGGCGCCACAGGCTGCCGCCGTGTCCGCGCCCTCCGGACGCGCGCGCGCCACGATGGTAGGCGCCACAAGCGCGAGCAGAAGCGGCTCGTCGCCGATCAGGTTTGCATTGTGGTGCGTCGGGTCGACCTCGAGGGGGCCTGCAAGCGTTCCGCCGTAGCCGCGGGTGAGGAACACGGGCAGCTCTCCCATGCTCTTCAGGATCCGCGCCGTCGTCATGGCAGTCGGGGTCTTACCGGCGCCGCCCACGGTCAGGTTGCCGATGCAGACCACGGGCACGCTAGCGCGGTGACCGCGCCGGCGTAGGCGTGCTTGTGCCACCGCACCATAAAGTGCCGAAAAGGGTGCCAGCGCATGCGCGGCGATGCCCGGCTCGCGCCACCAGAATGACGGCTCACGCATCATGCCGCCCGCGCTCAAGGCGGATCTGCATGAAATAGGGATCGAGCGCGGCGACGGTTCGCTCCAGCCCGCCCCCAAGCGCTGCGACGGTCGCCCGCGCAGCGGTCACAACAGCTGCCCGTGCGCCCGCATCCTTGAGCCAGGCGCCGGCGCGTAGCGCAAGCTTCCCCATATCCGTGACCTGCTCGGCACCATGCGCCCGATCCAATGCGGCATAGATTTCCGCAAAATTCCAGACGTGGGGGCCGTGCAGAATGGCGGCGCCGAGCTTGATCGGCTCAATCGGATTCTGGCCGCCATGGGTCGCGAGAGAGCCCCCAACAAACACGATCGGCGCCACGCGATACACCAATCCGAGCTCCCCGACCGTGTCGGCGATGTAAATATCGGTATCGACGCCGGGCAGCTCGCCGCGCGAGCGAAGGCTGGCCCGCAGATTCTCGGCACGAGCAATCTCCAGAATATCCTGCCCTCGCTCCGGGTGCCGCGGAGCAATGATCGTGAGAAGCCCGGCAAACGAATGGCGCAGCCTGCGGTGCGCATCCATGAGCACCGTCTCCTCGCCAGAATGGGTGGATGCCCCCGCGATGACCGTGCGCTGCCGCAGCGCTGCCGCGAGCTCTGCGAGCCGGCCGGGGTCCGCCGGCGCATCCGGCACGTCAAGCTTGAGGTTGCCGGTCGTGGCAACACGCGGCGCACCGAGATCGCGATAGCGCTCGGCATCGGCTGCCGACTGCGCCAGGCAGAGATCGAAACATCGCAGCAACTGCGCCGCAGTATGGGGAGCCCATCGCCATCGCCTGAAGGATCGCTCGGAAAGCCGGCCATTTACGAGAATTAACGGAATGCCGCGCCGCGCGCTGGTGGCAATCAGATTCGGCCAGAGATCGGATTCGACGAAGATCGCGAGATCCGGCTGCCAGTGGTCGAAGAACCGGTTCACGAATTGAGGAGCATCCAGAGTCACGAACTGATGAATCCCACCCTTCGGTAGCCGCAGCTCGGCGAGCTTGGCGGAGGTGACGGTGCCCGACGTGCAGAGCACGCCGAATCCTTTTTCGAGGATGCGCGCCATCAGTGGGATCACCGTGAGCAGCTCTCCGACGCTGGCGCAGTGAATCCAGGCCAGCGGGCCTGCGGGGCGGGAGATCTGACTGCGGCCGTAACGCTCGCGGAGCCGCGCCGGATGCTCTTTGCCGCGCTTGAGCCGATGCGAGATGAGCGCCGGTGCGAGAGGCGCCAGCGCTGCAGTCAGGAACCGATAGGCATGCAGCGGCAGCGGCGCTGCGCCGCCCTCAGGCATGACGCGCCTCTGCTGCCGGCCGATCGACGACCGAGTACGCGCGCGCGGTTGCGCTGTCGAGAGACGCCTGCAGTCGGCAGCGCGCCTCCTCCAGCATGGCCCCGTCTGCCTCGGCAGACACGCAAACGGGCTCTCCTGCCACCGCTGCCGCGCGCGTGAACGGAAGGTTAATCACGGTGCGGTCCCACGTATCGAGCTCGATGCGCCGCCTGCTCGCCACCGCCAATGGATAGATCGGCCGCCCGGAAACGCTTGCAAGCTTGATGATGCCGAGCCCCGCCACGCGCGCGACTTTGGGAACGTCCGCAGTCAACGCCAGGTTGTACCCTTGGTCCAGCGCCCTCAGCATCTCGTGAAACGAGCTCACGCCGCCCTTGCCTACAAAGCAGCTGCCCAGATTTCCGGAGCCCCGGATCGTCTCGACTCCCAGCCATTCGGCGGCAATGGCATTCATCTCGCCATCCCGATGACGCGAGATCAGAACCTTTACCCGATGCTCGGCGCGCTTGACGAACGGCAGCAAAAAGTGCTGCCCGTGCCACATCGCGAGAATGATCGGATTGTCGCGGGCAGCCTGCTCATAGATATCGTGCGGCTGCACGACGAACGAGCTGGTCTTCCAGACCAGCCGCAGATACTCAGCGCCGATGATTCCGACCGACTTCTGCAGCGCACGCGAGCGAAGAAGACGCCTGGGCCACGACATCGAGACCAGCTCCTGCGGGATTCAGCGCTGGACAGGCTTATCAGCTGTAGGGTCGAGAAGACGATGCATGTGGACGATGAAATAGCGCATGATGGCATTGTCAACCGTCTGTTGCGCTTTCGCCTTCCAGGCCGCATACGCGGCAGCGTAGTTCGGATAGATGCCCACGATGTCCAGCTTCTCAAGGTCCTTGAACTCGATCTTCTGAAGGTCCACGAGTTCGCCGCCGAAGACGAGATGAAGCAGCTGGTGCGGCCCACTTTGATTCGACATTCCAAACCTGCCTTGATCCCCGGACAGCTAGGCGAATTCGGCAAACTTGTCGCGAATGAGGGCGAGTAATGCAGCATGACGCCGACGGCCGGCCGCCAGCAACGCCTCGTGCACGGGATCGGGTCGATTGTAGATCAAGGATTCCCCGTTCAATGTCGTCAGCACCCCGCCGGCTTCGTGCACCAAAAGATCGGCCGCGGCAAGGTCCCAATCGTGACTGTTGGGCCCGGTAAAGGTGCCGTCGAGCGTACCGCTTGCGACGCGTGCCAGTCGCAGCGCAAGCGACAGAATGCGCGCCGTGATCTCGATCCGAGGCTCGATGGCGGCAAGCCTGTCAAGGCGGCGCTTTGGCCCGGAGAACGTTGCGCCCGCGATGGCGTCGCCGGTGGTGACCTGGATGGGTGCTCCGTTGCGCGTGGCGCCCTCACCAGCGGTGGCCAGAAACAGCTCGTCAGTAACCGGAGCATAGAGCGCAGCCACCACCGGACGCCCGTTTCTTACCAGCGCGGCAGATATCGTCCAGTCGGAGGAACCGGCGAGATAGGCGCGCGTGCCATCGATTGGATCGACGACCCACACCTCGGCGCTGCTCAGCCGCGCCGGAGCGTCCTCGGCCTCCTCCGACAGCCAAGCCGCATCGCGAATTGCGACCAGCCGCTCGCGTAACAGCGCATCGACTGCAAGATCGGCTTCGCTGACAGGCGACGACTGGCCTTTGGTCCAGCTCCTGAGCTCACCGCGGAACGTGCGCAGCGCCAGAGCCCCGGCGTCTCGGACGGCGGCCGCCAGATGATCGCGCACGCGGGCGCAATCATCATTGGAATCACCGACCCGCAACTGTGAGGCCCTCCACGCGCAACGTCGGAGCATCGATGCCGAAACGAAATTCGAGGTCGTTTGCGGGTGAAAGCGTACGGAACATATCGAACAGATTCCCGGCGATCGTCACTTCGCTCACGGGATAGCTGCGCCTTCCGTTCTCGATCCAGAAACCCGAGGCGCCACGGCTGTAATCGCCGGTCACCTGATTGACCCCTACCCCGATGAGGCTGGTCACGTAAAAGCCCTCCGCGATGTTCGCGATCAGCTCCGCTGGAGTCTCGGCGCCCGGAGCGAGATGCATATTGGTCGAGCCCGGCGACGGTATCGAGGAAACGCTGCGTTGTGCGTGACCGGTGGTTGCCATGTCGAGCTCGCGTGCGGTCGCGCAGTCGAGGAGCCAGGACGCGAGCACGCCATTCTCCACCACCGCGAGCGGCGCGCATGCCACCCCTTCGGCATCGAAAGGACGCGATCGCAGACCGCGTCTGCGCAGGGGATCATCGATTACGCGGATTCCATTCTTGAACAGCTGCTGCCCGAGCCTGTCCTTAAGGAAGCTCGTCTTGCGCGCGATCGCCGTACCGTTGATTGCACCGGCAAGATGTCCGATCAGCGATCCCGCCACTCGCCGGTCGAACACGACCGGCACCCGCCTGGTCTCGACCTTGCGCGGGTGCAGGCGCTCGACCGTGCGCTCGCCGGCCGTACGACCAACTTTCTCGGCTGGCTCCAGATCGGCAGCATGCAGCGCGGTCGAATAGTCGTAGTCGCGCTCCATCTCGGTGCCTGCTCCCGCAATGGCGGTCATCGATACGCTCTGGCTCGAGCTGAGATATGCGCCACGAAAGCCGCCGGTCGTCACCAGCACCATGCCCCCGAGGCCGGCAGAGGCTGCGGCACCGCCGGACTTGGTGACACCCGCCACCGCAAGTGCGGCGTGCTCCGCGCGCCTGGCACGCTCTTCGAGCACCGCCACGCTCGGCAGATCCGGATCCAGGAGATCGAGATCCGGGATATGCGAGGCCAACAGAGCCGAATCAGCAAGGCCGACATAGGGATCCTCGGGCGCCGCCCTGGCCATGGCGACGGCGCGACTCGCGAGACGTGCGACATCGCCTCTGACGTCGTTTGTTGAAACCACGGCTTGCCGCCGACCGACCAGCACGCGAAGCCCCACGTCATCGGATTCCGATCGTCCAGTTTCCTCAATCGCGCCCTCGCGCACCTCGACGCCGAGCGACACGGAGCGCGCGGCAAGTGCGTCTGCCGCGTCTGCGCCGGCGCGGCGTGCTGCAGCCACGAGATGCTCGGCGAGATCGGTCAATGCGGAAGGATCAAGCAGGGATGACGTTGTCATGGCGCGGATGGCACATCTCTCGGGCGGCGGCGGCAAGATACTGTCAAGCATGACTCATGCAAACGCGCTGATACCGCAGATTAACCAGGAACATTAAGCCGATCCCGACCTGACTGAGGCATGCTGACCGCAACGGATCGGGGAGAAACTCCGGCGGGGCGAAAACAAGCCGGGCATACCCGGTGGGAGATAGACGTTGAGGCGTCAAGCAGCAACCAGCAGGACCATGCCTGCAGGGTCGGGTCGCGTTGAGCGGCTCGACCCTTTCGCCCTCCCCGTGCAGTTCGAGGACGCCGATCCCTTCGCCGATGGTCAAGTGCGCATGGTCGAGATGCATCGCGAGCGCCTCGTGCTGCGCCGAGCGCTGCGCGGAATCAAGATGGCAATCAGCTTGCCGAGTGCTGCCTATCTCGGGGTCGCGATCCGCATGCAGCCGATGACCGCGGACTTGCCGCGTCAGATTGCAATCGTCCTCGCGCATATGGATCCGGCGTTGTCGGTCACCCTCTCACGGGCATGCGAACCGGATGACGTTCTTGCAGACTGGCGCTCGTGGGGACGCGCGCTCGGCGTGCCCCTGCTGGTCGAAGGCGTCGACGGGCAGCTGCGCGAGCCATTCGGGCGCATCGGAGGCGTACGCGCCGGGGTGCCAGTCCGCCGCCGGCGCCGCCGTAGCCCCCTGCATTGGCGACGCGCATCGCTACCGCTGCGGCGGCGGCATGTCCTGATGCCGCTCGCGCGGACCATCCATCTGGGCGAGCGCGAGATCGTTGCGCGCAATTGAATCATGACGTCCAACCTGTCATCGTGTCGCGATGACGGAGCAACTCCTGCTTTCGGGTCGAGCGGTCATGGTGACCGGCGCTGCCAGCGGCATGGGCCGGGTAATGATACGCGCGCTCGCCGCGGCCGGCGCCATGCCGGCTGCGGCCGACATCGATGCGGCGGGCCTCGATCGGCTGTCGCAGGATACGGTTTTCCGCGGACGGCTGCGCAGGATTGCGGTCGACGTCTCCAGCGCCGAGCACTGCAGGAACGCGGTCGCCGACGTGCTTGAGGCCTTCGGGTCGCTTGACATTCTCGTCAATTGCGCGGGGATCAGCATGGCGCATGCCGCCGCGCACAAGCAACCGCGAATCAAATTCTACGAGGCCGATGCAAGCGCCTGGCAACGCATCATCATGATCAACTGCGTCGGCGCCTTCCTGATGGCGCGCTTCGCGGCGCCCGCCATGATCGCTCGCGGCTGGGGTCGCATCATCAATGTGACGACGAGCTACGATACCATGCTTGCCGCAGGGCTTTCCGCCTACGGCGCTTCCAAGGCGGCTTTGGAAGCAAGCTGCGTCTCCTGGTCGAAGGACCTGGAAGGGACCGGCGTGTCGGTCAACATCCTGGTGCCGGGCGGACCGACAGATACCCCGGGGTTCTTTCCTCCTGGCCATCCACGCCCGCCCGTGCTGCTCGACCCCGAGATCATGGCAGCACCGGTCGTGTGGCTGGCATCAACACAGTCCGACGGCATCAGCGCAAGCCGCTTTGTCGCGCGCGACTGGGACAGGAGCCTTCCACCCGACACCGCCGCCGCGCGGCTGCGCATGCCTGCCGGCTGGCCTGCGCTCGCGCAGGATGCCGCCGCGGCACGCGGGCATGGGATGTGATCCGTGGATCAATGCGCTCGGGGCCAAAGAGCCTGAAGCACGAGCGCAGCAAACAGGATCAACCCGGCGTCACGATTCGACTTGAACACCGCAAGACAAACGCCCGGATCATCGATGTCGAGCCGTGCTATCTGCCACACGAGGTGCAAGGCGAAAGCCGAAAGCCCGAGCGCGAATATGAAGCCTGCGGCCGCACTCCAGCCGGCAATCGCGATCAGAGCCACTGCGAGCGCGTAGAACAGAGTGAGCATCGGCTTAGTGCGCTCGCGGAACAGCAGGGCCGTCGATTTGATTCCGATCAACGCATCATCCTCACGATCCTGATGAGCATAGATCGTGTCATAGCCGATGACCCAGGCGATGGCGCCGGCATAGAGCCAGAGCGCAGGCGGATCGAGCCGAGCGAACAAGGCCGGCCATCCCATCAGCGCGCCCCATGAGAACGCGAAGCCCAAGGTAATTTGCGGCCAATAGGTTATGCGCTTCATGAAGGGATAGATCGCCACGACGGCAAGCGAGGCCAGGCCGACATATTGGGTGACCGGGTTGAACTGGACGAGCACGGCGAGCCCAATCAGGGCCTGCAGGACGAGGAAAGCCCCCGCCATCTTTACGGTGACCTGCCCAGACGGGATCGGTCGCGAGCGGGTGCGCTCAACACGCTGGTCAAGGTCGCGGTCGACAATGTCGTTCCACGTGCACCCCGCACCGCGCATGGCGAAGGCGCCGACAAAGAACAGAAAGGAATGCCAAACGCTGACCGGTCTGCCGGCGGCTACTGCTGCGAGCCCGACGGACCACCAGCACGGCAGCAACAGGAGCCAGGAGCCGATCGGCCGGTCGAGACGTGCGAGCCGCAGGTAGGGACGCAGCCAACCGGGAGCGATGCCGTCGACCCAGTTTCCGGTCGAGTCGGCGACGCGGCCCGCGCCGTCGGTCATCGCGCCAACGGGCTGCCCACCAGCGTGTCGAAAGTCCCCTGCCCGCGAGAGGTCGATGCGTCCGGTACCGTAGGCGTCGAGCCCAATGCATCGCTCAGGCTCGGCCCGGTCGGCTGCGGCCCGCGCGCCGCGGCTTCGCAGATGTTCTTGGCGGTTTCCGACGCCTTGCCGTGCGCAACCCTGATTTGCTTGATCACGTCCGCCGGGACGTGGCAAGGCTCGCTGTTCTCCTCCAGCGACTTGACGAACTTCGTCTCGGCCGCAACGAACGCCTTGAACAGCTTGCACAGCTCCTCGGGGCCAACCTTTCTCTTGCCCCCTGCCTGCAGCGCCTGACCATGCTTGGCGGTCTCATCACGGTAGCTCATCAGCTGCTGGCAAGCCGGTGGCGGCCCCTGCTGCGGCGCCCCGAAACCCGGTCCGGCCATTCCCGGCATTCCGGGCCCCGCAGGCATGCCGGGCCCCGCAGGCATGCCGGGCCCCGCAGGCATGCCGGGCATGCCGCCGAACTGAGCGTAAACCGCCCCCAGTGCGCAACCGACGAGCATAAGCGCGAGCGGCAGGGCCCGGCTGAGTGTCATGACTGTCCCCCGGCCTCGATCGGTTCGGGCTATTCTGCAATCAATACATAAACAGCGGATTGAATCCGGCGATAACACGGCAAGACTGCGAGAACGGAACACTATTTTACTGCACGGCAATGGCCCGCCGCGATTTGCACACGCCTCGCCTTTACGTCGATGCTCCCCTGCAGGAGGGGTCCACGGTGGCTCTGGATCCGTCGCAGGGGAATCATCTCACGAACGTCCTGCGATTGAAATCGGGCGATTCCGTGCTCGTTTTCAATGGACGCGACGGAGAATGGCGAGCGTCCCTCGCCCCTGTCGGCAAGGGCCGGCTCGCGGTTGCCGTCGGCTCACGCGTCCGACCGCAGGAGCGTCCGGGCGACCTGCACTACCTGTTCGCACCCCTCAAGCATGCCCGGCTCGATTTCATGGCGCAGAAGGCGGTGGAGATGGGTGCGTCGCGCCTGCAGCCGGTCCTCACCCGGTATGTCCAGGTGGCCCGCGTCAACCTTCACCGCATGCGCGCAAACGCCATCGAGGCTGCCCAGCAGTGCGGGATCCTTACGCTTCCCGACATTCGCGCTCCGGTGGGCCTCGATCGCATGATCGCGGAACGTGACCCCGATCGCATACTGGTGTTCTGCGACGAGGACGCCGCCGTGAAGGATCCGGTTGCGGCGCTCTCAACCGCGCTTCCCGCAAGACGCGCCGGAACGCTCCCGATTGCAGTGCTGGTCGGGCCCGAAGGCGGCTTCGCAGCCGACGAACGCGAGGCGCTTTGCCGGCTGCCCAACACGGTACGTCTCTCGCTAGGCCCGCGCATCCTGCGCGCGGACACAGCCGCGGTCGCAGCGCTCGCGCTGGTCGAGGCTGTGCTCGGGGACTGGCGCTGAGCAATTCCGGGAGAATAGCCCGGACAAGTGCATTAATGGCGTTAAGCGCATCGCGGATTTGGCGTCGAAATGTACCTCGGGGCGTGCTAAACGCCCGTCGCCGCTGCATTAATTCCGCGCAATCGAGCGCCCCGCAATGAGCGTTGCTGCAAGCCTGCGAAACGAGTCTTTGATCGCGTCTTTTGAGCGCGCGGGGTACCTGCGGCTGGCGCCCGCCATTCTGCAGCCGGCAGGTCCTTTTCTTGATCTATCGGGCGAAGACATCCGCAAGCGCATGTATCTCACGACTGACGCCCGAGGCCATGAACTCTGCCTGCGTCCCGATCTGACCATTCCTGTCTCGCGCGAATACCTGGCTTCTCCGCTTGCCGGGCAGCCGCAAGGTTTCTGCTATCTCGGTCCCGTCTTTCGATATCCGCGGCCGGAAACCGACGGGGCAAGCGAATTCTGGCAGGCCGGCATCGAATCGTTTGGGCGTCCGGATAAGCCCGCGGCAGATGGCGAGACCATCGCGCTTGGGCTTCAGGCCGCCGCCCATTTCGGGCTGACCGACCCAGCCATCCGCATGGGCGATGTTGCGCTGTTCGCAGCTTTGATCGAAGCGCTCCATCTCGCGCCGGCCTGGAAGCGGCGCCTGATCAAGGATTTCAACTACAAGGCATCGCTGGCCGAGGACCTCGATCGGCTTTCCCTCGGCGCCGCGCAGGCGTCGCCGGAATATCAGGGCGTGCTCAGCGCCCTTGCGGGGTCCGATCCAAAAGCAGCGCATGCGCTCGTTGCCGACCTCTTATCAATTGCGGGCACGACTGCAGTCGGCGGACGATCGGTGGGCGAGATCGCCGACCGCTTTCTCGAGCAGGCCACGCTCGGCGCGCAGGCCTCATTTCCCCGGGAAATCTCCGCGCTCATCGAGCAGTTCCTCGCGGTCGCCGGCACTCCCGACAAGGCGGCAGCGGAGCTGCGTGCATTTGCGCGCAATGCGCATGTCGCCCTCGATGCCGCGCTCGATCGGTTCGAAAGCCGCACCGGTGTTCTCGCCGCGCGTGGCATCGACGTGAACCGCATCCTGTTTTCCACGGCCTTCGGGCGTGGCGTAGATTATTACACGGGGGTTGTATTCGAATTGCACGACCCGCAGGGGCTCGTGAAGGGCCAGCTCGTCGCGGGCGGCCGCTACGACGGGCTGCTCACCCGGCTCGGCAGTCCAAGCCCAATTCCCGCAGTCGGCTTTGCCGTGTGGGTCGAGCGCTTGGCGCGACTCAGGAGCGCCTCATGAACGGGTCGCTTGTCATTGCCGTGCCCGCGAAGGGCCGCCTGCAGGAGAATGCAGAGTCATTCTTCGCGCGCGCCGGCCTGGAGCTCATCAAGCCGCGCGGAGCCCGCGACTATCGTGGCAGCATTTCCGATCTCGCCGACGTCGTGGTCGCCTACGTCTCGGCCGCCGAGATCGTGGAGTTGCTCGCTCAGGGTGCCGTGCATTTCGGCCTGACCGGCGAGGACCTCGTGCGCGAGAGTATTGCGGAGGTCGAGCGCCACGTCGTGTTCATCGATGAGCTCGGCTTCGGCCATGCCAATGTGGTGGCGGCAGTCCCGCACGCCTGGATCGACGTGCGCACCATGGCCGATCTTGACGATGTGGCAACCGCATTCCGCCTCAAGCACGATCGCAAGATGCGCGTTGCAACCAAATACGTGAACCTCACACGCAATTTCTTCGCCGCCCACGGCATCGCCGACTATCGCATCGTGGAGAGCTCCGGCGCTACCGAGGGCGCGCCAGCGGCGGGCAACGCCGAGCTCATCGTCGATATCACGACCACCGGCGCAACCCTCGCCGCCAATGGCTTAAAGGTGATTGAGGATGGCGTGATCCTGCGATCGCAGGCCAATCTGGTAGCGGCGCGCGGCGCGCAGTGGGGCAAGCCCGAGCGCGAGATCGCGCGGGTGGTGCTCGACCGCATTGCCGCGCAAAAACGCGCTCGCGCCTTCCGTGAGGTGCGTACCCGCTTCGCGGGCTGCGACGAGGGCCTGCTGGCGGAGGCGAGGCGGCGTTTTGCGGTCGAGACGCCGTTCGGCGGCCCGACCTCGTCGGGCATGCTCACCCTGCACTGTCCGCCCCAACACGTCCCTGCGCTGGCACGCCTGCTGCGCGAGAAAGGGGCCGAGCATGTGGCGGCCCTGGAGCTCGATTACGTGTTCTCGCGCACGAACCCGCTCTATGCCCGGCTTGAGGCGGGGCTCGGTCGTGCGTCGTAGCTCAGACCGAGCTGTTGCTTCCCTGCGCGTGCTTCTCGCGCCAGCGCGGGCCCGGACCGCGCATGTAGTATGCTTCCGGACGATATACCTGTGCCTTGTCGCCGATGATGCTGTGACAACTTTCCAACGCCGTCCGCCAGGCCCCCATCACAACACATGCCAGAGCGGACACGAGTGCTGAGACTTGTCGCGTCATCGGGTTCTCCTCGTCAGTGATGGCCGCCCGTTGCCAGTTCCGATCGACACTCCCGCGCAGATCTCGCTCGTGGATCGGCCGGGCGGTCTGGGTGCTGAACGGACACCAGCTGCACGCCGCAATCGCTCAGAAACTCCACTCCATGTTGCTCGAGCGCAGCCTTGATCGCCGCCAGGCTGTGCTCACGCATGGACGGCCGACTTTTGGCGCGCTCAGCACGATGGATCGAGGACTGCGAGACAGCTGAGCGCTGCGACAGCTCACGGGCCGACCAGTTCAGCAGAGCGCGGGCTGCCCGGATCTGGGCTGAAGTGATATTGACTTTATCGCCCATGGCTGCCCCAAAATTGAGCGCATCTGTCCAAAAACTTGCGCCACCCCATCTATGAATATGAGCAACGGTGCGTATGAATTCGAGGCAGATGGAGTTGCAATCTCATAAAGCCGGCATAAAAGCGCGCACGAGATTGGCTGGACGGTACTGGAACTCTACGAGTCAGTGCGCTTTGTTGCGCAGTGAAACCGCTCTTATGCCAATCCTATAATCGCGCACTTTCCTTCCCCTCGAAATCCTACCGCCGCAAGCAACATATTTCCGCAG
>Ga0306921_10002529_pt1 | contig 18346 bp, 12 predicted proteins | sample sta12Cox44000080_FD_203760 | JGI IMG/M metagenome (GOLD analysis project Ga0306921, IMG submission 203760) | Lab enrichment of tropical soil microbial communities from Luquillo Experimental Forest, Puerto Rico - statoxic.12C.oxic.44.000.080 (v2)... | ecosystem: Environmental > Terrestrial >... | reverse complement strand
GTGGGTAGAGTCGCGCTGCGATCAAAAACGCCGATATTATCGAGCCCCAAGAAGCCGCCCTCAAAGATGTTGCGTCCCCGTGGGTCTTTGCGGTTAGCCCACCAGGAAAAGTTGAGGAGAAGCTTCTGAAAAACAGTCTCTAGAAACTCTACATCGCCCACGCCGTGCGCGTGCTTGTCGGAGTTGTAGGTGAATAGGGCAGCAAAGGCATGCACTGGGGGATTAACGTCGCCGAAGTTCCACTCGTAGGCAGGCAGTTGACCGTTGGGGTGGAGGTAAGTTTCCTTCAAGACCAAGGAAAGCTGTTCCTTGCCGAAGTCAGGATCGACGGCGTCGAGAGCGATGGTGTGGAAGGCCAGGTCCCAGGCTGCATACCAGGGATACTCCCATTTATCGGGCATGGAAATGATGTCGTCGTTGATCATGTGGAACCAGTTGGAATTACGAACGCTGGGGTTCATCTTGCCGAGCAAGGGAACGTGGCCATGCTCGGTGAGCCACTGGTCGAGATCGAAATAGTAGTACTGCTTGCTCCACAACATCCCGGCCAATGCCTGGCGGTACACACGGCGTTCATCTTCGCTGAACGAATTGGGCACGATGCCATCATAGAAGTCGTTCGCGTCCGTAAGCCGGGCGGTGAACATCTCATCGAACTTGTCGAAAGGTTGAGTCGATGGCTTTTCAGCCAATCGAAGACGTATGGCTTTGCTGCCTCCGGCAGGCACTTCCAAGCGGTAGTACGCGGCGGCTTTCGTGCCAGTCCTCGATGGATTCACGGCTCCCTGTTGGCCAGAAATGACGTAGGCGTGAAAAGCGTCCTTTACGTACGGAGAGGAATTGGGCTGGTCCCACAAGCGGCTGACGTTCGTCTCATTTTCTGTAAACAAGAACTCCGGATTGTCTTCGCAGCAAAGAGTGCGCTCGCCAAGTTTCTCGTGGGAAGCCAAGATCGTCCCATCTTTGGCCAGGCGCAAAGAGGGCTTGGCCGCATCCTTCTCCCACGACCAGGTATTCCGGAACCACAGTGTCGGAAGCAGATGAAGATCCGCTTTCTCGGTACTGCGATTGTGAACCGTGATGCGGATGAGCAGGTCTTCCGGATCCGCTTTGGCATACTCGACAAATACATCGAAGTATTGATTGGCATTGAACACGCCGGTATCCAGGAGTTCATACTCAAACTCCTCGCGAGACCGGCCGCGGTTGGTTTCAACGAGATCGCGATAGGGAAACGCCTGGTGGGGGTACTTATAGAGATACTTCATGTAGGAATGAGTCGGAGTGCTGTCGAGGTAGAAATAGTACTCCTTCACATCTTCGCCGTGATTGCCCTCGCTGTTGGTCAAGCCGAACAAACGCTCTTTCAGGATCGGGTCGCGGCCGTTCCAGAGAGCAATCGCGAAACAAAGTTGTTGCTTGTCATCCGAGACGCCCGCCAATCCATCTTCGCCCCAACGGTAGGCGCGGGACCGCGACTGGTCGTGACTGAAGTAGTTCCAGGCGTTGCCGTCCTGACTATAGTCTTCGCGAACCGTGCCCCACTGCCTCTCGCTGAGATAGGGTCCCCATTTCTTCCATGGCACAGCTGAGTCACGCGCTTCGTTCAGGCGGACTTGCTCTTTGGTTTCCGGATAACCCGTAGGAGTCTTCTGAATGGGAGTCATTCGTCTCTCCTTTTCCTGCTTTCGTAGTTGGACAGTAGGAAACTGCGCTTAGACGGGAACGGCAGAGCTTGTAAGGATATTCCAGCGCTGTGTTCCTGACAACAGGCGGCCGCTATCGCTGTGGGCGCAGGTGGTTTCGGTGAATATGGCCGAGGCCGCTGATATCCGGCAAGTCAGACGGCGCTGCCATTTCGCGGAACAAATATCCGATCGTCAGGAGGTTGCGACAAATGATCGAATCCTCTCAGTCTTCCAGTCGTCCCGTGCGCAGTGTGTTTTACGTCCCTTTGGAACTCGTGCCGGATTGCGGCTTTACCATTTTTCTCGCTATCGTCAGCACTTTAAGCTGTTTTGTGGTTGCTTTGTGCTGTGTGGCTGCGAGAGGTCAAATAGCCGGAGCCTGCCGCATCTCGAATCCGACGGCGGGTAACGACGCTCACACGAAAAGGACCCGGCTGTCGATTTGACCGGGCCTGACGGGTAAAACGAAAGTCAGGACGGAGATGCAAACCTAACATGCGGCGAACCGAGAGAGTGAACACGAACTTCCGAATCGCATCGGCAAGTCGAGTGGGCTGGTCGATGGGCAGCAGGTGCCCCCTATCGCGTATGACCGTGATCTTCGCTCCTGGGATTCTCGCGCTGGATCTTGCCGCGGCGGGGTATGCGACACCCTTCTGACCGGCAACTGCGGTTCGAATTGATCGTCGGTCGCGGCGGCTGGGTCCCCGTGAGCTACAGGCACTCAGTTGGAGCCTTCGACGGCGGTGCGACGTGGCTTTGGTCTTTGCCACAGGATGTCGGAATCCGACGCTTGATTTGGATAGAACTTCTCGGACTCCGCGTTCGTGGGAACGAGGACGACATCAACGCGGCGGTTGTAGGCCAGCCAGGTGGTACGGGAATCGCGCACACGCTTTTCCGGAGGCTGGTTGGGATTTCGGCTTTGCAGGTCGCTGACCGTGGCTTTGTCGAGCGGTTTCTCCTTGCCATACGCTGAGGTATCGATCTTCTCCGCCGCGATTCCCTGCGAGACCAGGAAATCCTTGACGAGTTGGACCCGGAATTCAGACAAAGCGTCGTTGTACTTGTTCGAGCCGCGATCGTCGGTGAATCCGCCAAGCGAGAGCTTCGCGTCAGGGTCGTACTCGAGGTACTGCTTGAACCCGGAAGCGAGGTTGCTGAGGACTTCCTGTTGACTGCGAACGAGTCCGAGATTCGGCTGGTCCTTGGTGGGATAAGCCGTCGGGAAGAACACGCTGTGAAGCAGAACGGTGGGAATGGGCTCGACGGAACCCTTCATGTGTACTGCAACCGTTTTGACGTCCGAGCCGCCGCAAACATTGGATGCCTTTAGGGTGTATTGGAACTGCTCGTCGACGGGGCCATCGCCAGTCTGCGTCGGGCTGAGAGTGAGGGACTTCGTGCCGCTGGGATCCACGGAGCCACCGGGGTCAAGCGAAACGGCGTCGACGTTGGACGTCGACCAGCTCAGCGTTGTGCTGTCCTGTTTCAGGACCTTATCGCCGATACGGCGGTAGGAGACCTCCGTCGGTGAGGCGGTCAGCGAGGATTGCACGACAGGATTGACTTCGACGGTTGTACTCGGCGTAACGACACCACCGGGTCCCGAAGCGGTAAGTTGATACGTCGTTGTTTGCCGAGGCGAAATGGTCTTTTCGCCGGAGGTCGGAACGGGGCTCATGCCGCTCATATCCGCTTCGACGGTTTCCTTCGAAACCCAAGCCAGCTGCGTCGCTTGGTTGCAATCGATTTTCGAGGGATTGGCAGAGACCGATCCGCTGACGGGCGCAACAGCCACGGTAGCGCTGGCAATGCCGGCCCTAAAGCGTGGTACCGATTCAGGCAGGTCGCCGGGGATGCAATTTGTTCTGCACTCCGATCCGCGTTTCCAGGGCTTAGCCTTTTCTTTTCCGTTCGGGATATAAACAATCACACGCTGGTCTGCCGCGACTGTAATCGGACCGGACCACAGTTCCTTGCCATACCGCGTCACCGTCACTTGGTGCGTTCCTGGTGGCACGATCAACTCCTGGCGCCAAAATAAAGCGTCGTTATCGAACTCATCCACATGGCCCACGAAGTACAGGGGCTTCTTGCCGTTCAGAAGAACCGCGGCGGCTGTTGCCCCGTGGAGCCACCCTGCTTCAATCTGGATACGTCCGCGCGGGCCAGGTACGGGTGCCCCAACGGGTTCGAGCTTTATGTCCATCGGTATCGTCTTATCCGAATCGATTGAAACATCCTGCTCGGAAAATTTGTAACCATAGTTCGCGACAACCACATGGTGTGTTCCGACGTCGAGCTTTATGGTCCGATTGCCGGGACCAATGGCCTTACCGTCGACAAACGTGTAGGCCTGCTTGGGAACAACCGACATCTTCAGTTTCCCTGGCTTTGCGCTTTGCGCGTGGGCAACGGAGTGAAGTGAAACCAAGGCGAGAACAACGAGGCAAAGTGTCTTGACTCTTCGAACGCTCATAAGCCAACCTCCCGCGTACTCTCTGCACACCGTCAGGCAGATCGCACTGCCTGCGGAAACACGGGACGGTCGCGTCCGGAAGCGATTCTGACAGCAAGAGGAGCGCAGTGCAACGAGCTAAATTGCCAAAAAAGCATCGTTGAACTTGGGGGGAAGGAGTTCAACCAGTTGCGGCCGGGGGAGCGGCTTGCGCGGCAACAACGACCGCGCGAGCGCGAACGTTAATTAGTTGTGCAAACTTGGGCTTACGCTGATTGCGAGGCGCCGAAAAGGGCGATAGTCTGGGAGTAGGTACTAGTACTTATAGAAGGCCACTATGCTTCGCAACTCCCTTCTCCGCCCCTCTCTCGCCGCGCTCCTGGCGCTAGCGTTCACCACTTCTTCCATCGCCCGCGGGCAGTTTTGGAATTTTTTGGGCTACACCCAGGTGGATGCCGGTCACGATCATGGCAGGATCCAGGTCTCTCGCCACGATCGCCTGTTTCGCACGATTCAGTTGCGTGTCAGCGGCGCGGCCATTTTTTTTGACCGCGTGGTGGTGCACTTCGGCAATGGCACGTTGCAGGAACTGGTCGTGAGCGACCGGATTTCACCTGGAGGAAGAGACTATGTCATCGAGCTTCCGGGCGAGCGTGGAGCGCTCGAAAGCGTCGAGGTGTGGTATTACAAAGAACCTTGGGGGCACAACCCAAGGGTGAGTCTGTACGGTATCCGTTCGCCGGAGCCCGGCGAATCGATGGTGCGGGCGCGGTAGGATTCCAGGCCGAAATTCTTCCCAGAAAATGCAGGACATGCAGCTAGACACACCTGGTGACCGTTCGGCCGGATGTGTCGGACTCGGCCTCTTCACCAAAGAAGCTTCAATCCGAACTGGACCTGCCGCGCCGTCGTGGAGGTGCTGGTGATAGCCCCAGCCGTCCCGGAGAGGCCGGTCGGATTGGTCGCCGTCGGAGGGGTGAACACAATGAGATTCGGGGTGTTGAAGTTTGCACGATTCAGGAGGTTGAAAATCTCCGCTCGGAATTGCAGTTGCATCCGCTCGTGAATGGCCGTGTTCTTCAACACGGAAAAATCCCAGGTCGCTAGTCCCGGACCATCGACTACGTCGCGCCCGGCGTTTCCATAGAAGCCACTGGCGGAAGGCGGGGCGATGAACGCCGCGGGATTGAACCAGTGGTTAGGGCCTCCTAAAACGATGGGGCCGGTGAAGCTTGGGTTCACAAAGGGACGAACGGGATTGCGCGTATCTCCGTTATTCGATGGGTTGTAACTCAGTTGCGGTGTCAGGGGAAAACCGGATTGAAGAGTGACGATGCTCGATAGAGACCAGCCACTGATGAAAACTCCCTTCCAACCCTCGAGGTCGCTCGCATACCTTTCACCTTGGCCGAACGGCAGGGTATACAACGCGTTGATGACTCCCAGATTCGTAACATTGAAGGTCGCCAGACCCTTGTCGGCCCGCAGGTTGTAGGGATTGGAAACCAGTCCGGGCGCGTTGCCGGCCGTCGTCTGATTCATGGAGTCGCCGTCGTCCAGCGTCTTTGAAAAGGTGTAGACGCCTCGGAACGACAGCCCATGGCTGAAACGGTGGGTTGCATCAATCTGCAACGCGTTGTACGAGCCAGCGCCCGCGGAAAACCAGGTCCAGGTATTCGCTAGCGATGGATTTGCTTTCGGTGTCCCAGCGGGAATGTAGTATGTGCCTGCAGGTATAGGAGCGCCCGCCAAAGGAGAGCCAATTGGGAAGCCAATCGTCGGGTTATTCGTGGCTGTTGTCGGTTGGCTTGGATCCCAGGTTGGGTATACCGCCGGGCAGGGCGAAGCCGGGCAAATGACCGGTACCGGTTCGTTTGCATCGAGGCCAATCAATTCGTGATAGGCGTGAGACCCGACATAGCCCACCGTCAATGATGTGTTGGGGGAGAGTTCCCGCTGGACTCTTAGCGACCACGAGATCAGTGTGGGTGTTTGCATGTTCGGCTGAACACCGCCGGGAACTAATTTCGCTCCGGTCGGTACTGGCGCGGTCGGATTAATGGGCAGTTTTGAAACCGGAAAGGCCGCGAGACTGTAGACCGGATTGAAAGGCGCATTCTGATCCGCGCGATAGCCCAGGGCATCCTGAAGGTCGTTGTACATGCCGAATCCAGCACGGAGCACCGTTTTCGGCCCAAGCGGACTCCAGGCTAGTGCAACACGGGGTTGCGGCAGAAACGTGGCATTGTTGACCGTAAAGAAAGAGCCTCCGATATGCGGCTCCGAAGAAATCACACCATCGGTAAAGGTGTAATTGGCGGCGCGGCCGTGAGCTTCATTCCACCCCGTGGAGATTTCAGCTCGAAACCCTAACGAAACCGTCAGACGGGGACTGAAGCGAATAACGTCCTCGGCGTAGAAAGCGCTGAACAGCGAGCGCCAGTTCATTTCAGTCGGAGCCGGATCAAAAAGAAAGGTGCTGGTCACCCCGGTGTTGATGAATTGTGCCAGGCTCGGGAAAGTCGCTTGACCGAACTGGCTCAAGGCGATTTTCTCGTTGGACTGAAACTGTTGAAACCAACCGCCAAAGCTGAATTGATGACGGCCGCGACTGAGCGTCACGCGATCTTCATAAGTATAGATGTTACGTTTAATGGGGAGATTGCTCCCATTGTTGCTCCCGGCGAGTCCGATCTGCGCTTGCGGATTCGAAGCGGCGCTTCCACCTACAACCACTGCGCCCACGGGCAAGCCTTGGAGAAAACCGGGCACCGAAGCTGCGGGAGTTCCCGGGGTGGGTTGGCCCGTAAAATAATAACCGGCGCGAGAGAATCCGAATCGTGCAACGTTAAGGAGAGAAGGTGAGAACACGTGCGTTTCCTCAACACTCAGTACCTGCTCTCGCAAATTCAAGATATCGGTGCTGTAGGGATTTGCGGGGGTTGCGGTTACATCACCGCCATCATCAATCGTATAAATCCCCGCGAGGGAATCCGCCGAGGAGAATGTTTGATCGAGACGCACGGTCCCGAAGTCCTCGCGAATCGTCTGCAAAGGGCTGCTGAAGATTTGGGAAATGCCAAACTTCTGGCCAGGAACATCAAGTTCGGGCGTTCCAGCAGGAGGCGTCGGCCAGAGATTCAAAAGTGGCTGGACGCTCGGTGCCGCTGCTGCCCGCGCGGCCAATCCGGGAACGAATGCAACGGATGTTTGATTTAAGTCCTGCCGAAACCCTTCGTAGTTCCCGAAGAGAAAGGTCTTGTCTTTACGAATTGCGCCGCCAGAAGAGGCGCCGAACTGGTTTCTCTGAAACGGAGGGGGGCCGCCGGGAGCGTCGAAATAGTTCGCGGCGTCCAAAGCGCTGTTACGCACGAATTCGTAGAGGGACCCGTGCCAGGTGTTGCCGCCTGATTGGGTAGCGATAATGACCTGGCCGCCGGGATGCTTCCCGAACTCCGCGCCGTAGGAGTCGCGTTGTACATTGAACTCGTTTACCGCGTCCACGCCAAGGAGCATTCCGCTTGGTCCGCCCGGCGTCATATTGTTTTCCGCAGCTCCAGTAAACTCCACGCCGTTGAGCAGGAAAAGATTCTGCTGTGGACGATTTCCAGAAACCGCAAAGTTGTTTCCCGTGCTGGAATTCGAAATGCCGGTTCCGCCGGTCTTTTGCGAGGTAAAGTTGACAATGCCGGGATTGAGCGGTAGGAGCAGGTCGTAGCTTCGCCCGTTCAGAGGAAGTTGCTTGATCTCCTTGGCACCGACCAAGCCGGAGATATCACTTGTTGTGGTGTTCACGATTGGCGCATCTTCGGAAACTGTGACAGCGGCCTTCACCGCACTTAGCTCCAACCGGAGGTCAACACTGACTTCCTGACCGACGTTTAGTTCGATCCCGCTGCGGGTAGATTCCTGAAAGCCGGCCTTAGCGGCTTTTATTTTGTAGTTTCCGACAGGCAGCGCCAAAACCAGATAGTTGCCCGCAGCGTCAGACGTTGTAGCGCGCGAGATATCTGTTTCTGAATTGATTATCGTGATGTTCGCGGAGGAAACGGCCGCTCCGGATGGGTCGGTAATCTGGCCTTTGATGGTTCCGGTTACCTGGGCTTGAGCCATGGTTACCCATCCAAGCAGGATCGAAAGCATTGCGAGAAAAAGACGGAAGCCTCGAGTTTTTTTCCGTTCCTGACGCCCGGGACCCAGTCGAAACGAAGAATTCGTCCAGCCCGCAGACGCAAAGCGTCGCCAAATCATGGTATTCCCCTCTCTTGTGCACCTCTGCCTTACCCGGTTGATTCCTCCGTCCGATAATTCAATACGGTTAGGAACGTTAAGTCAAACCGACTTAAACCGAATAATAGGGATACGAATTTAGGCGAATTTGGCTGGGAAACCCCTCTCGATGGACTCCGCGAGGAAGAAGGCGTATCCTTTTGCGCATGACCCTATCGGCTCGCAATCGCCTCGAAGGCAGGGTTACCGAAATCCAGTTCGGCGGCGTGATGGCTCACGTGGTCGTCCGCGTCGGCAAGAACCTGGTGGAAAGCGTAATTACGAAGCGCAGCGTGGAAGAGATGAAGCTGAAGGTCGGAGACAAGGTCTCGGCGGTGATCAAGTCCACCGAAGTGATGCTGGAAAAAGACTGAACCCCACCACCTTCAAATCCTGAGGAGAGGTTGAGATGAGATGCGGAATCTTCGTGAGGTGCCTGTTCGTCTTCCTCGCGTCCGCCTGGTCTCTCCCCCAACGGGCCCAGGAGGCGGCCCTTCCCGTTCTTCTCCAGATCGGGGGCGCGGTATCTACACCGCTTTCCCTGACTCTCGCAGACTTGAAGAAAATGCCGCGGAAAACGGTACCGGCTGTGAACCCGCACAACCATAAAACCGAAGTGTACGAAGGGGTCCTGGTGGAAGATTTGCTGAAGAAGGCGGGCGTGCCGCAGGGAGAAGATCTGCGCGGCCCGGCGCTCGCGACGTACCTGGTGTTTGAAGCGGAGGACGGTTATCGCGTGGTGTTTTCCATCAGTGAGCTGGATTCGGGAATTCTGGATTCCGGGGTGATTGTGGCGGATACGATGGATGGCGCGGCGCTGGCGCCGAAGCAAGGTCCCTTGCGAGTCGTCGCGCCTCACGAAAAGCGCCCGGCGCGCTGGGTGCGCATGCTGAAAACGATTACGGTGATGCGCGTCCCGCCTTCATGAGGGGCGCGCCCGATTGGAGTTGCGAGTTAACGGAATCTTTACGGAACGATTACACGCCTCGGTGTTATACTTCCGTGCAATTTAGATAGAAGTTTACCGGGTCAACCTCGGTTTGGTCGGATTGCCCAGGAGGAAGAGCGATGAAACGCCTGGTGATCCCGGTCTTATTCGCCGTTTTTATTACCGCCGCGTGGGGCAAACTGGAGGAAGAGGAGTGGCTGCAATGGGCGCAAAACCCGCAGCATACCGGCTTTGTGTCGGTCGAAGGGCAGGCGCCGAAGAATCAGCTTGCCGATATTGTGTACGATCCGTTTGTCGCACAGGAGCAAGCGGAGGCGAATGGGGAGCTGCTGGCGCACTATCAAGTGCCGCTGGTCAGCAAAAAGCACGTTTACATGGAGTTCAAGACGGGCAAGTGGGTAGCCTGTTCGACGCCGGGAAACTGGGTCTTTGGAGAGGCGTGCGGGCCAAACACGTGGAACCAGCAGATCTGGAACGAAAAGGCCTTGGTGTGGCGAGGCGGCAAGCTGGTGACGGACTGGACGTTCCAAAGCGACTGGAAGGCCGAGCCGGTGGGCTCGCCGTTTCTTGGCGCCGGCGGGTTGTCGGGATGGGAGCCGGTGTTCCATGCGGTCGTGGTGGACAAATTTGTGTATGTGCCGGGATTTGGGGGGACGGTCTGGAAGGTGAAGCGAGAGAACGGCAAGGCGGTGTCACAGATCAACCCGTTCGGATCGACGGTTGACCCGAACACATTCGTGTCCGGGCCGCTGAGCGCCGACGGGCACGGCAATGTGTACTACAACGCGCTCAAACTGAGCGACCCGACGGTGGCGGATCCGTGGGGGGAATCCGATGTGCTGGGGGCGTGGCTGGTAAAGGTAGGGCCGGACGACAACGCGACGACGGTTACGTACGGGGAGCTAGTGCCCGGGGCGCCTGCGGCGTTCTCAATTTGCCCGGGAATCTTTTTCGATACGAGCACGACGCCGTGGCCGCCGAGTCCGACGGCGGTGCCGGGTGGCTTCCCATGCGGATCGCAGCGGCCTGCCGTGAATGTGGCGCCGGCAATTGCGCCCGACGGCACGATTTATACGATCAGCCGGGGGCATTTTGATCCGCTGGTAGGATACCTGGTGGCCGTGAATCCGGATCTGACGCCCAAGTGGCAGGCTTCGTTGCAGAACCGTTTCACCGACGGATGCGGTGTGCTTATACCCATCGCGACAGCGGCAAATCCGAATCAACCGAATGCCTGCCGTGTGGGGACTACTCCGGGAGTGGATCCGACCACCAATGCGCCGGGCTCGGGAGAAGTGATCGACTTGGCGTCGTCGACACCGACGGTGCTGCCGGATGGAAGCGTGCTGTTTGGCGCCATCACCTCGTACAACGCGCTGCGCGGGCATCTGATGAAGTTCAGCGCGAGCGGACAGTTTCTCGGTGCCTTCGATTTCGGGTGGGACTCAACGCCAGCGGTCGTTCCGCACGACGACACGTATTCGATCGTGATTAAAGACAACCACTATGGCGGCATCGGGCTGTATTGCCAGAACCCGACCCAGCCAAGCTGCACCCCGCTGCCAAATGGACCTTATTACATCACCAGGCTGAATGCGAACCTGGTGCCGGAATGGAAATTCCAGAACACGACGACGGATAGCTGCCAGCGCAATCCAGATGGGTCAGTCACGTGCACGCCAAACACGCACCCGAATGGGTTCGAGTGGTGCATCAACGCGCCAGCCATCGATGGGAGCGGATTGGTGTATGCCAATAGTGAAGACGGGAGCTTGTACGTGCTGAACAAGAACGGAACATTGCGGAACAAACTGTTTCTGAATCTGGCGATCGGCGCGGCATACACGCCGCTTTCGATCGGTCCGGACGGGAAGATTTATACGCAAAATGACGGACGGTTGTTCGTTGCGGGGAATGGGGACGAATAGGCACGGCCAAAAAACCGGCCGTGACAGCGGCGGATCGCGAAGGTCGCCACGACAGAACCAGGGGTGGGAAGCAAATCCTGGGCAGAGCGTTTTTTTTCGTGCTTGCGAGTGCAAAGCACGCTTGACTTCGCCAACACCCTGTCTAAGAAACGTTACGGCGGGCTCGTGTTGCCTCAGTCCCCAGCCCCTCGAAGCCGCATTTGGCCGGCTCAATCCACTCCGCAGGAGGACCCGATGCGAACCTTAGCACCCCGGCGAGCTCCCCGAAGGAGTGGACAAAAGGCAAGCTCACGGCCGAATACCGGAACGGCGTGCGGGAGGTCACCGCGCCGATCTCCGCAGCCGCACTTCCGCGCAGGATCGAAGTGAAGTCACTGCCGAGCGCCAAAGGAGTCGGCGCCTAGTTCACGGGCACGGTCGCAATTCGGGTGCCAGAGGAAGAGGGCCGGCATGAAAGCCCGGCTCTCTTGATTACGAAGCAGCGCGATTAATCAGCGGCCAGAGGGTAGCGTGTGCGGCTACCAAGGCCAGGGGCGACCTTCGGGCCGGAACGCGAGGGGCGGCCGGCGCGACTGCGCTGATATCGAACGATCGATTCACGGACGCGAAGACGGGCCTTGTGGAGCTGAGACTTTGACGTTCCGGTGGCCCATCCCAGGATCGAAGCGATTTCGCGATGCTCGTAGCCGTGAACATCGTGCAGCACCAAGGCGGAGCGAAAACCTTCGGACAATCGACCAACTGCGGTTTGAAGCAGGAGTCGGTCGGGCAGACCTTCAACGCGATGATCGGGTATGCCCGGCTCGACCGGGGGGCGGCCGTCTTCTTTTCGAGCTTCTGCAAATTCATCCAAGGAAACTTCGTTCACGCGCCTTTTCCGGAAACACATGAGGACGGTGTTGCGAGCTACGCGATACAGCCAGGTGGAAAACGCCGAGTGGCCGTGAAAATCGCGCAGGCCCCGAAAAACGGCGAGAAAAGTTTCCTGAGTCAGATCCTCCGCGAGGGAGGGATTACGGACCATGCGCAGACAGAGCGAGTACACGCGGTGAGAGTGCAGACGATAAAGGCGTTCGAACGCGGCGGAATCGCCTTGGCGGGCCAGTTTCAAGGCTTCGCCTTCCGTTAAAGTACAGGTTTGCGACGACATTTGAAAGATCTCAAGGTCCTTTCTGAAAATCTCAAAGCGTTGCTGATTCACAAGCTCAAAACTCAGGCCGATCGCACCAGGGCGGGAAGAAACAGAGGCGCAAAAGCCATAAGGAGCCCGAAAAAAATGGGACGGAAGTTTGGGTGCAATTCGGCTGCCAAGCAGCGAATGGCGGGCAAAGTCTAGTATGCCGTAGTTTATGGGTGTGTTTTGAGACGCAGGGTCCAAAGCATGGTCGTACTAGTGCGTGTAAATTGTTCTCAATCGAATAAATTTGTCGCAGAAGCGAGAAACAGAAGAAAAGTAGAGCAATATCCAATCAGTAGAGGAATGAAAAGAAGATTCCGTCGTTATTTTGAGGCGCATTGCAAATTTCGGGCGGTTACGGCGGGCGCTCGGTCGGTCGAGCACCGCTTTGACGATGTTGCCGCGAGCCCTCGGCGGCGCGATCCGGCGCCCCCAAAAAGCGGTGTAGAAGAAGTCGAGGCTCTTCGCCACTCTGCGACAGGCCGGCTCCGGATGCCATCGCAACACGGGAAGCCTACGCAATCGGCAGCAGGTAACCGCCAAACAGACGAAGCGGGATCCCGTACTGCGCTCCGCAATCACGGAACGCAGCGGCGGACCAAGTCGCCAGCCGATTGCGGTGCCTCGGGTCGCGCAACACACCGGCGTGAACATCCAAGGCAATTTAGCGAAGGCGAGTTGGTTCTCCTTGACAGTCTAGGGGAACAGGTATTATATTCCTAGGTCATCTAGGAGAAGAACCCTGTGGACAAGCAGCTGGAGCTTTTGCAAGGAACGCTCGACATGATGATCTTGAAAGCCATCTCGCTCGGGCCACTGCACGGATACGGAATTCTGCTGCGGATCCAGCAGATTTCGAAGGACCGGCTGGAAATCCAGCAAGGCTCCCTCTATCCGGCACTGTACCGCTTGGAGGATCAAGGCTGGATCGGGAGCGCGTGGGGCGAGTCGGACAACAAGCGGAAAGCGAAGTACTACCACCTGACCGCGGCCGGAAAGCGCAGGCTGCAGAGCGAAGCCGAGAAATGGAACCGGATGACGGAAGTGATCGAAGGGATTTTGCGCGCGAGGCCGGAGGAAGTATGAGGCTGTGGAAACGCGCCGGGGCGTGGTTCGAGGCAACGCTGGGGCGCGCGCGGATGGAGTGCGAGATGGACGCGGAGCTGCGATTTCACGTTGAGGCGCGCGTTGAGGATTTGGTGCGCCGCGGCCTGGGACGAGAAGAAGCTAGGCGGCAGGCGCACATGGAGTTTGGCGGAGTCGAACGAGCGAAAGAAGAGTGCCGCGACGCACGCGGAGTGAATTTCGTCGAAGGTGTGATGCAGGATTTGCGACACGCATTTCGGACCTTGCGCAAGTCGCCCGGCTTTACGACTGTTGCAGTGCTCACGTTGGCGCTGGGGATTGCTATCAATGCGACGATGTTCAGTCTGGTAAGCGCGTACCTGATGCGGCGGCCGTCGGCGCACCAGCCAGAACGGATAATGGTGGTGTCGTCGGTGAATCCAGGGCCGGTGTTCCAGCCTGATGCGTATCCCGTTTCGGCGCCGAACTACCTGGCGTGGCGAGCGGCGAATCACGTATTTTCGGAAATGACTGCGGCGGACGAATACCGGACGGTCACTCTGACGGTGCAGGGTCAGTCCACGGCGCTGCGTGGCGCGGCTGTGTCAGCGAACTATTTCAGCCTGCTCGGCGTGTCGCCGGAGTTTGGGCGAACGTTTTCGGACGGAGAAGATCAGGCCGGGCGAGACCACGTGGCGATTTTAAGCCACGAGTTGTGGGTACAGCGGTTCGGTTCGGATCCAATGGTGGTGGGACGCACGGTGCGGCTGAACCGGGAGAATTACGCCGTTGTTGGAGTAATGCCGTCCGACTTCCGGCTGCTCGGTTACACGCGGGACCTGTGGACGCCGCTGACGCTCGGCGCCGAGGATCAAGCGGCAGCCGCACGCAAGGACCGCTCGTTGCGGTTGTTCGGGCGACTGAAACGCGGAGCAACGATTGAAGAAGCGCGCGCCGAACTGACGGCGCTGGGACGCAGGGCCGAGGAGAGTTTTCCCGATAACGAGAAAGGCTGGGGAGTTTCGGTACGCACCTTGCCGGATTTCCTGACCTACAACTTCGGAATCCGCACGGCTCTGGCGATCCTCATGACGGCGGTGGGATTTGTTCTGTTGATTGCCTGCGGCAACGTAGCGGGACTGCTTTTGACGCGGGCGGCGGGACGACAGAGGGAACTGGCGGTGCGCATTTCGCTGGGCGCGAGTCGACTGCGAATTGTGCGGCAGATGCTGACGGAAGGGCTGGTGATCGCGCTGCTCGGCGGTGCCGCAGGCCTGCTGTTCGCCGTATGGGGGGTTAGCCTTGTGCGGGCAGGCATGACGTTCAACGAAGAAGTGAGCGCGGTACCGGTGGGACTTGACTGGAATGTAGTGCTGTTCGCGCTGGGTGTGTCGGTGCTGTCGGCGGGGTTGTGCGGCTTTGTACCGGCGCTTAAAGCATCGCGAACCAATGTAAATGCGAATTTGAAGGACGAGAGCCGCTCGGCGTCGGCGGGGCAGTCGCACAGCCGCGTGCGGAAGATTCTTGTTACCACTGAGATCGCCTTGGCGTTGTTTCTGCTGGTAGGAACGGGGCTGCTAATCCGAGGGATTTACCTGCTCGAACACCAGACACTTGGCTTCCAAGTAGATCATCTCCTTACCGCCAGCGTGACGCTGGACAGCGCGCGGTATAAGGACGCGACGCGGCAAATCGAGTTTGTGCGGGAAGTGATTCCGCACATCGAAAGCATTCCGGGCGTTGAAGACGTGGCCGCAACTTCGGACCTGCCGGCCAGCGGCCCAGATAGTGTCAGTTTCAGTATCAGGGGCCAGGTTGAGCAGCCATCGAGCCAGCCGCTAAGCACGCTGCACGGCGTAGTCAGCATTGATTATTTCCGCACCGCGGGGATACCGGTGCTGAAGGGGCGCGCGTTCACCGAAATGGATGACAGCAAGGCGCCCAAGGTGGTGGTTGTCAGCCAGGAATTTGTGCACCGCCACTTGCGGGACCAGGAGCCATTGGGGAAGCAGGTCCGCTTGCAAGCCAGCGGAGGAACTGGGGAGTGGAGCGAAATCGTCGGTGTTGTGGGTGACGTGAGGACCTATTCGGAGGCGAGCCGGTACGATCCGGAGGTCTACGAGCCGTTGCTGCAGCAGGCGCTGTCGTCGTTCCTTCTTATGGTTCGGACAAGGCGCGACCCGAGCAGCCTGGCATCCGATCTGCGCAATGCGGTTGGGCAGGTGGATGAAGAGCTTCCACTCGACCGAGTGATGAGCATGCCGGCTGTAATTGACAAGCAAAAACGCGGGGACGCTCTGTTTGTCGTGATGATGGGGGTTTTTGCGGCGCTCGCGCTGACCCTGGCAGCCATCGGGATTTATGCGCTCATCGCGTATTCGGTGGGGCAGCGGACCCGCGAAATCGGGATTCGCATGGCGCTAGGAGCCGGAAGAGGCGACGTGCTGCGCATCGTCTTGTGGGAAGGGTTGAAGATGACCGGGATTGGAGCGGTGATTGGACTCCTTCCAGCGTTGGCTTTGCCGAAGATTTTCGAGGCCGTGTTTTTTGACCTACACCTTCAGGAACCGCCTTTGTACTTTTTCGTGCCGGCGGTGATTTTCGTGGTGGCGATGGCGGCGACGTATATTCCGGCGTGGAGAGCGACGCGCGTGGATCCGATGGCGGCGCTGCGGTACGAGTAGGTCAGGGCTACGATCCCTCCACTGTGAGCCGCGAAGCAAGCGAGTCTTCGTCTGCCTGCAGAGGTCCTCACTTCGCGGACTGCATTCGGAATCACGAGTTAACCTTCGCAAATTCAGACGGACTATCGTTTGACGAAAATGGATTTGGGGATGAGGCAGTGGACGCCCTTGCGGATGTCCACGACCGGAGAGACGCGGCAGTCGCCGAGCTTGACAGGAGCAATGCGAAACCTTAGAGTTACGGATTATGCGTAACCGATTAGCTACATATTCGGCGAGTTCAACGGGAGCAACCTTTCAGGCGCTGGCGGATCCGACGCGACGCGCGGTGCTGGACCTCTTGCGACGGGGGGCGCTGCCGGCGGGGCAGATCGCGCGGGAATTTCCCGTTTCGCGCCCGGCGATTTCGAAGCACCTGCGGCTGCTGCGGCGAGCGCGGCTGGTGGAGGAACGTCGCGAGGGGCGGCACCGGCTTTACCGGTTGAACGCCGAGCCGCTGAGAGGCGTCGAAGAGTGGCTCGAACAGTACCGAGCTTTCTGGCAAACGAGTCTTACGCGCTTGAAAGCGTTTGTGGAGGCGGAAGACGAGAAAGAGACTTCCGATTCGAGGAAGAAAAGAAAGAAGTAGCTTGGAGGAGGAGAAATGGCAACGTCGCGAATCAGTCCTGACGCAGATGCGGTGGTGGCGGAAGTCGAGATCGCAGCGCCCCCGGAGCGGGTGTTTGACGCGCTCATCGATCGAAGGCAGGCGATGCAGTGGTGGACGAGCGAAGAGTGCGGGATCGCGGGGTTCGAGATGGAGCGGAAAGTGGGCGGCCGATGGCGCTACGACTCAAAGCAAGGCACGACCAACGTGAACGGCGTGACGAAATTCCACTGCGAAGGAGAAGTGCTCGAGTATGACCCGCCGCGACGGCTTGCCTACACGTGGATTGCGAACTGGCACGAGGACCAGAAATTGCCGACGGTGGTGCGCTGGGAGTTGACGCGGGTCGCTGGTGGAACACGGGTGAAGGTAACGCATAGCGGTCTGGCGAAGGAGCAGGTGGCGAGGCGCGACTACGGCAAAGGCTGGCGAGGACTGGTCGACCAACTGCGGAGATTTGTGGAGAGCAGCGGCGCGGCGGCTGGAGCGAGCAAGGCGTCGGGAGCGGATGCGATTGAAAGCGAAATTCACATCGCAGCGCCGCCAGAGCGGGTGTTTGAGGCGCTGGTTGATCCCGAGCAGCTGATCGAGTGGTGGGGACAAAAGGGCGTGTACCAATGCACCAATTATGAGAACGAACTGCGCACGGGCGGGAAATGGAAAAGCGTGGGCGTGGGCCCGGATGGCAACCGCTTTGAAGCCAGCGGCGAGTATGTGGAGATCGATCGGCCACGATCGCTCGAGTACACGTGGATGGCCAGCTGGACGGGCGACTTCCAAACGAGTGTGCGATGGGAGTTGCAACCGACGAAAGAAGGCACGCTGGTGCGAATCCGGCATAGCGGATTCGCGGAGCGTCCGGAGGTGGCGCAGGGGTACAGGGGCTGGCCGAGAATGCTCAGATGGTTGCAGGCGCTGCTGGAGCGCGGGGAGACGGTGGCGGACCGATAGGGCCAATAGCGGTTCGGGGATGACATGGTAAGGCTGGCGGAGTGGATGGGCGGGCCCTCCAGACGCAAAGGCTAACCGAAGTTCGTCATTGATTGGTGCAATTTAAAAATTTTGATCCGTGGTTCTCTGTGAAGGCCTTGGCTATCAACACCTCTTACTGCAAGAGTTGATGTAGTGAAAACCTACCCTCTTGCTTGAACATGACAACAATGACACATTGCCTGCATGTTCCTGCGAAAGCTCCGCGTCCAAAAGGATGGCAAGGAACATAGCTATTGGTCTCTAGTGGAGACGGTGCGTACAGCCGACGGCCCGCGGCAGCGCACGCTTTGTTATCTCGGGGAACTGAACAGCTCAGCACATGCACGTTGGCAAAAGACTGTGGAGGTCTTCAACGAGCAAGGCGAGAGCACCCAGCTGAAGTTGTTTCCATCCGAAGTCGAAGCGCCGGATGATCCCAACGTAGCGCGGGTGCTGGTGAAGAAAGTCCGGGTGGAACGCACGCGACGCTTCGGCGACTGCTATCTG
>Ga0306921_10002528_pt1 | contig 18347 bp, 18 predicted proteins | sample sta12Cox44000080_FD_203760 | JGI IMG/M metagenome (GOLD analysis project Ga0306921, IMG submission 203760) | Lab enrichment of tropical soil microbial communities from Luquillo Experimental Forest, Puerto Rico - statoxic.12C.oxic.44.000.080 (v2)... | ecosystem: Environmental > Terrestrial >... | reverse complement strand
CCATGCGGTGCTCGAGCGGGGCGAGGTGGCGAATTCCTGGCGCTGCGAGCGCTGGGACTCGCTGCGGCTGCTGACGCCGAACTGGCAGAGCCGCCTGCCCGGTTACCCGTACAGCGGCGTAGATCCCGATGGCTTCATGGGGATGCCCGAGCTCATCGGGCACATCACGAATTTCGCCGCGGCCAGCGCGGCACCCGTTCGTACACATACCACCGTCACCTCCGTCCGGCGTATCGATGGCGGTTATCGGGTGGCAACCGATCAGGGCGAAATCGGCTGTCGCTGCGTCGTGCTCGCCAGCGGCGCCGCCAACATCCCGCGTGTACCCCAGCTGCGCCAGGCGGTTCCGGAGCGCATCGAGTGCTTCACGCCGTTTGATTATCACCATGCCGGGCAGCTGCCTCCGGGCGGGGCGCTGGTGGTCGGCGCCTCGGCCACCGGGGTGCAGCTCGCCGATGAGATCCAGCGCTCGGGTCGCCCGGTCACGTTGGCGGTGGGCGAGCACGTACGCCTGCCCCGGAACTACCGTGGCCGCGATGTGCTCTGGTGGATGGAGCATGCGGGTGTCTGGAACCAGCGTTACGATGAGATCGACGAGCTCGACCGTGCACGGGGACTGCCCTCGCCGCAGCTGGTCGGCACGCCCGAGCACGCGACTCTGGATCTGAACGTGCTGAGCGCTGCGGGAGTTGCGATCGTGGGCCGGCTGGCCGCTATCCGCGATGGTCGCGCGCTGTTCTCCGGCGGACTGCGCCATCTGTTCGCGCTGGCGGACCTCAAGATGCAACGCCTGCTCGATACGTTCGACCAGTGGGCGCGCCAGAGTGCGCCTGGTGTCGAGGCCGCTCCGCCTGAGCATTTCGAGCCAACTCGCGCACCGTCATCGCCGCGCCTGGAGCTCGATTTGCGCAGCGGGGAAATCCGCTCGATCGTCTGGGCTACCGGGTTTCGTCCCGACTACCGATGGCTCGAGGTACCGGTCCTCGATCGCAAGGGCGAGCTGCGTCATGACGGTGGCGTCATCGTCGATGCCCCCGGGATGTACGCGATCGGGTTGCCGGTGCTACGGCGACGCAAGTCGACCTTCATCCTCGGCGCAGAAGACGACGCGCGCGATCTGGTCGCGCATCTTGCTCACTACCTCGCCGACGGCGGGCGCAGCGGATGAGTGTCGACCTGGAGGATCCCGCAGAACTTCTCCAGGTCGATATTCCCGCCTGACACAATGGCGACGAGCGGGCCGGGGCCCGCCCTGCCGGTGAGGGCGGCTGCCAGCGCCAGGGCACCGGCGCCTTCCGCAATCACCCGTGACCTCTCGGCCAGCATGCGCATCGCCTGCTTCGTTTGCTCCAGGCTGACCACGATCGATCCATCCACGATCGGGCGCATGCGCTCCCACATGCGGGGAAAAACGCTCTTGCCACCGGCACCATCGACGAATGAAGGCTGCCAGCCGGAAAACACCTGCGGAGAGCCGCGCGCAAACGAGCACGCTGCGGGTGCGGCCGTTTCCGGTTCAGCACCAAACACCCTGATGTGCGGCTTGCTTGCCTTGAGGGCGCTGGCGATTCCGGTGATCAAGCCGCCGCCGCCGATAGCCGCGACCACGGCGGCCGTATCGGGAGCATCCTCCAGGATCTCGAGTCCCATAGTGGCGTGACCGGCGATGAAGTTGTGATTGTCGAAGGGGTGGATGAACGTCCCTTCCACCCCAGGGAACGCCCGCTCCTCGAGCGCCTGCCAGGCAACCTCGTACGGGACCGGAATCAGTCGCGCACCGAGGGCTCTCATCCGCTCGATCTTCGCTGCCGGCGCGGTTTCGATGACCACGACCGAGCACGGCACCCCGGCCTGCCGGGCCGCATACGCGATGCCCTGTCCGGCATTACCCGCGCTGATGGTCCAGACACCCCGCGCGCGCGCGGCTTCAGCCAGCATGGCCACTGCATTCACCGCCCCACGGAGCTTGTACGAGTTGGTCGGCTGCAGATTCTCGAGCTTCAGCCGGATCTCCGGTCCGCCGGCGCCGGTGTCGAGCCGAACCAGCGGTGTGCGCAGTACGCTGCGCGCAATCGTCGCGCGTGCGCTTGCGATCTCCGGGAGAGTAATGGGCCGAACGGGTTCGAGCGGCGTCGACACGGTGCGTACCTGCGCGATTGAGGCCGGCAGATTATCGCATCGAAGCTTGGCAGGAGGCTCGAGGTGACCGCGACCTCCAGGAGCTGTCTATCGGGTCGTCGTGGAATTCTTTGATCGACACCTGGGACGCTGATAGCTGACCATTGGCGACACATAGCCTGCCACAGCCAATCCCGGTGCCCCATGCATGTGCTTCGCAAACCCTACCTGCTCTATCTCGGTGATGCGGTACTGAAGACCGACTGCAAGACGGCCTTCGGGTTGCGGGATTGGTGTCGCGGCGACGTACTGGGCGAGTGGTCCCATCCGCAGGGGCGGGTCACACTCGGTTTGCCGCGGATGTCGCCGCAAGAAGCCGCGGCGGGCGGTGCCGGGTCGATCGTGATCGGCGTAGCACCGACCGGCGGACAGCTGCCTGAACACTGGCAGGATGATCTGGAAGCCGCACTGGAAGCCGGCCTCGATGTGGTGAGCGGTTTGCATACGCGGCTTGCAGCCTTTGCGCGTCTGCGCGCGGCTGCGGAGCGGCGTGGCGTGCGACTCATCGATGTGCGTCATCCAACCCGTGAATTCCCAGTCGCGAGTGGCCGCAAGCGCAGCGGTAAACGCGTGCTCACAGTCGGCACCGATTGTGCTCTCGGCAAGAAATACACCGCGCTCGCACTGACGCGCGCACTCGAGACCCTGGGGGAGGCCGCCACTTTCAGGGCAACCGGCCAGACCGGAATCCTGATCGCGGGCAGCGGCATCGCGATGGACGCGCTGGTCGCAGACTTCGTCGCGGGTGCAGCGGAGATGCTCTCGCCGGACAATCAGCCCGACCACTGGGACGTCATTGAAGGGCAGGGCTCTTTGTTTCACCCCGCCTACGCGGCGGTGACGCTCGGACTGCTGCACGGCTCGCAGCCCGATGCGATCGTGCTGTGCCACGATCCCACGCGACGTACCATCGAAGAGTACCCGGACTATCCTATTCCTGCGCTGGCTGTCGCGATCGACGCGTACCTGCGAGCCGGCCGGCTGACCAACAAGGCCATTCGCTGTGTGGGCATCAGCATCAACTCCTCCGAGCTCGCCGAGACGGAGTGGCAGGCATACCGGATCGGGCTCGAGCGCGAGCTCACGCTCCCCGTGTGCGATCCCCTGCGCGGAGGGGTGGCGCTCCTCGCCGGGGCGCTGCGCGACCTATGATAGCGCTCGAGACGCGCCCCCAAAGTTGGGAACTGCGCGAGCCCTTCGCCACCGCCCGCGACTGCCTCACCCACGTGCAGGTTCTTCAGGTCGAGCTGACTGGCAGAGGCGGGGCGCGCGGCAGGGCGGAGGCTGCGGGTGTCGATTACAGTGGTGAGACCCCCGCAAGTATGGCGGCGCAGCTTGCCGGCATCCAGGCAAGGCTGCACGATGAGTTGACCGGCGAGGAGCTGCTCGAGCTGTTGCCCGCGGGTGGTGCGCGCAATGCGCTCGATTGTGCACTGTGGGATCTGCGCGCGAAGGAGACCGGCGTGTCGGCCGCTGCCACCGCCGGGTTCCAGGTGCTGCATCCTGTCACCACGGCATTCACCATCGGGCTCGGCAGCGAGTCCGATACCCGGCGGCGTGCGCGTGCGGCGGAGCACTACCCCATCCTCAAGCTAAAACTCGACGCCGAGCGTCACATCGAGATCGTGCGCATCGTCCGCCAGGAGCGGCCCACGGCGCGATTACTGGTCGACGCGAATCAGGCGTGGTCGCGAGCCCTGCTCGAGCGGCTGTTGCCGCCGCTGCAGGCGCTGGGCGTCGAGCTGATCGAGCAGCCGGTGGCACGCGCGCAGGATGAGTCGCTGGACGGACTCGCTGCCGGAGTGCCGCTGGCCGCCGATGAGTCGTGCACGGATCGCCGCTCGCTGCAGGCACTCGCCGGTCGCTATCAATATATCAACATCAAGCTCGACAAGTGCGGCGGCCTGACCGAGGCACTGGCGTTGCGCACCGAGGCGCTGCGGCGCGGCTTCGGGTTGATGGTGGGCAATATGTGCGGCAGCTCACTCGCGATGGCGCCGGCATTTCTGATCGCGCAGCAGTGCCGTTATGTCGATCTGGATGGACCCTTGCTGCAGCGGCTCGATTACTCTCCCGCAATCCGCTTCGAGCACGGCCTGATGCATGCGCCGCGCCGTGAGTTGTGGGGTTGAACCTACTTGCCCGGCTTCACGAATCTCAAGGTCATCCGGTCGGATTCGCCGATGGCGAGATATTTGGCCCGGTCCTTATCACCAAGGGTGAGCGTCGGGGGCAGCGTCCACACGCCCTTTGCATAGTCCTTGGTGTCTTTCGGGTTGTCGTTCACCGGTGATTCCGCATCGAAACGGAAACCTGCCGTGGTCGCGACCTTCTTGACGTACCCCTCATCGACATAACCAGACTTGCGCATCTCATCGAGGCTGGCACCGGGTTTGGCACGGTGCTCTACCACCCCGAGCACGCCACCGGGCTTGAGCGCCTTGAAGAACGCATCGAACTGTTGCTGCTGAGTGCCGTCCTCAATCCAGTTGTGGACGTTGCGAAAGGTCAGCACCACATCGGCGGTGCCCGGCGGGCAGATCTCGGTCAACTGCGGCGGATGCAAGGTGGTGACCACTACCTTGCCGAAGTGAGCCGGATCGTCCGCGAGCCGCTTGCGCAGGAAGGCCGCGTCGTCCTTGGCCTCCTGCGACGCACCGGCGACATCGGGTGCTTCGATGGCCGCGTAGTACTTGCCGCGGTCGTGCAGGTAGGGGGCGAGAATCTCCATGTACCAGCCGTGCGAGGGCCAGATCTCCACCACGGTCTGATCCGGCCGCAGTCCGAAGAATTGCAGCGTCTCCCGCGGGTGACGATAAACGTCGCGCGCCACGAACTTCGGTGTGCGTGCGGTACTCGCGATCGCCGCGGCCAGCGGATCGGCAGCGGTCTGCGCGGCAACCGAGTTGGCCCCAGCCGCGAACAGCAACGACATCAATGCGTAATGGGTTCGCCAGGTAGAGAACACGACGCGATCTCCCGCTATGTGCCGACGAGGAGGCGAAGCCACCATACTACAACGTGGACGGTATACTCGACAGCGGGGGGAGTCGAGAGGGGTCAGAACAGCTTGCGACGCGTGCACAAAGCAGCCGTCCGTCATACGAGACTCTGGCTCGGAACGATCGCAGGGGTACTGATCTTCATTTTCTCTCCCGATACCTGGCCGCTGCTCACCCGCGTGCTGATGGCCTGGAACGGCGGGGTGCTGCTGTTTCTCGTCCTCGTGTACGCCTGGATGATCGGCCTCGACTCACGACGCATTCATGCGCGCTACCAGGACGGTGATCCCACCGCGCCGGTCATCCTGCTGGTCGTGACCGTTGCCGCGCTTGCAAGTCTGGTGGCCATCGTAGCCTTCCTCGCGACCGTCAAACACGTCGCCAGCAGTCAGCGCGTCATGCATGTGGGGCTCGCGACCGCGACCGTGGTGGACTCATGGGTACTCGTGGCGACGATGTTCACGTTACACTACGCGAACATGTTCTACTCTGCGCTGGACAAGCCGCCGCTGCGCTTTCCCGACACCACACGACCGGTATTCTGGGACTTCATCTACTTCTCGATCACCATTGCCGCCGCCTGCCAGACGGCGGACGTGGCTACCACCGATGTGTCGATACGCCGGGTGGTCGCTGCGCAGGCGGTGATCTCGTTCCTCTTCAACGTGTCGATTCTCGGGTTCGCCGTCAATGTATCGGCGGGTCTGCTGGGCGGATGAGCGGACGATGAACGACCTCATGGCCTCCGCACCCGGTGATCAGAACGCGCTCAGCCGCTCGCTGCGGCCGCGCCATGTCGCAATGATCACCATCGGCGGCATCATCGGTGCTGGGCTGTTCGTCGGCAGCAGCGTAGCCATCGCCGCTGCCGGGCCGGCGATCCTCGTGAGCTACGTACTCACCGGGCTGCTGATACTGCTGGTCATGCGCATGCTGGGCGAGATGGCGGTGGAGATGCCGCAGGTGCGGTCGTTCACCGAGTTTACGCGCGCCGCGCTCGGCAACTGGGCCGGGTTCTCGATCGGTTGGCTCTACTGGTACTTCTGGGTGATCGTGATCCCGGTCGAAGCGATCGCCGGGGCGACCATCATCCAGCGTTGGCTGCCATTGCCCTCCTGGGAGATCGGCGTCGCGTTGATGCTGCTGATGACGAGCGTCAACCTCATGTCCGCGCGCGCCTATGGCGAGTTCGAATTCTGGTTTGCCTCCATCAAGGTAGCCGCAATCATTACCTTCATTCTCGTCGTCGGTGCCTATGCCTGCGGCTACCGCGCGCCGAGCGGCCCGACCTTCTCGACGCTGGTCGCTTACGGCGGTTTCGCGCCGCGCGGGCCGTTTGCGGTGCTTGCGGCCGTGACCACGGTCATCTGGTCGATGATGGGCGCGGAGGTGGTGACGATTGCCGCGGCGGAATCGCCGGAGCCAGCGCGCGCGGTGGCGCGAATGACCTCCACCATCATCAGCCGCATTCTGATCTTCTACGTCGGCTCGATCTTCGTCATCAGCTGCGTGGTTCCGTGGAACGAGGTGGTGTCCGGCCAGTCGCCGTTCACCCTCGCGCTGGACCACATCCGCTTTCCCTACGCCAGCACCTTCATGGCGGCGGTGATTCTCACCGCCGTGCTGTCGTGCCTGAATTCGTGCTTCTACATCGCTTCCCGCGTGCTGTTTGTCCTCGCCAGTCGAGGCGACGCACCGCGTTGGCTCGTGCGCACCAACAGGCGTCACGTGCCTGGGCGCGCGGTACTGCTGGCGAGCGCGGTCGGATTCGCAGGGGTGATGGCGGCGGTGCTCTCACCGAGCGTCGTGTTTGCGTTTCTGGTGAATTCATCCGGTGCCATCATCGCGGTGATTTATCTGGCCATCGGCGTGTCGCAGGTGCGCAGCCGGCGCGCCCGCGACGCGGGGGGCGCCCCGCCGCCCGCACTGTCGATGTGGCTGTTTCCCTGGCTCAGCTACCTCGCCATTGCGGGGATGCTGGCGGTCGTGATCGCGATGGCCTTCACCCCTTCGCACCGCGCCGAATTCTGGACCAGTATCATTTCCATGGCCGTTGCGCTTGGGGCGTTCCTGGTGTTCCGGCGCGGTGCATCATCGAGAAGTACCGAGGCGCTGAGCGCGCTGAGCCCGGGGAGCGCAGCGCGTCGCTGATCCTGATCGGGCTGAGGCGAGCGCTAGCGCTCGAGCATCGGCCTGCCCTCGTGGCCTACCAGCAGGTCATGCATGTCGTTGGCGTGCTCCTCTTCGACGGTAAGGATCTTTTCGAGCATGACGCGCGTACCGGGGTCGTTATCGCCGAAATACCGGATCAGCTCCCGGTAGTGATCGATGGCAATGCGCTCGGCGATCAGATTTTCCTTGATCATGTCGATGAGATTTTCGCCTTCGACATACTGGCTCGCGGCACGCGTAGCCAGTCCTTGCGGGCTGAAATCGGGCGTACCGCCGAGTTGATTGATGCGCTCGGCAACCGCGAGCATGTGTTCCTGCTCCTCCTTGGCGTGCTGAGCGAACTCGGCTTTAACCCCTTCACTGGATATACCGGTAGCGGCGATCGAATGCATGGTGTAGCGCAGCACGCAGACGATCTCGGTCGCCAGCACGCTTTGCAGAAGCTCGATCGTTTTGCCGGCATCGCCCATGTACGTAGGCGTTACCACGCCCCGACCGAGGTGTTGCCGTGCGCGGTCGCGCAGTGTCTTCACATCACTGAGGAAGGGTGTCTTGCCGTCACTCATGTCGACTACTCCTTGTTCCAACAATCATCCAACGCGGCGGCCCGAGGCTCAGCTTGGGCTGAGCTTTCGAGTACTGAGTCGATGCGCTTCGTGCAGCAGATGATATCCGATCAACGGCGGGGGACGATCATCGACCGGTTGACCAACTCGGCGTTCGTGACGGGCTCGCGCTCACGGTGAGGCACCGCCGCCCGGCCGGGGGCGGCTCCTGTTATGCTGGAACTCGGCATATGCTTTTTTTAAGGGGGGCGGCGGTGCGGAGCATATTGTGCTGCGCGGTTATCCTGCTTACGGCGTTTGCGACGCGTAGTGCACTCGGCCAATCGGCGACGCTGATCCTGGTGAACGGCAGGATCTGGACCGAGAACCCGCGACAGCCGGAGTCGGGCGCCATCGCCATCGAGGGGAACCGCATCATCGCGGTGGACTCCTCGGCGGCGATCAGGAAACTGGCCGCACCTAACTGTCAGATAGTCGATCTGGGTGGCCGGCGCGTGGTACCGGGGTTCAACGACTCACACGTGCACTTCCTGGGTGGGGGCGACGCGCTCACCAGCGTTCAACTGCATGATGCATCCAGCCCCGAGGAGTTTCGGCGCCGCATCGGCGAGTACGCAAAGTCTCTGCCCAAGGGCGCGTGGATCCGCAATGGGCTGTGGGACCACACGCTATGGACGCCGGCTGTGCTCCCGACCCATCAGCTGATCGACGGGGTAACCTCCGACATTCCGGTGTTCGTGTGGCGTATCGATGGGCACATGGCGCTCGCCAACGGCCTCGCGCTGAAGCTTGCCGGAGTGGATCGCAATACCAAGGATGTGCCCGGCGGCGAGATCGTCCGGGACAAGGAGGGCAACCCGACCGGGATTCTCAAGGATCACGCCACCTCGCTGGTTGAAAGCGTCATGCCGCCACCCTCGGAAAGAGAGCTGGACGCGGCGCTCGAGGCGGCAATGCGGGAGGCGGCGAGCCACGGTGTGACCAGCGTGCAGAACATGTGGGATTCCACCACCGATCCGTTCTCGGCGGTGAAACTACGTGAGTTTCAGAAGTTCGAGCGCGGCGGGAAGCTGACGGTTCGGATCTATCACGCGAGCCCATTGCGCGAGTGGAAGTCGTTGGCCGACACCGGGGTGCAGGCGGGATTTGGCGACCCGGTACTGCGCATTGGCAATCTCAAGAGCTTCGCCGACGGTGCGCTGGGATCGGAGACTGCCTGGATGGAAGCGCCGTTCGCCGACAAGCCGGGCTACAGCGGCTTGGCCAGCGCTGATCTCACGGACTCCGCGGGGTACTACGCCGGTATTCAGGCGGCCGATCAGGCGGGTCTGCAGATCTCGATACACGCAATTGGTGACCGCGCGATTCACACAGTTCTCGACTTGTTCGAGCGCGCCGAACGGGAGAACGGTCCAGCCGACCGGCGCTTTCGTATCGAACACGTGCAGCACCTGCGGCCCGACGATGCCGCGCGGTTCGCGCAACTCGGAGTCGTTGCATCCATGCAGCCCTACCATGCGATCGACGACGGTCGCTGGGCCGAGAAGGAGCTCGGGCCGGTCCGCATCCAGTCGAGTTATGCTTGGCGCTCGTTGCTCGATCACGGCGCCGTGCTCGCTTTCGGCTCGGACTGGCCCGTCGCGCCGCTCGATCCCCTGATGGGCATCTATGCCGCGGTAACCCGGCGCACCCTCGATGGCAAGAATCCAAACGGCTGGACCCCGCAACAGCGCATCACGGTCGCAGAAGCGGTGCACGCCTACACGGTGGGCTCGGCATTCGCGGAACACCAGGAGCGCATCAAAGGCGCACTCGAGCCCGGCAAACTGGCAGATCTGGTCGTGCTGACCGACGATATCTTCCGCATCGGGGCTGCCGAGCTCGACAAAGCACGCGTCTACATGACGGTGTTCGATGGCACGGTCGTTTATCGGCAGGATGCTGTGGGGGCGAAGCCTCGCTAGCGCGCCGCTGGCGTCAGGCCTTACGGAGACACCTGGCGCTTGTGCTTACAGCACGAAGGGCAGCAGCATCCTGGTGCGCTTCATGTAGTCCCGATAGCTGTGCGGAAACTGCTCGAGCAGGAGTGTTTCTTCGCGCCGGGCGCTGACAATGAACTGCGGTCCGTAGACAACCAGCGGCAACAGCCAGAACAGGCTCTGACCGATCGCCGAGCCGATTATGGCGAGCAGCATTCCGCCGTAGATCGGATGCCGGACGTAAGCGTATGGCCCAGTCGTCACCAGCGCCGCATTACTTCTGTCAGCCGTGGGCGTGTGGCAACTCCGGCTGAGCACGCTTCGCGCGAGGATGGCAAGCGCTATGCCCACTGCGCACAAGACGCAGCCGATCACACCGGGCAGCGTGCTCGCGTTGAAGGTATTCGGCACCGCACCGCTGGCGGCTGCAACCCGCAACCCCGTCACAACGACGGCGAAGAACCCCAGGCGTAGGGCGATCTCACGCCACCAGATCCATCTGCGACCAGTATGTCGCGTCATCGCTCCGGCTGAGAGGGCCCAGCACCCGACGAGAGTGAGCCACGATGCGAAGATCAGCCAACTGTAAATGGGCATGCTGCCGCCATGTGCGTGCGAGCTCGCTTCAACAGGCAGGCGCCGGACCCAGCCGTGCTATCGCGAGGACGTTGCTGGTATAGGTTTCCACGACCTCACTGATGGGTGTGCCATCCGGCAACGTCAGCAGCGCACGGTGCTCCAGCACCTGCGCAGGAAAACACAGCGTGCTTGCGCCATCGGTGGCCGACGGCGGTTCCATCTCCCACCCTGAGGGTAGGAACTGCCAAAGGACTTCGGACGAGATTGTGTGGCGCTGAAACTGCAGTGACCTGACCACTGCCCCAAAGGGTGTGTCGGTGGTCTCCAGCAGGCGGTTCATTTCCGGCGTGAGGCGCGCGGGGACGTACCAGTTATCGGCTTCCGACAGCACCGTCGTGCCGCAACGCAATCTCACCCTGCGATAGCGAATCGGGTCCGTGAGTGTCACGCGCAGCTGCTGGCGCTGGGTCTCCGTGGGCGGCTGTTCTGCTGTGCGTACCCTTTCGGCGGTGATGCGGGCGGGCGATGCCAGGTGATGAACATCGCACCAGCGCTCGAGAGTCAGGGTGGCACTGTCGTGACTCAGCAGATCCGCATTCAGCGTCTGCAACAGCAACGCAGCTTCGAGCCGCCTGAGGTAACCGTCGGGAGCCATACCTGTGCGCGTTACCGCTGGCGTCTCGGCATGGGCTGTCTGCAACCACAACGCCAGTGCCAGGACGGCCTGCGCGTAAGGACTCTTCAAGGTTTCGCTCCAGCGCCGGGGCAAGTGAAGTATCCGGGTGGACTATAGTGCGACCGGTGGATGACGGCCAATTCAGCCCGCCAACAGCGCAGGCTCATACGGTCGATTCGCACCTTCCTCGATGCCGCACCCGGCCGTATGCTTCCGGCCAGTGCCCGCACGGGCACCCGGCATCAGCGCACCGGAATTCACGAGGGGTCAAGAACAGTGGCGACTCACCGGCCTGACAGACCACCCGTCTTCTATGCGCGAGTAGCGGGTTTTATTTACCTGTTTGCGATGGCGTCAGGAATCTTCAGCCAATCGTTCGTGCTCGACAGGCTGCTCGTGAACGGTGACCTCGTGGCCACCGCGCACAACATAGTGGCTGCCGAAGGTCTTTTTCGGCTCGGCATTGCCGTGGACGTCATTACCTTCCTGAGTGATGTAGTCATCGCCTGGGCGTTTTACGAGCTGCTCAAGTCTGTTGACAAGAGTCTCGCATTGCTGGGGGCGTTTTTGCGCGTTGCCGATGGGGCAATCCTTGCAGGCATCACGCTCAACGGGCTCATCACTCTGCGGTTCCTGAGCGGGGTTGATTACCTGCAGGCATTCGATGCCAGTCAGTTGCAGGGCCTCGCCCGGCTGTACATCAGTGCCCGTGGTCTCGGCTTCTACATCGGATTTGTGTTCCTCGGATGCGGATCTGCCATCTTCGCCTATCTCCTGTGGCGTTCGCGATACGTGCCGGCGGTACTGCCTGCGTGGGGAATCTTCGCGTCGCTCCTACTGGCGGTTGGTTCGCTCGCAGTGATTCTCTCGCCATGGTTCGCGGCCAATGCCTCGATGGCCTACATGATCCCCATGTTCTTCTACGAAGTCCCGCTCGGTTTGTGGTTCCTGCTCAAGGGCGTCAGGGTTGACGCGAGACCATCATGATCGATCCCGCCTTATGCTTCAGTGGGCAGCCAAGCCTTGGCTCGAGCCTGAGCCCGGCGCCTGCAGATCCTTCGCGAATCCGCCGCAGAAGAACTCCGGTATTCTCTTGCAATCGCCCCGACGGACATGGCCCGGACAACTAACATGAGCAGGAAAGTTCGCTGCTGCGCAGCTGCGTTGCTATCGACAAGCGCTGCAATCAGCCTGCATGCGGCTACCTTTTCCCAGGCCTACTACGATTCAAAGACCAATGAGCTCGTTGTCACGATCATATACGGCGGCACCAACCCTGATCATGAGTTTTCCATCGAGTGGGGGGACTGCGGACTACTCGGGGATGACGGCAGCCAACATGAGATCGCGGCGCGGATCTTGGATAGTCAGTGGGGCGATGAGGAGCAGCAGACTTTCACCAAGACCGTGCGCTTCAGTCTCGCGACCGTGAATTGCCGCCCGGCAACGGTGACGCTGCACACTGCGCCCCGGTTTGAGTACACGATGCAGATCCCGTAGCCAGGTGCCGCGCAAGGAGTCCAGTCGAGCTCAACGTGGCAGCCACGTCGGACTCTGGCAGGCGGCGACCCGGGTGAGCAGAGCGCTATTACCGCAGGAAGCACTGCACGCCTGCGACGATTCGTTGGTCACCTGCGGCGCATCGCACTCAACCGCGCACCGATTCGCAACAAGCTGCGATTCCCGGAAGTCCGCGTTTCCCTGGCGGATCGCCGAGGCGAGTGCGGAGGAATCGAGTGCGGGTATTCGCGGCAGCATGTAGGACTGAAGCCGGTACAGTACACCCTCGAGGTTGGCCAGGCCCTGGAGCAGTTCGGCGCTGGTCTTTATCCATTGCTCCCGCATCGCGGGCACCTCGGAGCTGCCCGCCGCTTCGTCGGCCGCCGAGATCATATGATGCTGCAGGTCTATCTCAGCTCGTATCACTTCTATGCAGTACATGCAGCGAAGCTCATCGTCGCTGGGTGCCTGCTGCTGTTGTGCCGCTACGCCAGTTCCAATGGCAGACAGGAAAGACAGCAGCAGAGCGCTGCGCCCCGAGCCATTGACTCGCCTCGTCATCACCCTTCCGGTGAAATCGGCGTCCAGCTGTTATCCGGATTGAACTGGGTGATTGCCGCCGCAGCCGCAGCCGTGTCGGGGCCGAGATCGCGCTGCCAGACCACGCCGTCCTGATTCACCATGAAGCTCATGACGCCACTTGTGCCGTATGCATTCGGGTAGGCGAGCAGCGCAAATCCGGCGGTCAGCTTTCCGTTGACGAGGTAATCGCGCGCCCCGCCGCTCGCCTCGGGCCCCTGTGAACTCAGCAAGCGGAACAGATAGCCGTGATAAGGCCTGGTGCCCCCGCTATTGGCGGCGTAACCCTCGGCGCTGGCTGCGGCGAGTAACGGCCCAGCGGGGCTCTGCGGCTCGCCGGATGCAGCTTCCCAGTAGAGTCCGTCCTGTTTCCCCGCGCCGCTGCGTAGCTTCACTGCGTACACGCCTGCCGGCGAGCCATCGTGACCGCCCGCGGCGTAATCCCTCTCCGCCGCCACGAACCCCTGCATGACATCGATGGTGCGCAGCTCGTTCGCGCCGATGCGCCTCACCAGCACCTCGCGAGAGCCCGCCGCGCCGTCCCAATACCAGCGACCGGAGTTGCCCACCAGCGGAATCGGCAGCGGCCAGCGATCCTCGCCGACCAGCAGTACCAGGTCATTCGGACCTCCGGCGACGAGCTCGTGGTAAGCGCGGTAACGGTTGAGAAACGTCTCGCGGGCACTGCGGTCCGCGACCGGATCCCCGGACGAGACCAGCTCCGCCGTCCCCGGACCGAGCAGGGCCTGCAGCTCTTGCAGGTCCTGTTTTTCTCCTGCGGCGATGAGCGCCGAGACGGCGTCTTCGGGTGTGGCAAAGGTGGGCTGCGGGGGCCCTTGGGCAGCGGTAGCCGAGTTTCCCGCCGGCTTCGCACAACCGGCGAGCAGACCCATTGCCAACATCACCACCGACAGAGCGGCTAACCGACCTCGCTCGTCCATGACTCCCTCCTAGCGTCGACCCCGACCGCCACCGCCATGGCCTGCGAATCTCGCCGAGCCTTCGGCGCTTGCGTTACCGCGGGCACTGGCCGCGCGTTCGAATCCGCCACCTCCTGACTCGCTCGCCCCTGAGAACGCGGTACCCTGCTGTGGAGCTTCGGCGCCGTGCGCGCCTTCCCCGGGACGGCCGAGGTTTCCGGCGCCACTTGCCGTCGCGCTCGCGCCGGCATTCGCACCGCGGCCGCCGTCGAATCCACCTTGGCCCGCTCCGCGGCTGGAATTGCCGTAGCCACGATCCTGAGCCGGATTGCGCGCGCTCCCAGCGCCACCTGTCGCGCCCAGGCCTTCGGAAGATGCGCGATTGCCAGCCGCTGCGGGATTGCGGGTGCTGCCCGCGCCGCCTACACGGTTGGCACTTCCCGACGCACCCGCGGAGGCGCGCGATGAGGATTTGCCCGACAGTCCGGGATCGACCGGCCGCCCCATCGCCTCGTCGAACCGCGCCGTCTGTGCCGGACTGGCTCGCCCGCCCGCATAAGTCGACTGGCCTTTCCAATTCGGATTGCGCGTAGCGCCGCTGAGGTTGTTCTGGGTGGCGCGGCTCAAGTCACTCTGCGTGGCGCCGCGCAGATTCTGGTTGTGGTTGAACTGGTTGAAGTAGTTGTTATTAACGTTGACGTTGACGTTGTTGTAAGCGTAGCGGTAGCCGGCAGGCCGTACATATCCAGTTGCCGGGTGGAATGCCGGCCCGTAGACGGGTCGATACACGTACGCCGGAGGGTAGAAGGGTCTCGGTCCGACATACACCGCACCTGCACCCCAGTGTGGATAACAGTCATCGTTATGGATGGCGCTGCCGATCAGCATACCCACCCCAAACGCCACTAATCCGCCGGCAACCGCCGCGCCGGTACTGACGGTTCCTTCGCTGCTCGGCGCGGGCGCCGGCGGTGGCGGCGTCGTGTACACGACCTGGGGGTTGTACTGCGGGACGTAAACCACCTGCGGGTTCGCCGGCTGGACCTCGATGATGGTCTTCTCGTTCTCGACTTTGGTTTCGACTTTCTGCTGCGGAGTTGACTTGAGGTTGCCGACCTGAGCGGCTTGTGCGCGCAGCGTCTGCACGGCATCGAGGACGCCCTTCTGATCGGAGGTGAAGGCAGCGCCCAGCTGATGGGTCCAGTCCATCTCCTGGCACATCATGTCGAGCACCGACGGAAACTGCACCAGCGCGCGGGTCGCCGGGCCGAAGCCCGCTTGCTGTGCAGCCGCGTCCAGTGCGTCGCTCTTCAGGTCCTGGTTCTGCAGCAGCCAATTGCCTGCGTCGAGGACCTCCTGTGGGTTCACCGATGCAGCGAGTATCTGGCCCACCAGCTGATCGGGGTAGAGCGCTATGGGCGCGACGAGTTTCTCCAATGCGTCAGGTGCCCATGAGGCTTGCGTGATTGCCTCGGCCGGCCCCGCCGGTGCGGCGCTCACGGCCTCAGTTGTCCCGATCTGGGCAGCCGTCCCCTGTTCCTGCGTGCGCGAGCCACACGCACTCAACATGAGGGAGCAGGCGATGAGCGCAAGCGCGAGCTTGGGCAAGTGCTTGCCGGGCAACTGCCTGGCGGGCCACTGCATGATGGGCATCCCTCTCGCCGTTGCGCACATAAGTGCCTCCTGCCGGGCCAGCCCGCGGTGACTCATCTCCGCGGCGGCCGATGATCGGTCGGGCTCGGTAAGTTGGACAATAGGACCTTGGGGAGGGGCGCGCTGCACGCGCCAGGTGGTCCCGCAAAAGACGCCGACGCCCGCCGGGTCAGTTCACAGGAAGAACCCGCCGGCCTTGCGCAGCAGCACATCGAGCGGTACCGCCAGCAGCACGAGCGGCGCAAACGGCACCAGCGACGAGCCTGCGAGGATCAGGACGCTGCGCAGTTCGAACGGCACACGCGCCATGGCGAAGGCGTGCGTACAGATCCCATACAGTCCGTTCGTAGCCGCAAACTCCGGGAGGCGGAGCGTCTGTTCGTCGATGGCTGGTCGTGGCTCGATCCACTTGTGCTCGAACTCCTGGCCCGCCTGCACGGAGAATGCGCCGTAGGCGAGGATACCGCGATGGTGCTCCTCGATCAGTCGGCGCACGAACACCAGCAGCGGCGTGGTGAACAACACCACGACGAATGCCGCCACGCCCAGGGCATGGTAGCGGAACTGCGAGGGCGGGGCGCCGTGGTGAACCACCAGATTCGCCACCACTCCGGCCCCAAGCACTCCCAGCGCAAAACCCAGCGGCGTGAATGACTCGAGAGAATAGCCGACGAATTTGAGACCGCCCGCGTGATCCGGATGCGAGGGAATGAGATGCAGCCTCATACGGCTCATCAGCCACAGGAATCGCGTCCAGAGCCAGATTCTCCACAACCACCCGAGCAGCAGCACGAGCAGCATCGGCAGACTGACGAGCAGCCCCCACCACCCGGCCGGCGTCGGCGCGATGTGGCCACTGAGTGCCCCGTGCCATGCCGGCAGCATGGCTTCGGGTCTGCCGATGAGCAGCGCCACGACGAGTGCATACGCCAGCACGAAAGCCGCGATCTCAGCGGCTGTGGAGTCCAGCAGTCGCTGTGTCGAGACGACGGCCCGCTCGTAAGCGGGCCGGTGCGCCTCCGCCACCAGGCCAGCGACGACAAATTGTCGGGCGATCGCCGCGAGCCGCGGCCCGCAGAGTGACTCGGCCAGAATGAGCAGCGGGGCGGTGATCAGAAAACGCGCTTGCGCGCCGAAATCGAGGATGAAGGCGTTGGCATGGTCGGGGCGGATGAAGTCACCGCGCAGCAGCGTCAAGAACGCGAGCGGCAACCAGCCGACCGCGACTGCGAGGACTGCGCGTCGCATGACTCGCGGATCTCCCGCGCGGATCAGCCCAAGCCACGAGGCAAACCCCCGGGGCGGTCCGCTTTCGAACGGGATACTCCCTGGCAGCGTCAGCGTCCCGCTCATGGACGCTCCGGCGATGGCGGGGGCGCGCACTGGCGGCGCTGCTGCTCGACATCGCGCTCGAGGAAGTAGTTGAGAAACGTGCGGATAACGGCAATAGCGCCGACACGCCCGATGGTCTGCCAGCTGCTGCTGATCGAGGTCTCGATGATGTCGGCGGCAAGCTGAAAGGTAAGAGCGGCTACCAGCCAGCGTGCATAGCGTAGCCATGCCTCCCGCGCGGCGGATTCAGTCAATGGTCGGATGGCCGCACGGGCCACCTTGAACAGGACTTCGAACGTGGCCACCAGGATGACGAGCAGTGCGATGGCGTCGATCAACGTGATCGCCGGCTCGCTGACGGTCGTGAGCCACTCTTTCATTCACTCACCTCGCGCGATCGTGGAGGCTGCTGCGCGTCGCCTGTTCTCGTACGCCGCGGCAGGCTCTGTCCGCTTACTCCAGCGGACCTTCATGCCCGATCATGCTGAGCGCCGCCGCGATCCCGAGCAGCAGCAGGAGCACAGCCACGATGAGCACCAGCGATACGGGAAAGACGCTCTTGGCATGAACCAGGCCGGCGGCTTTCAAAGCTTCGCGCTCCTGGCGCAGGCCCCGCATGAACAGCAGATGATAGATGATCCCGAGGATCAACATGCCGATGCCGAGCAGGACCAGCGACTCCCCGAAGTTGCGTGCCGCTGCGACGCCCTTGAGGACTCCGGCGTCTCGCAGCTTGTTGAAAAACTGGTAGATGGTGAAGCCGAAACTGATGAGCGATAGCGCCGTACGGATCACGGCCATCAGCGTACGATCGGCAGCCATGCGCGTGCGTTGAAACGCCATGCCGGTGCGGCGCATCGCCAGATCGGTAGTGACGGACGCCGGGGTTGCGGCGGTGCCGGGTACCGCTTCAGCCATGTGGCTCCCTGATCAGATTTGCGCTGGACACCTCCAGCATTGTCTGCGGATTGTGTGCCGCGACCATCGGCCTTAGGTCCTACGTCCGGTCTCATGCGCTTCTGACATCCGCGGGCGCAGCCAGCTAACACCCCGCAAGGGTGTAGTAACCATAGCCGACGTCGCGGGCAGCCTGAAAAGCGAAGCTTCGGCTGCCGCCAGCGCAAGTGTCCGGCGCCTGCCGGGCCCGCCTGCCTACACTTGTGGAGTTGCCCAGCCGGCGCCGTGTCCGTAGATCTGTTGACCGAATCAGG
>Ga0306921_10002526_pt1 | contig 18353 bp, 19 predicted proteins | sample sta12Cox44000080_FD_203760 | JGI IMG/M metagenome (GOLD analysis project Ga0306921, IMG submission 203760) | Lab enrichment of tropical soil microbial communities from Luquillo Experimental Forest, Puerto Rico - statoxic.12C.oxic.44.000.080 (v2)... | ecosystem: Environmental > Terrestrial >... | reverse complement strand
GAGTGGCGTATTCATCAAGGACCTCAGCTATGTAGATTTTCGAGGTCCAAGTACGGTCACAGGCAATCTCAGCGGATTAGACGTTGCTTGCGTTCCCCAGTTTCCCGCTACTAGAGGCGCACTCATCAATATCGGCGGGGGAATCACGAACTGCACCGAACCGTAATGTCGCTGAGCCTGAGCTTAGCCTCGGCGGAGAAAGTCCGCCGAGGCGCTGCAATTCAAATTGAAAACACTATTCGTGCGCTCATTGATGGTTCGCCGATGCGATTCATTAAAAGACTGTGTGTCCCTTTTGGTTTTTGCCTCGCTTTTGGTCTGGCCTGCAGCGAGATTCCCGAATCACTCAGTTTAGCGGACGATGCTCCGACCGATTTCATGCAAGTCGTCGCGCTTGCTACACCGTCCAAGCCGCGTTATCGAGTCGTTCACAAACTGAGTGTCTGGGAACTTATCGAAGACCTGCGCCATATCCCCATGGAAGGTCACAAAGTGCTTACGCTTTCGCACGGAAGGCGCGACCGTTCTGTCGGTCAGACGATGATTTTGGAAAGGCTTCCAGAGAATTCAGGTATTCCTGACTATATGATTGCTAAGACTAGCGGGGTCGCCGGTGCTGCTGGTGTTCTCGAACGGGAATTGAACCTAAGCGCCTTTAACGGTTTTCGTGCCGTTCCACATGGAGCATTCCTACAGACCGAATACCAGAAATCCGACCCGTTTGTTGACTTCCTCTTTTCCATGGCCCGGAAAGACCACGAAATTCACCATAGTACGATCATATTCAAATCGGCTCATGTCTTGATGGAGCGCGGCTCAGACCGCTCCGTTAAGTGCCATTACCTTGTACCCAGATCGAACTTTAATCTCCAAGACAAAAAAGCGAGGCGGGCCCTTGCTGAGGGGCGCCGAATGGTAGGCGCTGTGGCTGCGGATGGAATGTTCTTCGGTCCCGACCTTTTTTTGATCATGGAACACTGTGCTACCAGCTTTTCGGAAGCGGCGAAGGCTCCAGCTCAAGCCAACCTAACACCTTCCGATGCCTCCTATCTCGTGCTGAACACGTACAACGTTCAAAAGGCTCAAAAAGAGTTGAACAAAGCAGCTGGACGTGGTTATCGGCCTTTATTTTCGGACGGTGGACTCTTGGCGTTAAATTTGGTCACGAAACAACCGGCAACTCAACAAAGCCAGTGCGAGTTTCGAATTCTGGCAGAAGGCGACGCCTCTGCTTTCGAGAAGGGCCTCAATTCCTCGCCCGGCTTACGCATGGTTAACAGCACCATGTCGGTAACAGAGAAAGCTCGGGATCATTCCCGGCGACTTTTCGTAGTGCTGGAGAAGGTTCCAAACGGCGTCCCTAACGTCCGTTATCGAGTATTAATCGATCAAAACTCAGGAATTTCACAGTTACAAGACGAAGTCAATGCTGCTGCAGACCAAGGCTATCGAGTTATGGGCGTAACCGACGACGCTTCAGGAACTACCGTGATTATGGAAGGTTTGCCCAATTGAAGAAGTGAGGTGATCTTCCGATCGCACCCTAACCAAACGTCATCTGGGCGCATCCGGAACACCAGCCCCATCGGGACAACGAATCGTCTTAACCATGCGAATAGAGCCTGCACTCATGGCCATGTAATCGTTCCGGCATGGACAGTTATCCCGTGAATTGCCAACGCGAGCATCCGCGAATAATCTGAGTTGAGCCGACCGGCTTCAGGAGCATTTCATGAAGGCATGGCAGCTCATTTCGAGCGCGATATTAGGCGTGCTTCTAAGTTGCAGCCCAAGTTTTGCTCAGGGCAATAGTCAAAGTCACGGACATGGCAAAGGACACGACAAGCACGGCGACGGAGATGGCCGCGGCTCATACCGCTATGTGAGCCACAGGGAAGTCATTCGTGCCTGGTATTCTGAAAACGAGCGCCATCTTCCGCCAGGCCTTGCCAAGAAAGATCGGCTACCGCCTGGACTCGAAAAGCAACTGGTCCGAAACGGAACACTTCCCCCGGACTTGAAAAGCGTTGGTATCCTGCTCCAGTCGAATTGGAGCGCCGTTTGCCTCCGCCTCCGCCAGATTGTGCGCACGTGTTGATTAGCGGTCACATTGTTTTGCTCAACCGCAAGACAAACCTCATCGTCGATGTTTTTGGCTTCTAGCGGCAAACGCACGGTCGGAGGAATGTCGTAAAACTCTTGAGCACGATTGAGGACCAGCTAGATCAGCCGTTGATCTGACCGGCCGCATGCTTGGTGGCGCTGTGATTCTCACGATAGGGCTGATCACGGCATTGTTAGTCGCAAAGCGCAAGCAAGAACCGTAAATCGCCAAGACTAGAATTAGCAATGAGTTTGCGAGTGGGCGTGTAGTAGAACGGCGCGGAGACGTGGGTCAGAGAAATAGCGGCACACTGGCTCGCAGCAAACTCGTCGACGGGCGAGCCGCTAGGCAAGCGCCTCTGAGACTTCCTTGAGGGCCTCGGCCATTCGAGTCACCAACGTTGTTCGAGTGAAGGGCTTTTGGATAAAAAGCGCACCCTCGACAAATTCGTTTGCGCTTTGCTGGTAATCGAGATAGCCGCTGACGTAAATAACCTTGATCTGAGGTTGTTTTAACGAGCGTTCAAGCAACTCTTTGGCATTCACACTGGAGAAACCTACCGCTGTGGAATGGACGCTCAAGATCTTGCCCTTCGCGTCAGTAATGGCAAACAAATCGCACTCGTTCGATTGCCAGTTATTGTTACTTGCATCGTCGATCGCAGATGGATCGCCGTTTCGTATGTACGCGACGATTGCCAGATGATCGGCCTTCTTGTTCAGAGCGAGTTCGCGCTGATTTAAAGCCGCCTGCACGGTCAGGATGGCATTACTCACTTCCTGTTCGATCTGTGCTTGGGCCTGAATTTCCGCGAAATGGCGAACGACAAACAGCGTGGCAACGGTCAAAGCAGCGATGACGAACACAAGCGGGAGCAATAGCTTGGCGCGCAAGCTCGCCAGAAAGCCGCGACGAAGTCTTGCTACTAGTGGCACATCGCTGAAAGCCATATGGCATGGACCAACTGTTGACATTCTGAGGAAGGGTTAGGTGGCCATGAATAGTACGGATGTTTATGTGCGGCTAAAAGGCAAACAGGGATAACTGGTACTAGTGAAGAAATCATAGCAATCCGCGATGGCTGAGCAACTTCTTGCAGTTCTGTCTGCGGAGTCGCACGTTCTCCCACCCAACAGCCGAGCATGCGCTCCTAACTTGCGACCTGGGCTGTGGTGGATGTAAGCCCCTTCACTTGTAGACCGCGAGTGGGTGTCGGGTCAATCGATCGTGAGATGTACTGACGCGTTCCAAAAATTAGGGGAACAATGTATCCTCATCGCGTCGTAAAGCCCTAGAACACGGTTGAAGAACAGCTAAAATCAACCGCTGGTCTCACCAGCAGCGTTGTTAAGAGCGGTGGGTCGGGGCTTTGGGCCTTTTATATCATGTATGTAGAGAACGCGAAATTAGTAGCCCGAACCGCTCCGTTCGACTCTTCCTTGCGTGACTGTGTCCGCTCGTCTGTTAGAACTACCAGTCTACTTGCGCGAAATGTCGCGTTACATCGCTCAGCAGAGCTATTAAATACCCGGGGGCGACCTTACACACGGTAGATGCGAAACGCCTCGGGTGGTACACCCCCGACTGGAAATTGGGGGCTTTTTCGACAGCGGAGGCAATCTCCGCGTGTTGATTCCATTTCCGAGCTGGGAGGATTTTCTTCTCTTGGCTTTCGATGAAATTCGTTTCTATGGTGCCAACAGCGTACAGGTTATGCGGCGTATGAAGGCACTTGTCAGCGACTGATTTCCGCCTTGCCGCAAGAACGGCACGATGCGCTTGTAGCGTGGCGACAACGGCTTCAAGCCACGATTGATCGCTCGTTTGCCGATGCGCAAGACAGATTGCAAGCATCCACGGAAGACCGCCAGGGACTCGGCATCAATCGACAGAAGAGAGAACCAAAAACAGAACCATGGTCGCTCAATCATAGCCGGTCCACTTTGTCATCATCTCCGTTCGACAGACCTCAAGGGAGAGAAATCATCATGCTGCCGTGACAATCAAACCGATGAGGCTCAGGCTCAGATGAAAGCGCAAAGGGTCGATTTCTCAAGCGCCGGGAACTACAGAGACGGCTACTCTCTCATTTTCAACCTGCAGCTGAGAATTTACGGAAGCGACTACTGAATCATCGTAGCGATTTCTGATTGTGTGCCAGTCCATTCTGTTCCGCTGTGATAGTGGCAGAACTCCATTGTGTTAGTTGCATGGAGTTCAAAGGCGGGAGCACAATTAGCAAGATTTCACACTTCAGCGCAAGACCCGGAGGAGCTATGAGCAAGCGGCACGCGCTAACCTCCTTTGCATTTCTTCTTCTGTTTCTAGCTAGCCCCACATCGGGACAAAACGTTCCTGACATTGCGAAGGTCGCGGCCAATGCCTCGAAAGAAAGTCAGGCGTGCATTGCCTGCCACCAGAGCGGAATTGCGCCTTTGGCCGTGCAGCAATGGGCCGCAAGCCGCCACGCGCAGGCCGGCATCGGCTGTTACGAATGCCACCAGGCAGACAAGGCGCGGCCGGACGCCTTCGATCATTACAGCTACAGCATATCGGTGATGGTTACGCCGAAGGCATGCGGCACATGCCATGCCCAGCAAGCTGACGAATTCCAAGCCAGCCATCACGCGCAAGCCGGACAAATCCTCGGTTCGCTCGACAACGTGCTGGGCGAAGACGTGGAAGGCCCGGCGGCTGCTGCCATGGGCTGCAAAAAATGCCACGGCAGCGAAGTGAAGGTTCTTGGAAAAGGAAAACTGGACCCCGCGACCTGGCCAAACGAGGGCATCGGGCGCCTCAACCCCGATGGATCAAAGGGCTCCTGTTCTGTCTGCCACAGCCGCCATACTTTTTCGCTGGCGATCTCCCGCCAGCCGGAGAGTTGCGGGTATTGCCACCTGGGCCCGGACCATCCCCAGGCGGAGATTTACGATGAGAGTAAACACGGTGTGACTTACCGGACGTTGATTTCCCAGATGAACTTGAACGCATCCACCTGGGTTCTGGGCAAGGACTACAACGCAGCGCCGACTTGCGACACCTGTCACATGGGTGCCACTTCCAAGCTGGCCTCGACCCACGATGTGGGCGCACGAATCTCCTGGAACCTACGCCCGGAAGTAGCCATCAAGCAAAAGGACTGGGAGAAACGTCGTAACGATATGAAATCTGTCTGCGCCAATTGCCACGCGACAGACTGGATCAACAACTTTTACTTGCAGTTCGACGGTGTGGTGGATCTGGGCAACGAGAAGTTCTTCAAGCCTGCGAAGGATGTGATGGCCAAATTGCAGCAAGCTGGAAAAATCACCAACACACCCTTCGATGCGCCTATCAAATGGACTTACTACGAGTTGTGGCACCACCAGGGCCGTCGGGCACGCATGGGAGCTTCCATGAACGGTCCGGATTACGTGCAGTGGCACGGCTTTTACGAAATCGCCAGGATTTTCTACGGCGAGTTTCTGCCGGAATCGGAGCACCTTATGCCGGGCGTGACGGCGAGCATAAAAGAGAGCAGTTACAACCAATGGATGAAGGGCTTGTCTCCGGAACAGCGACAGAAAATCCGAGAGTTCTACCAGCAGCGCTACGAGCAGCCACCACAATAAGTGGAAGTTCACCGACTAGGAAATCGACGACAACCTCTAAGACCAACAAATCAGGCTCCAGGTACGCATTGGTCGCCGTGACTCGGATCTCGCACAAACACGAGCGTACCCTCGTGTTGCGGAGTGGGTTGCGAGCCGTAGAAAGGGTCGGAGGGCAAAGACAAGAAGCTCTCCTGCTTGCTCGCCAAGCCGTTTCATACATTTCTAACGATTGGATCGGGGGACGGCAGGCACCGCCTTCATTTTCTGCGCGCAATGCGTGTGCATATTTAAGCTCACGCAAGCAATCCTCAGCTTGCGTCTGGCGGATGGAAAATAAGCGATTGTCGACAACGAATCGAAGGCCGATCTCAGAACTTTATAACTATGCCAGCAGAAACCCTGCCCTGTCTGTCTTGGGTTTCGCTGCCGAACTTGGTCAAAAGCCAATCTGCCTGTACCAAACGTAATCCGATCCCTTTCCGGAGCCCGATGTCCAGGCCGCCGCCAACGAGCATGGCGAAGGCGTTGTCGTGAGTGCCTCCGGCCGAAATGGTCGCGCCACCGAAAAGGGCGTGCACGAAAGGCTGAACTACTGGCAGGCGCGCAGTAAGTACCGGACCAATGGTATATGTATAAACCGAAGAATTAGTTCTATGCGAATTGTAAACACCACCAAAATCGCCTGTGATGCCCAAAACATGTTTGAAGTTTCCCGTCAACGAGGCGTTCCACCCTACGGCGTTATAGGTGGACTGTAGATGTTCGTACTGGGCTCCTCCAAAGATCTCCACTCTCTGCGCGGCTGCTGGCGCGCAGATGAATCCGGCGATCAAGATTGTGTGTATAAGGCGTTTTGTCATCGGATGTTCCCTCCCAAGGAACCGCAACTCTGTCGAACAACTGATACCTTGTACCCGCGAGTAGCGATTCTCGAACCGTCAATTGTTACAGGCCAGGCAGATATGTGTCGGCGGATAAGAAAAGCTTCGGGCTACTTAAAGCCATTACAGACACTACCCGCGGACCACAGATCTCCCCGCGGCAGGGTTTCAACGAAGCGCGGATTTTCTGACGAATCTCCCAGCGCCTCACGGATCCTGTTGACGGCGGTATTCAGGTTATGATCGACATCAACGAAGGTGTCCGGCCACAGCCGGTTTTGCAGCTCATCCCGCGTAACCACGGTGCCGGGTTGTTCCAGCAGAATGGCCAACACCTGGAACGGCTGGCCGGTTAGCTTCAGTCGCAAGCCTGTCTTGCGCAGTTCCTGCGCCTGAAGGTCAACTTCAAACGTGGCAAAGCGAATCACCTGGCTGGTGCCGACCTGGTTTGGCATCGCTGGGTTGCCTCAATTGGCAAGAGTCTAACACTGTTAGCTTACCGGTTCGTACCAGTAATACGCATCCTGCCTCCCTTGGAAACGACGACGTTTCACCCTTGTCTGCGGAATCGGCTACGCCGTGGAGTCGGAAATCGCACTCCGAAGGAGGCCTACTTGGGCTTTGCAGTTCTAACTAAAAACGAGGCTCTGACTGTCTAAATTAGCGGGGTGCCCTACATAACTATCAAACCTTAAGCGTAAGGCGCACGCAGGTGAACAGCCGCAGCGACTCTCCGGACACGCAAGTTAATCATTTCGACGACTACTGAGAAGCACATCGCGAAGTAGATATAACCTTTCGGTATGTGCATGCCGAGGCCATCGCCGACCAACGAGACTCCAATCATCAGCAAGAAAGACAACGCAAGAACTTTTACCGTTGGATGCCGATTAACGAAGGAGCTGATGGGCTGCGCTGAAACCATCATCACACCGACCGCTAGGATTACGGCCGTAACCATTACGGCGATTTTGTCGGCCATGCCGACGGCGGTAATGACCGAATCCAGCGAAAAAACGATATCCAGCAGCATGATCTGAGTAATAACAGCGGCAAACGACGGCCGCACGCGCGCCGACCGGCGACCCTCTTCGCCCTCCAAACTCTGGTGGATTTCGATCGTCGCCTTCGCGAGCAGGAACAGACCACCGCCGATCAAGATGAGATCGCGTCCCGAAATAGGGCGTCCAAAGGTGTAAAAAAGCGGAGCCGTCAGCTTCATGATCCAGACAACGGAAAACAAAAGCAGGATGCGCATGCCCATCGCCGCTAGCAGTCCCATCCGTCGAGCTTGGCCTTGCCGCGACTCAGGAAGCTTGCTCGAAAGAATCGAAATAAAGATGACATTGTCGACGCCGAGCACGATCTCAAGGAATGTCAGCGTGATGAGCGCGAGCAGACCGGAAGAAGTAAAGAATACGTCCATAGTGACCGCTCTCCCTTGGAGTTGCCCTGTTCTCCATCAGACTACGAACAGACGAGGATCAACGGTGCTTGCCAGAGGCAAGCGTGTCAATGACAATGTCGCCTAGCCTTAACCTTCGGATTGCCATTAAGTGAGCCACAGGGGTGAGTAGAACTGCCACAGGAATCGTCCTCCCAAGATCTTCGATTCGCACGCCGATACCACAACGGAAGGAAGCCTTGAATATTTCATTGCTCGAGAGCAACGACTGACCGCTTGCCCAAGCGTAAAAGGAAAGGAGGACTCTATGAGACTGATAAATTACCCAAGAAGACAAATTGAGATGTTCTTGATGTCCGGAGCGATCCTAATCTTTTCCGCTGCCATGATGACGGTGATGTATTACGCTATACGGTGAAGATTCTCTGAGGTCGCTTCACGCGATTCGCCAACGTGTGGGATTGTGTTCCTTCCTGCGCGAGGGAAAGCACGTTTATGAGTCTGACTGCTATTTTGATTCGAGGTAGCAAGACCTTCCCGCTAGCCTTGATCTTACTGTTCCTGGCAGACATAGGGGCCGCGCAGGATGCGCCTGTGGCATCGCCACCTTTGACCATGCGACCAGGAACGATTTTGACGGTTCGCCTCAATCAACCGCTCTCTTCTGACCACAATCAGGTCGGCGATCTCTTCTCTGCTACCTTGGACCAACCCGTGACCGTACTCGGCATTGTGGTCGCGCATCGCGGCCAGACTGTGGCTGGCCATGTCGTGGAGGCAAAAAATGCGGGCAGGATACACGGTGTCTCACACCTTGGAATTACGCTTACCGACTTGACCCTGGTTGACGGCCAAACCGTGGCGATACAATCACAATTGCTGGTTCAAAAAGGTCCAACCTCGAAGGGTCGTGATGCCGCAGCTATCGCTGGTACTGCCGGGGTCGGCGCGGCCATTGGCGCGGCTGCTGATGGGGGCCCAGGCGCTGCGATCGGTGCTGCGGCTGGCGCGGCGGCTGGCACCATTGGCGTTCTTCTCACGAGGGGCGCCCCAACGATCATTGCCCCTGAAACACCGCTGACGTTCCAAGTTACGAACCCGGTAAAAATCGAAACGAGTTATGCGCCGCAGGCATTTCGATTCGCATACTTTTCAGAATATCCACAGGTGCAGGCGCCGTCGCGGCAGGCGTCGACGTCTCCAGCTCCGCCGGCTTATCCGTATACTTACGCGTACGCACCGCCTTTCTACTCCTATTATCCTTACTATTCTTATTACCCTTACTACCCGTATTATTCAGCCCCGTATTTTTACGGTCCTTCGTTTAGCTTTTTTTATGGTTATCCAAGCTACTACAGCCATCACGGTTACTATGGGTATCGGGGTTATCGCGGGCACCGCTGAACTCATGCGAAGAATGCACTGGCAGGGCTCGCTCGATCTACACCCCGAAGCAGTCGCTGGCCCGCAAGCCGCCGACAAGGCGGCCCAATCCGGACGGATAGTTCGTAACCCGGGATGACCGTCCGCCATCATCGAACAATGTGGTCGAGCGTCGGCTCTGGCTGATACTGGATCCTTTGAAGATTCCGCGGTATGGCCTGCACGCGTTCGCTACAACCTGAACCGGAAAGTCAATTGAAATTCTTTAGTCGGGCAATGAAGGTCCCAAGACCGCCAAAGAGCGTGGCAACGATGGGAGCAACGACAAGGTGCGTAAATCCGGACTCAAACGTATTGGCCAGTCCAAACGCGTGCGCGTCAGTCCATCCGCTCCGCCGGTACTCTGCCCAAGTCGAGATTTGGGCAGGGTCGGGCGGAGCCAGGAAGAATTGCACGGCAAATCCCGCGGTTACGGCAATGAGCATGCAAATGCATGCGCTTGAATCCGCTGCGAGGAGCCCGATGTCGGCAGACCCGAGAGATCGTGTCGTTCGGTATGCTGCCACTCCCCATAGTGTGAACACGACCAGCATGAAGCCGAGAGCCTCGCGCGGCCCAGTCATGAAGAACGGGATGCCACTCTCCATTCCGATATTGAGGACCTCCAAGATTCCGGTAAGAGCCCCAAACAGTATTCCGGCTTTCAGAATGGCGTCCCATTGGGGACTGTGGGTACGCGACACCAGGACGATACCAACGGCGTAAATGAGCAGCGCGCAGACCGGCTCGAAGAAAAAGAGGCGCGCTCCCGGCTGGAGGAGGAATGAGGGATACCGCAAGACAGCGATCACGGCCATCCCAAGGCTGGCCGCGATGAGGGTTAGCAGTGCGATGGCTAGCAACGAGCGGCGGATAAGTGTTGGACTGGCGCTATGATTTTGCACGGCGAAAAGACACTCAGCCGAATGTTAACTCGCTTCTTCTGGATAGTTTCGGCTCTCAAAATTGTCATCGTCATGCGTTAGGTGAGTGGCTCCTACCGGCAGATCTTTATGCGACTCCCAGGGAGAGCGTCGCTCACCTCCTGTTGACATTCTATAGCAGAAAGCCTATGTTCCTGCAGATCGTCTATAGGAGATGAATTTGTCGCCCGATCAAACAAAGCTGCTGCAAGGCACATTGGACATGATGATCTTGAAAGCATTGGCGCTTGGCGAACTGCACGGCCTGGGAGTTTCCCGTCGCATCGAGCAAATCACCAAGAGCACATTCCAAGTCAAGCCCGGCTCGCTCTTCCCGGCTTTGCATCGCATGGAAGAACAGGGCTGGCTGGTGGCCTGTTGGGGCGAGTCGGAAAACAGGAGGCGCGCCAAATATTACAAGCTAACTAATGCCGGACGCAGGCGGCTGGAAGCGGAGACCAAGCGTTGGGGCCGCATTGCGCTCGCGATCACCCGGACGCTCGAAGCTTCCTAAAGAGATTCCTTATGAATTTTTCTCGTTTTGCAAGCTTGCTGCGCAACCTCCTTCACAAAGAGCGAGAGGAGCGCGAATTGGACGAAGAAGTTCGCAGCCACGAACAGTTACTCGTGGACGAAAACGTGCGAGCGGGCCTGTGCCAGCAAGAGGCCAGGCGACAAGCGCGCCTTGAGCTCGGCGGGGTCGAACAAGTCAAGGAACGAGTCCGCGAGATACGCGCCGGCCATCTGCTCGAAACGCTTGGCGGCGATGTTCAATACGCAGCGCGGATGATGCGGCGCAACCCAGTATTCACGGCAATAGCAGTGCTGACCCTAGCCCTGGGGATTGGAGCAAACACGGCGGTGTTCAGTGTGGTAAATGCCGTCCTGCTGCGGCCCCTTCCATATCCCGATTCGGATCGGCTGGTTCAGATCTGGTCGACCAATCCCAACGCCAATCGCTGGGGTACGTGGACGGCATACCCCAGATTTGAAGACTGGCGCCGCGAAAACAGTGTGTTCGAAGAGATGGTCACTGCGCGAACTTGGGTGCTGAGCAGTATCAAGGTCGCTGACCATCCTGAGCCGCTATTTGGGGTAATAACCTCGTCGCAGCTCCTCCAACTCTTGCGGGTGCAGCCGATGCTTGGACGGGGCTTCTTGCCGGAAGAGGATCAACCCGGCCACGACCAGGTAATCATTTTGAGTTACGGCCTCTGGCAGAGACGCTTCGGATCGGATCGCGGCGTCATCGGGCGCGCAGTGAATGTCGACGAACACCAGTACACTGTGATCGGGGTGATGGCACCTGATTTTCGATTTCCACCGGACCTCCCTATCTCATACCAGGTCGACGCTTGGCTTCCACCAGCACCCGATCCAAGCCGCAACGAGCGTGTCAGCAATAACTACTATACGGTCGCGCGCCTGAAGCCCGGCGTTTCACTCGCACAGGCACAAGCCGAAATGGATTCGATCAATCATGGTCTCGCTGAAAGGTATCCGGCGGATCGTGGGATGGGCGTGCAGGTTGTCGGTTGGCAACGGCAAGTGGGGAGCGAAGTTCGACCGGCGCTGCTGATTCTTCTGGGTGCGATCGGCTTGGTGCTGCTGATCGCCTGCGCCAACGTGGCAAGCCTTCTGCTCGCCCGCGGTGCTACGCGGCAGCGGGAAGCGGCATTGCGGCAGGCGCTGGGGGCCGGACGCGCTCGTTTGATCCGGCAGTTCTTGACGGAAAGTGTGCTGCTCGCCATTTTGGGCGGAGTCAGCGGACTGCTCCTGGGCTACGCGGTCTTGGGCTTTTTCGTCCGGATGGCTCCGGATATTCCGCGACTCAACGAGACCACGATTGATCTACACGTGCTGATTTTCAGCGCTGTGCTGACGCTAGGAACGGGACTGATCTTTGGCATGGCACCCGCGATGCAAGCGCAGAAGGCGGATGCGCAACACTCGCTCAAGGAATCCGACAGCAGGCTGACCACGCGCGCAAAAGCGCGTAGCATTCTGGTGGTAGCGGAGATGGCATCGGCGCTGATCCTGCTGGCTGGAGCCGGTCTGTTGGTCCGGAGTTTCGTGCAGTTACAGCAGGTTGACCCTGGTTTCAATCCAAGGAACCTTCTTACAGCCTTCACGATGCTGCCGCTTTCCAAATATCCGGAGCCCCAGCGCCAGGCCCTATTCTTCCACGAACTGATGGACCGCTTAACTTCACTTCCCGGAGTACGGTGTGCAGGAGCAGCGGACTCGGCGCCAATGCTGACCAATGACACAGGACCAGTCTCGGTCGAGGGTCATTATGTGAGGCCGGACGAAGTGGAAATTCAAGCAGAACGACCGAAGATCACTCCTGACTACTTTTGTGCAATGGGAATCCGTTTGTTGCGAGGGCGGACCTTCACATGGGCGGACAACGCGGTCTCGCTGCCGGTTGCAATTATCAACGAGTCGGCCGCACGGCAGTACTGGCCGAACGAGGACACCATGGGGAAGCGGGTGAAGCTCGAAGACGGGAGTGCGCCGGTCTGGAGGGAGGTAGTCGGCATTGTAAGGGATGTGCGGCAGGATAGCTTGGTTAAAACGGGGCGCCCCGAAGTCTACGCTCCGCTGCTGCAGGTGCCGGTGCCCTACATGGCCCTGGCCATACGCACAAGGGGAGAACCGAAGGCGCTCACTGCCGCGGTGCGGCAGGCGGTGATGGCGGTCGACAAAGATCAGCCTTTGTTCCAGATTAAAGCGATGGAACAGGTGGTGGAGGATTCCGTAGCGGGCCGGCGATTCCAGACGTCACTGCTAGCTATTTTTGCCACCACTGCCTTGGGGCTGGCGGCGATAGGTATTTATGGGCTGATGTCTTACGCGGTCAACCAGCGCACGCACGAGATCGGCATCCGCATGGCCCTCGGTGCAAAACGGGGCGATGTCATGCATCTGGTTGTGCGACACGGAATCATGCTGGCCATCTTTGGAGTGCTACTAGGAACAGTCGGAGGGTTGCTGCTGACACGCTTCCTTTCCAGTATGCTTTACGGAGTTGGCGCTACCGACCCCACAACATTTCTCAGCGTTGCCACACTGCTGGTGGGCGTGGCGGCGCTGGCCACCTACATCCCTGCCCGACGGGCTATGCGTGTGGATCCGATGGTGGCGCTGAGGTACGAATAGCTGTTTCGGTTCCCACTAGCTCTCCCCAGCTTGTTCCTTAACTACAGTCTGCGGGCCCCTGGCTAGTCGTAATCCTGCAGACGTCGCATGCCGCAAGGGATTGGATTCGGTCCATTCCAAAGATTACTTTGCGCCACCAGCTCTGAACGCACCCCAACATACCTTTTCATGTCGTCCGCAGTCAGGCCATCTCCCCGACGTCCTTTATGTTTTTCCGGCAGATTGATAAACGGACAATTCGCTTCCGACGAAAGACCAATCCCCGAATCACGCCTGTCCGACGGTAGCCGTGTCGCCGCCGTTCTTCCACCCTGCAGCGCTCATGGCGTCGCCCTCACCATCCGCAAATTCACTTCACAGCTGCTCAGGGTAAACCAACCTTTGGCCCCAACACGGTTTTGCCACATTCCTCGTGAAATCTCTGAAGCAAGGATTCTCCTCTACTTGCACTGAAACGCGAACAGGCAATGGCCCGGTCACTTGCGAGGAGAGCGACTTAAGTTGGCGCGCAGCCATCGGATGAATGACCCTTCGTCAATGGTTCCGGCTGCAAGCCCTAGAACGGCTTGCGTGGCATCTTCTTCAGCTGCTCTAAAGCGACGGCCATTTATTTCGAGAAAGAGTACGCCTACAAGCGAACCGCTTTACTAGGTTCAACCCAATAATTGGCAACAGCTGAGCTTGCTTAAGCGCTCTATCTTCAATGCGAATTGGAGCGGAGGATGGGAATCGAATTGTATCCCAAATTTCTAAGTCTCACCGAAACAATTTGTTACCCGCTGCTCTGTTAGCCGATTGTTGCCAAGTGGCGAAAGTCAGGTGGTCCACAACTTTCTGGCGAGAAGAGTTTGTTGGCTGAAGCTGCTTCTTGCTTGTCGACTCCGCTGTGGAGTAGACTCCACATATGGAAACTGTACAGATCGTGCTCGACAAAAAGCTATTGCGCGCAGCCGATCAGGCTGCACGCCGCACCAAGCGGAACCGCTCCGCGCTGGTGCGTGATGCTCTCCGCGAGCACCTGCGACGATTGACAATCCGCGACCTGGAAGAACGCGACCGCGCAGGCTATTCAAAACAGCGGCAGACTCGGGATGACGTGAGCAGGTGGGAAGCGGAGGCTGTGTGGCCACTGGAATAAGCCGAGGGGACGTTCGGCTCTACGAATTCGCTCCACCTGACAAAAAACGGCCAGTTGTCGTTCTCACGCGCGATAGCGCCGTTCCGTATCTATCCACCGTTACAGTGGCGCCGATCACGACCGCTATTCGCGGTGTGCCGTCAGAGCTCCTCCTCACAGAGAACGACGGCATGAAAACGCGCTGTGCCGTAAATCTGCACAATGTCGTGACCGTCACTCAAAATCGCTTGGGAAGGCGGGTCGCACAACTCAGTTCGCTCAGAATGGCGGAAATTTGTGCGGCGGTGCGCTTCAGCCTTGGTTGCGACGGCAGTTAGCTCATCTGGTACACTGGCGGGCGTGAAGCCCGTTGCCGTCAATTCGATAACTGATTGCTTCGAGGGTTTGGAGCGGGCGATGGGAATCGAACCCAAAAACTATATCTTAAGTCTCGCTGATTCAACGCCACTTGCAGCCGTCATCAGCTCAAATCCGCCGTATCAGTACTAGATTTTGGACTACAGTTGGACTACGATTTCGGAGACGCCAAGAAACTTCGTACAAGACTGCTTACGGAAAGATGATGCGACGCGTGTTCACTTCTACGGAAAGCGCGCCCTTCGGCCAAATGAATTACTTCTGGGTTGCCCGTGAATCAGAGTTGACTCGATCTGGCCACTCCGCCAGACTTGCGCGCGAAACCAGCAGACGAACAATCAAATGATCGTCACTACCGAATACGTGGATATCCCTCTTCCCGGATCTCCGATGCGAACCTTCGTCGCCACACCCCGGGCCCAGGGTCAATTTCCCGGCATCTGGTGCTATTCAGACATTTTTCAACTTACGCCGCCTTTGCTGCGCACTTGCGTTCGTCTGGCGGGTTACGGGTTTGTCGTTGCCGCCCCGGAAATTTATCGCCGCATCGAACCTCCGGGCACGGTCATCCCCTTCGATGACGCTGGACGCACCCGCGGCCAGCGGGACGCCGCAACGACACCGGTCGCTCATTTCGATGGCGACTGCCGCGCTGGCCTGGACTGGCTTTCCCAACACCCTCTCGTCTCAGCAGGGAAAATCGGCGCCGTGGGTTTCTGCATCGGCGGCCATCTGGCCTTTCGTGCCGCATTCCAGCCCGATGTCCGAGCTACTGTGTGTTACTACGGCACGGGCATCCATGATGGCAAACTCGGCCAGGACCCCGATGCCGGATCTTTGGCTCGCGCAAAGGAAATCCGCGGTGAACTTTTGATGATCTTCGGGACCAACGACCCCCACGTGCCCGGCGCGGGACGCGAAATCATTGACCGCGCTTTGCAGAGCTCCGCGGTCCGCTACAAAACTCTCCTCTATCCGGCCGAGCACGCCTTCACTCGCGATGAAGGCCCCCGCTTCGATCCCGAAGCCACCGACCTCGCCTTCGCCGAGACGATAGGTCTGTTCGGCCGGGTTTTCCGCGACTGAAAAAACTCCTTATACGCGCTCAACGCGTGAGCGTGCACGCTTACCACGCTTTCACCGATCATTCGGCTCCCGCTCAGCAGCGATCCTCGCGCTGGCGGTCCTACCGCCCATAATGGCGACGGCGTGCATAGCCAATGCGGTTTGATGCAGAAGGGTACACTGTTACATTACTCGCCCCTCTACCTGACAACAACGGGGAGCTTCTCATCGAAGCGGAAAAGCACTTCGACGTATTGGTTACGATCGACAAGAAGACCCGCACCAACAAAACTTGAGCGGACGCAAGCTCGCCATACTCAGTTCAGGTGGGAGCTTGCTCTTGAAAATGCAACCCTCAACTCGATCGTTTTGAGGAAAGTAAAGTCCGAGGTCCGCGGGCCTACATGTGCCCCATATCCTCGTCAGACGGTACAAGGCATATCTGGAGCGGTTCGATGGGAATCGAACCCACATACTATAACTTAAGGCTCGCAGCCGTCATCCGCTCAAATTCACGGTATCGAGTTTGCATTGACGACGCTGCGAAATAGGCCCCGATTTTGGACTACAGTTGGACTACAAAAATCCGCAGAACTCAACTGCACGGGCCCGGTCGATTGACCGAATGCGATTCCTGGATTTCTGATTTTTCAGGAATTCCTTCGGGTTAGTCACTGGTCGCTCAACCAGCGATTCATCATAGCGTCCGTTGCAGTACCTGCCACATGCACCTGCGGCGCACGCTGTGATTCGACCTGGCGAGCCATTTTCACCCTATGCGCGTGATTCTGCTGTGCCCGAATCGCGATCCGTGTCAAATCGAACAATCCATAAACAATGTTGCCTCGCACCACGTCGCTCTTGAAACTAAGAACCTGCATCCTCACGTACCGCGCTAATTTCGAATGCGGCCGCGTAGCGACTGCCGGCGCGTCCGCCCTCTGTGGTTCGAACACCGGATTCTCACAGTCCTTCAACTGCACCACCGCCAGCGAACCATCCGTCTGCATCGCGTCGCCCGTTGCGTTTATTGCGGCACGTTCGACTTGCGGTCGCTCCACGTAATAAACTGACGCCACACATCCCGCCAGACTCAAATCGCGCACCAGCATCCCGCGACCTACATCCACGTCGGCCTCAACGTGATGAATAAATTTGTGCTGCCTCAATGAAAGCGTTGCGCCCGTTTCCCGGCTCATCGCTCCGAGCCACACGGTCTGTCCCTCGATCACGTCGTTGCGCGCCCACACCCGCAGATGCTCCCGCTTCTCATAGCTGTCTAGACTTTTCTCCCAAGTCGCTCCCGCCAGTTCACCATTCATCAACTGCCGGGAGATCGGCGCCTCCGGATAGCTCTTGAATGCCAGGAACGCGTGCATTTCCCGTATCACCGAGCGAGTGGAAGTTCGATCGCCATGCTCCCAGCCCGCCTCGCGAAAGGCCTGGTCCATCTGTTCCGCGGTGCCAACCAAAGCCACGTTTACAAAGTCCGCGGCCTGTCCGTTGCGAGTGGTCGTACGCTCCGGCAAGCTCGGTGCCAGAATCTCCATTGTTGCGCGGTCAATCTCATCCGGCGCACTTCCCTGCGCCGTACTGCGCATTTCGCCAGGCACGCACAGCTCCGTAGCCAGCTCCAATTTCAGATCCGTTCCGCGCGGCAAATAGATCTCCGGCTCGGGAAACACCGGAAACGCCGCACGAAAAGCTAGCAGTGTCAGATCGCTATAAGGATTCCACGTCGGCAGGTGCTTCAAGCGGCTGGTGATTCGTCCCTGCGGAGTGTCGGTCGCATTGACACCGCGAATCACCCCATTCTTCACGCTTTCTCGGGCGTTGTCGATTTCCACCAGGCGCGCCGAAATTTCAATCTCTCGCCCGTCCGCCGTCAACAAATGGTCAAAGCCCACGCGCAGCGTCGCTGTCTCGTGTACCAGACCCATTCCTACCCGCCGGACCGCTTTGATTTCACCTAGCACCACGGTTCCAGCAGCGATCGACTCCACGCCAGCACACCGCGGCGACGCGATCACCATCGCTTGTAATTTGTCTCCCACCTTGCCGCTATACGAAGACACCGGCTGCAGCAGCCGTACCCACACCGTATCCCCGGGTTTCATGGACTCGCACTGCGCCTTGGCTTCAGGGCACCACATGTATAGTGTCGCGAGGAAACAGGTGGCGGCCAACGCCCAGTTGCCCCAGGAGCGCGGTTGTCGATTCTTGTCGGCGAAAAGATTTGTCAGCCTGTTCACTCTTTTATTCTAAGCTGACGTTGTTGGATGTCTGCTCGCAGGGCTCAGGTT
>Ga0306921_10002524_pt1 | contig 18368 bp, 15 predicted proteins | sample sta12Cox44000080_FD_203760 | JGI IMG/M metagenome (GOLD analysis project Ga0306921, IMG submission 203760) | Lab enrichment of tropical soil microbial communities from Luquillo Experimental Forest, Puerto Rico - statoxic.12C.oxic.44.000.080 (v2)... | ecosystem: Environmental > Terrestrial >... | reverse complement strand
GGGCGTGCCGAGGCGCGCGGACCTGCCGCCCCTGCCCCGCTGGCTGCGCGGCACGACGGGGCGGCCGATGTCGAATGCGATATGCTCGTTTTGGGCGCCGGCCCTGGCGGCTATTCCGCCGCGTTCCGCTCGGCAGACCTCGGCATGAGCACGGTGCTGGTCGAGCGCTATCCGACGCTGGGCGGCGTCTGTCTCAACGTCGGCTGCATCCCGTCCAAGGCGCTGCTGCACACCGCCTCTGTGATGGATGAAGTCAAAGAGATGGCGGCACACGGCATCGCCTATGCCGCCCCCCAGCTCGATCTCGCGAAGTTGCGCACCCACAAGGAGAAGGTGGTCGGCAAGTTGACGGGCGGGCTTGCGGGAATGGCCAAGGCGCGCAAGGTCAATGTGCTGAAAGGGGTCGGGCGGTTTCTCGATCCGCACCATCTCGAGGTGGCGCCAAAAAATGGCGCAGGCCGCAAGGTGGTGAAGTTCGACCGGGCGATCATTGCCGCCGGATCGCAGGCCATCAAGCTGCCTTTCATTCCCGACGATCCGCGCGTTGTGGACTCGACCGGCGCGCTCGAGCTGCGCTCCATCCCGAAGACCATGCTGGTCATCGGCGGCGGCATCATCGGGCTCGAAATGGCCACGGTCTATTCGACGCTTGGCGCGCGCATCGACGTCGTGGAGATGCTTGATGGCTTGATGACCGGAGCCGACCGCGATCTGGTCAAGGTATGGGAGAAGAAGAACACCGGTCGCTTCGATAACGTGATGTTAAAAACCAAGACGGTCTCGGCCGCCGCGACGTCCGATGGCATCAGAGTGGTCTTCGAGGGCGAGAAGGCGCCGGCGCAGCCGCGGCTCTACGACATGGTGCTGGTGGCGGTGGGGCGCAGCCCTAACGGCAAGAACATCGACGCCGACAAGGCGGGTGTGGCGGTGAGCGAGCGCGGCTTCATTCCCGTCGACAAGCAGATGCGCACCAACATGCCGCACATCTTCGCCATCGGCGACATCGTCGGCCAGCCCATGCTGGCGCACAAGGCCGTGCACGAAGGACACGTGGCGGCGGAAACCGCCGCCGGCAGGAACAGCATGTTCGAGGCGCGCCAGATACCGTCGGTGGCCTATACCGATCCCGAAGTGGCCTGGGCCGGCCTGACCGAGGAGCAGTGCAAGGCGCAGGGAATCAAATACGGGAAGTCGGTGTTCCCCTGGGCGGCTTCCGGCCGAGCCATTGCCAATGGCCGCGACGAAGGCTTCATCAAGCTTTTGTTCGACGTATCAAACCATCGCGTGCTCGGCGGCGGCATTGTCGGCACCCATGCCGGAGATCTGATCGGCGAGGTATGCCTCGCAGTCGAGATGGGTTGCGACCCGATCGACATCGGCAAGACCATTCATCCCCATCCCACCTTGTGCGAATCGATCGGAATGGCTGCGGAAGTGTTCGAGGGCGTATGCACCGATCTGCCTCCCGCCAGGAAGAGGTGACCCGAAGCGTGGGGGCAGGATAGCCCGCATCGGGGGGCCCACTCGCATCGGCAGGAGGGGCGAAAGCGAGAATGGCAGACGCGCCTACCAATGCGCATCGCATCATAGTCGTCGGCGGCGGGGCGGGCGGCCTCGAGCTTGCCACGCGGCTCGGTGACAGCCTCGGTCGCCGCAAGCTTGCGGACGTGACGCTGGTCGACAAGGCCCGCGGTCATTTGTGGAAACCGCTGCTGCACCAGGTCGCAGCGGGTACCACCGATCTGGACGTACACGAGATCGATTTCCTGGCGCAGGCGCACTGGCACCATTTCCGCTATCGCATCGGAGAGATGATCGGGCTCGACCGCGGCCGGCGCGAGGTGTGGCTCGCGCCCTATATCGATGAGGAAGGCCGCGAGGTCACGCCCAGGCGCAGCTTTCCTTACGACACGCTCGTGATCGCGGTGGGCAGCGAAAGCAACGATTTCGGAACGCCGGGCGCGCGCGAGCACGCGATCATGCTCGACACCTCGGCGCAGGCCAGGCGATTTAACCGCCGGCTGGTCAATGCCTACATTCGCGGTCATGCCCAACCCGGATCGCTGCGGCCCGAGCAGTTGCGCATCGCCATCATCGGGGCGGGCGCCACCGGCACCGAGCTTGCGGCCGAGCTCCATTACAGCACGCGCCAGCTGGTTGCCTACGGCCTCGACCGCATCGATCCCGAGAAAGATATCAAGATCACGCTGATCGAAGCTGCCGATCGCATTCTTCCCGCGCTTCCGGAGCGCCTGTCGCACGCCGCGGAGAAACTCCTCGCCAGCCTTGCCGTGAACGTGCGGACTGCCGCCCGTGTCTGCGAAGTGAGCGCGACCGGCGTGAAGCTCGTCATCGGAGATTTCGTTCCTGCTGAGCTCGTGGTGTGGGCGGCCGGCGTGAAGGCGCCGGAGTTTCTCGCCCACCTGGACGGGCTCGAGAGCAACAACATCAACCAGCTCCTCGTGCGTCCGACCCTGCAGACCACGCGCGACGACGACATTTTTGCTTTGGGCGACTGCGCGGCTTGTCCCTGGGACGGGCAGCAGCCCGTTCGGAACGTCCCGCCGCGTGCGCAGGCCGCGCACCAGCAGGCCTCACATCTCCTGCGGCAGCTTAAGCGTCGGCTCAATGGACAGGCGGTGGCGGCGTGGCGCTATCGAGACTTTGGCTCGCTCGTCTCGCTCGGCGAATACTCGACCGTGGGCAGCCTCATGGGCAACCTCATGGGCGGCAATATCTGGCTGGAAGGTCTGTTCGCGCGGCTCATGTATCTCTCCCTTTACAAGATGCACGAGCTCGTCCTGCATGGGCCGAGCAAGGTCACGCTCGAAACGCTTGCGCGCCTGATTACCCGGCGCACCGAGCCGCACATCAAGCTGCATTGAGCAATCGCGACGGATGCACCGCTCCGGCGCAGCGTGATTGGAACGGGTCGCATGATGACTCTCGATCCCTTGATCCTCTCGCGGCTGCAGTTCTTCTGGGTCGTGTCGTTTCACATTCTGCTGCCGGCATTCACGGTGGGGCTTGCCTGCTACATCGCAGCGCTCGAGCTCATGCATTTGAAGACCCGGGATCGCATTTATCTGCGCATCTCCGTCTTCTGGACGCGAATATTCGCGATCTCCTTTGGCCTTGGTGTGGTCACCGGAATAGTCATGCCGTTTCAGTTTGGGACCAACTGGAGCCGCTTCTCGGACATCACCTCGAACGTCATCGGTCCGCTGATGGCTTACGAGGGCCTGACTGCCTTCTTTCTCGAGGCGAGCTTCCTCGGCATCCTGCTGTTCGGGCGCAAGCTCGTGCCACCGTGGGCGCATGGCTTCGCCGCCGTGATGGTTGCGCTCGGCACGCTGTTCTCCTCGTTCTGGATTCTCGCCGCCAACTCCTGGATGCAGACGCCCGCCGGGCACGAGATTGTCGATGGCCGCTTCCATTCGCTCGACTGGATGGCGGTGATATTCAATCCTTCCTTTCCCTACCGGCTTTCGCACACCGTCACCGGCTTCCTGGTGACTACAGGCTTCGTCGTTGTGGCCGTGGCCGCCTATCATCTGCGCCATGGGCGCGCGGTCGAGGAATGCCGCCGCATGCTGTCGATGACCCTGTGGCTGCTCACCGTGCTGGTGCCGCTGCAGATCCTGCTCGGCGACATGCATGGGCTCAACACGCTCGAGCATCAGCCGGCAAAGATTGCGGCGCTGGAGGGACACTGGGAGACACAGGCCCCTGCGCCATTCATTGTCGTGGGATGGCCCGACCAGCAGGCCGAGGTCACGCGCTGGGCGCTCGAAGTTCCCTACCTCGGAAGCCTCGTCCTCACGCATTCGCTCGATGGAGCGGTGCGGGGACTGAAGGAATGGCCGCGCGACGATCGCCCGCCGGCGGTGATCATTTTCTGGTCCTTTCGCATCATGGTTGGCATCGGGCTGCTGATGCTGCTCGTGGTGGCGGTTGCAGCCTGGTTGCGATGGAAAGGACGCCTCTATGACACGGCGTGGTTTCTGCGGGTCTGCGAAGCACTCGTTCCGTTGGGCTTTGCTGGTGTCATTGCCGGCTGGGTCACGACCGAGGTCGGGCGCCAGCCTTGGGTCGTCTACGGCCTGATACGGACGGCCGATGCCGTCACGCCATCGCTGACCGGCGGCAATGTCATCGCTTCGCTCGCCGTCTATGTCGTCGTCTATCTGCTGGTCTATCCGGTGACTCTTTATTACCAGCTCGTTCTCATCCGAACAGGTCCGGTCGCGGAGGAGGAGGGGGCGCCAGCCATTGCTGGCCTGCAGCGCTCGCTGCCGGCGCGCGCCGCGGCGGGCGCGGTGCCGGAGCCGCAGCCATGACCCCGCTCGATCTGGTGCCGGTGTGGACGCTGATCCTCGGGTTCGGCGTCTTCATGTACGTGCTCATGGACGGCTTCGATCTCGGCGTCGGCATTCTGTTCCGTCGGGCGCCGGACGACGCGGCGCGCGACCTGATGATGAATTCGGTGGCGCCGATCTGGGATGGCAACGAGACTTGGCTCGTGCTCGGCGGGCTTGCTCTGCTGGCGGCGTTTCCGCTCGCCTTCGCCATCATCCTGCCTGCGCTCTACTTCCCGATTCTCATCATGCTGACAGCGCTTATTTTCCGCGGCATCGCATTCGAGCTGCGCTTCAAGGCAGCACCGAGCGCGCGTCATCGCTGGGATGCCGCCTTCCATTACGGATCTCTCGTTGCCACACTGGCGCAGGGCTTCGTGCTCGGCGCTTTCGTTCAGGGATTTCGCGTGCAAGGCCGGTTCTTTGCCGGCAGCTCGTGGGACTGGTTGCGGCCATTCGGCGTGCTCACCGCGCTCAGCCTTGTGCTCGGCTACGCACTTCTCGGCGCGACCTGGCTGATCATGAAGACCGAAGGCAGTCTGCAGGACTGGGCGCGCCGGCAGGCGCGCGGCCTCGTCATTGCGGTGCTGCTTGCCATGGGCGCGGTGAGCCTCTGGACTCCATTCCTCGGGGCAAGGATGTGGGAGCGCTGGTTCTCCTGGCCGAACATTGTTCTGCTCAGTCCGGTGCCGATACTGACCGCCTGGCTTGCGCTCTGGGTATGGCGGATGATCGATCGGCGCTCCGAGGTCCTTCCGTTCCTCGGCGCCATTGCGCTCTTCACGATGGGTTATCTTGGGCTCGCCATCAGCCTTTGGCCGAATATCGTCCCGCACAGCATCAGCCTGTGGGACGCAGCCGCGGCCCCCCGCTCGCAGGCATTTCTCCTGCTCGGCACTCTCTTTCTGCTGCCGGTGATCGTGGCGTATACCGCTTGGTCGTATTGGGTTTTCCGCGGGAAGGTGCGCGCGGGCACCGGCTATCATTGACCTGCCTCCCGCGAAGCAAGCAGAGCCCGTGCAACAGGCGCCGGAGTTCCACCTCTTCTGCACGGCGCTGGGCCGCGCGCGCAACCCGCCCAATCCGGGGACGTTTCCGAACGCGCCTCTTGACTGGGCCGCGATTGCCGCCGGTGCGCGGCGCCACCGCCTTGCGCCGTTGCTGCTTGCGGGGCTGAAGGGATGGCCGGAGGTACCAGCCGACCTCACCGTTGAATTGCGCCGTCAGACACAGCTGGCTGCGACGCGAGACCTCGCGCAGGCCGCAGAGCTCGCGAGGCTCGTGCACGCTTTCGCAGAAGCGGGCATCCGCGTTCTTGCCTTGAAAGGTCTCGCGCTCTCGATCCAGCTGCATCAGGACGCTTTTCCCCGCGGCGCGCGCGACCTCGATCTTCTGGTTGATCCATTGGAATTTGACCGCATTGATCGCGTGCTCGCCGACGCAGGGTACCGCCCGGCTTTTGCGCTTACGCCTCGCCAGCACGCCTCCTTCCGCCGCTGGATCAAGGACATGGAATATTTTCACTCCGCTAGCGGCGCTGCGCTCGAGATACACGAGCGGCTCGTCGATAACCCGCACCTTATCTGTTTCGACTTCGACACGCTCTGGCAGCAGCGTGAGGAAATAAGGGTTGGGCACGTTTTGGTCCCCACGTTGTCACGCCGTGTGCTGGCGCTTTATCTCTGCGTACATGGCGCAGGGCACGCATGGGAACGTCTGCGCTGGCTGGCTGACCTCGCGGCTTTGCTGCGCGAGCCCGGCAGCACCGATCTGGCGCTGGCGGACGCTGAGGCGGCAGGTATCGGCGTAGCCATGCTGCATGCCGTGATGCTAGCGCACGATTGGCTTGGGCTTGCGGTCGCTCCCGCCGATCGCTCGCGGGCGAGCACGAGCAAACAGGTGCAGCGGCTCGATCGTATCCTCTCTCGCCTTTATGCCGGCCGCGCGTGGTGCGAGATGCCGGCGCGGCAATCATGGCACGCGATCGCACGCTATTCCCTATGGCAGCGGCTCTACCGCCTAATGCTCAAACCAGACTGGCGATATGGCAGCAGCCAGATCATGCGCGAGGCTTTCTCGCCGGCCGATTTTGCCACGCTGCATATTCCCGATGCGCTATTCTTTGTTTATCCGCTGCTGCGTCCGCTCGGATGGATGGTGCGGCGCTGGCGCCAACCCTAAGCGAGCATGGGTGAGACGCGCGCTCACTCAAGCGCCGCCAGCACCGTCGTGGCGGTCTCGTTAAGCGATGCCAGATCGGCAGGGAATCTGAGCCGCCAGACCGTCACTCCTGCTGCAACAAGTCGTGCCAGGACCGTGAAAATATCGAGATCACGGGCCAGGGCCCGCGCCACCTCAGACATGTGCACGACACTGCGGATCGTCGCGACGGCAAGCGCGCCCCGCAACCTTTCAATTGCGACGGCGCCGCTCGCCTCCGGCATCAGGACCACGACCGCGACGAGTCTCCGTGGCCCGTTTAATGGCTCGCTGCAGTCCAGCAGGAATTTCTCTTTTCCCCCTAGCGCCTGCGGCAATTTTTGCGTGGGGATTTGCAGATGCTCGAGCGCATCGCGCCACAAACGCAGCCGGCGGATGCCGGGCAGCGCCGTCGGCGCGGCCCCGGCCGGCACATCGACGACGCAAATGTCGTCTGCCAGCACTTCGAGGCCACGGCCGGCCAGCGCCGCTGCAAGCGTGGATTTGCCCGTGCCGGAAGCGCCGGCGATGGCTGCTGCACGGCCGTCGCGAGCGACAACGCTGGCGTGGAGCGGCAGGAGGCCACGCTGATGCCAAAGCACGGCCTGCACCGGGCCAGTGAGAAATGCCCGCGTGTCCGCAGGATCGGTGCCCGGATCGGGCTCAACCGTAATCTTGTTGCCGCCTTGAACGAGGATGCGGCCGCTGCCCGGAAGAGCGACCAGATACTCGCAGCGCCCCCTGGTCTGGAAATCCGGACCGACGTGGTCGGGCTTCTCAAGTCCCTGCGGCACCTTGCCGATGCGAAAGACGATGTCGCTCCGCGTGTCGGGTGCTCCGTCCCAGGACGACAGCTCCGGAAGCTCGATTGCGGAGTCGATCTTGAGCTGGGAAAGCCGATAATGGTGGCTCATGCCGAGAACACTGCGACGGCGGCAAAGCCGGCCGCGGCGTCGGCTCCGGTCACCGGCAGCGCGCCGCAGCGGCTCCAGGCGTGCGCTTGGAGCATCCCCTGGGCGTCCCTCGCAACGCCCAACTGCACCGTTGCCGAAAGCCTGCGCCGGCGCAGCATCAGCAGCGCCGTGAAAGCCTGCTGCAGGCAAGCCACCCGGAACGGCACGTGCCGCACTGCGCGCCCAATGGCGCGGGCGACCTCGTCCGCTTCGGCTTGAGCAACCCGGTTGACAGGGCATGCACCCTGCGCGATGCGCAGCAATCGCAGTGCTTGCGGCAGCGGCAGGGCGCCGAAGGCCAGGCGCGTCGCGAGCAGATAAAGCATGGCCTCCACCGTGCAGCGGCGGACTCGCGGCGGCAGCGCCAGGAATCGCCGGAGCGAGGACATGGTCATGTCAATCTCACCACGTCCTCTCCCGCCATGCGCGCGAGCAGGCCCTGCACGTCGGCAGTGATCGTTGCGCGGTCGGCCTCGTAACACGCCGCCAGTCCCTCGATCAGCTCCGCAAACGAGCACGGCGGCTCGATGCGCCGCTAGATGTCGCTGCCGATGGCGTCAAGTCCGAAATAGCAGCCGTGCTCGATGCTCATCATCACGATCTCGCCGTCCGCCTCCGCGGTCAGCACCGCCGGACTGCGGGAGATCACCGTCGTGGCAGTGATTTTGGAGATCGTTTGCGGCAACTGCTGATCGCTCGTCGGCATTCGAATATTGCCGAGCCATTAAAGCCTGTCAGCTGTGGCTTACAGCACCATCGTTTTTCGAGCCAGGGGTGGCGCTGGTGCCTTCGATTGCATCCAGCATCGAGAACTGCGGCTTGCGCCAGGGCTTTCGCGCCGGGCGCTCGGCCTGATCTGATCGCTCATCTGATGTTTTCGGCGTAGCCATGGCACCCCAAGGTCCAGCAAAAGCATGGAGGCTCATATCAATCTGAATGCGTGATATTGCCGTAATTTGGGCGAGGGGGCAATGCTCCGGCAGAAGCGCCTCAGCGGTTGCTTCCGGCGACTCGCCGCAGAAAGTGGCCGCCAGAGAGGCCGCGCAGCAAAGCAAGGCGATAGCGGTCGATGATCTCGTCGCGTGCCCAGCCATCGCTTGGCCAGTCGTCCAGCAGCCCACGCATTCGCACGAGATTGAGCGCTCTCGCGGCCGGTAAGCAGCCATCGAATCGGGCGACCTCGGCGGCAATATCCGCGCGCGCCGCCGTCATTCGTTCGTGCCAGTCGGCGCCTTGGTAGCCTCTTCCAGTCTCGTGGACCACTCGCTGCGGCACTCGATCGGCCAGCACCCGGCGGGCGAGCGACCGCGGTACGCCGTCGCGCAGGAATTGCTCGGTCGGCACCGCAAGACAAAATTCGACAAGCCGGATATCGGCCAGGGGATCGCGATGATCGATCTGCCAGCCGCCCAGCATGCCTTTGTAGAACGGGCCGCGGTCGACGCGCCGCAGCACCCACAGGCGCGTCGAGAACCCGTCCTTGCGCGGGCGATAGGAAAGATCGAGACCGTGCGCTCGCGCGCGCGCCGGCAGCTCAAGCGCGGCCATCAGCTGCGGATTGATCGCGCTGTAGCTTCCGACCTCGGACACCGCACTGCCGTTCATGCGGTTGAGCAGATTCCATAAAGTGGGCGGCAGCCAGGGACCGAAGGTCTGCGCCAGCACACCGCGCCAGCGCATGCTGCGGTCGGCCAACGCGTTCGCCTGCCGCCACCATCGCAGGATGCGTCCACGCCGGATGAGCTCAGCAAGCAGCTCGTTGCCATTGTAGCTCAGGCTCATGTTTCCCATGTCACCGCAGAGGAGAACGCCCAGTCCGCGCTCGCGCGCCGCTTCTGCAATCCCATATCCCCAGTTGATATTGCACAGGTTGAGCACCGGCCCCTCGCAGAGCAGGAAAAAACGGTCGAGGTCCGCGAGCGGCGACCGCCCGGTCGGGCGGACCAGGACGTGCTCCATGTTCGGATACATTGCGGCCGTCTCGGCCGCGTGAGGCCCTTCGTCGTTGAAACGATTGGATGGCGCGGGGCCGCGGTAGCCCGTGTGCGGCACGGCCGTGAACGCAATAACCCGACGCTCGGTCGGGGCGAGCAGCCGTGCCGCCGTTGTCGCCACCGCGGAGCTGTCGAGGCCGGCGCTCAAATGGGCGCCAACGTCACCTGTTCCCCGCAGGCGGCACCGGACGGCCTGATCAAGGTAATGGCGCGCTGCCTCGACATATTCGTCTGCATTCGCAAGCACCATGGTGCGGCGTGGAGTTTTCCAATATTGCCGAGGTGCGATGCCGTCGGGTGTAATGCCGCTAATTTGCCCAGGCTCGATGCGTCCAACGCCGCGAAAGAAGCTGCGCGGGCCCGCTTCGGGCATCAGAACGAGGAAATCCGCCATACGTTCTTCGTCTGGCCGGTACGGAATTTCAGGCAGGGCATGCAGCCCTTTCGGCATGCTGGCGAATGCGAAAAATCCATTGCCGGTGTGGTAGTGCAGTGGGCGCTGCCCTAGCGCATCGCGCGCGAGCCAGAGGCGGCGCTCGCGACCATCCCACAGCGCGAAAGCGAAATCGCCGACCAGGCGCTCGACGCAGCTCTCGCGCCAACGCTCGATCGCAGCGAGCAGGACTGCGGCATCACACATTGTGCGCGCGGCCGGCGATGCTATGCGCAGGCTTTCGATGAGCTCATCGCGATTGTCGAGCCGCACATCGGCGACCAGGACGAGGCTTCCGTCCCCGGAGGTCAGTGGTTGTCGGTCGAAGGCATCCTCGGGAAGGACGCGCATGAGCCGGCAGCCCAGCGCCACGTTTTCATCGGCCCACTGCCGGCCCACGTGCGGGCCATAAATTCTCTGGGCAGCGAGCATGCGGCCGCAGCTCTCAGCCGCATTCGGTCGTCCGTCAAACCGCCAGATGCCGGCGATGGCGGTCATTTCAGGAACATGCGCTCAGCGCTCGACTTGCCCGGAGCCGTCGAGGTATCCGTACTTGCGCGTGTCGGGCATGATGAGCGAGGCGGCAAAGCCGATTGCGACGATACCGGCGACATACCAGGCAAACCACGATTCATGCGCGGCCTGCTTGAGCCACAGCGCCACATATTCGGCGGTGCCACCGAACAGCGCGTTCGCAACGGCGTAGGTCAATCCCACCCCGAGCGCGCGCAATTCGGGTGGGAACAGCTCGGCCTTCACCACGCCGCTGATCGAGGTGTAGAAGCTTGCGATCGCGAGCGCGAGGAGGACGAGCAGCAGCGCCATGGCAGGGCTGGCTACACCGCCGAGCGCGAACAGGATGGGCACGACGGTGAGCGCGCCGAGCGCGGTGAACAGGATCATGTTGTTCCGGCGCCCGATGCGGTCAGAAAGCGCACCGAACACGGGTTGCAGCAGCATGTAGATGATCAGAGCCACCGTCATCACGAAGGTGACGGCGCGGGCGTCCATCTGCGCCGTATTCACGAGGTACTTCTGCATGTACGTCGTGAACGTGTAGAAATAGAGCGAGCCGCCCATGGTAAAGGCAAGCACGATCATCACCGCGCGGGGATGACGGCGGATGAGCTCGATGACCGAGCCCGCCTCCTTGCTGTGCATGGCTTTCTGCGATGCCGTCTCCGCGAGCGAGCGCCGCAAATAAAGGGCCACGATCGCCGCCACTGCCCCGATGAGGAACGGAATGCGCCAGCCCCAGCTCTTGAGCTCATCGTTGGTCATCAGCAGCTGAAGGATCGCAAGCACCAATAGCGCGAGCAGCTGCCCTCCGATCAGCGTGACGTATTGGAAGGAGGAGTAGAAGCCGCGGCGCCCTCGCACTGCGACCTCGCTCATATACGTGGCGGCGGTGCCATACTCGCCGCCGACCGAGAGGCCCTGTGCGAGGCGGACAACCAGCAGAAGCGCCGGCGCCAGCGCGCCGACGCTGGCATAGGTCGGCATGAGCGCAATCGTCAGCGAGCCCGCGCACATCATAAGCACCGAGATGATCATCGAGGTGCGGCGGCCATGCGTGTCGGCGATCCAGCCGAACAGCCAGCCCCCGAGCGGCCGCATCAAGAAGCCGGCAGCGAAGATGCCCGCAGTGGAAAGGAGCTGACTGGTGGTGTCGCCGCTCGGGAAAAAGGCCGAAGCAAAATAGATCGATGTGAAGGCATAAGCGTAGAAGTCATACCACTCGACCAGGTTGCCCGAGGATGCGCCAACGATTGCGAAAATGCGGCGGCGCCGGTCGGCAGCCTCATCGCTCCCCGCAATGGGAGCTCCCTCGACAAGCACGCTCATGCTCTCCTCCCGTACGACAGTCCTTTGCGGGCGCAGATTAGGCGTTACCTGCCGGGCCGAACAGCGCCGCGCCTCGATCGTTTCTGGTTTGCAAGTACACTCGGAATGGATGTTTCTTTATGTGATTCTACTTTTGATTGCAGACGCGGTGTTTGGACAAATCCGCGCATGTGCCGCGAACAAAGGGTGAATCGATCGGCCGCTGGAGTCAAACTGGTAAGAGGAAAGTGCAAGAATGCCGCTGGGTCGTTTTCATCCTTGGAGTTCGTCATGGCGCCGCGTGCGTATTGGAAGGGTTATTTGAAACTCTCGCTGGTCTCCTGCCCGATTGCCGTCAATCCAGCGTCCTCATTGTCCGAGCGCATCTCGTTCCGCCAGATCAACAAGAAGACCGGCCACCGCCTGCGCCAGCAGCTCATCGATGATGAGACCCGCGAGCCGGTTGACGCGGCGGATCGGGGCAAAGGGTACGAGGTCGCGAAGAACGAGTACATCCTCATTGAAAACGATGAGCTGGAGGCGCTCGAGATCGAGAGCAATCACACGATCGAGATCGACAGCTTCGTCCCGGCCGCGCAGATCGACAAGCGCTACTACGACAGCCCCTACTACATCATGCCAAATGACAAGGTGGGGCAGGAGGCATTCGCGGTGATCCGCGATGCCATGCAGGGCAGGGGAGTGGCCGCGCTCGGGCGGGTGGTCATGGCCACGCGCGAGCGCGTGATCGCGCTCGAGCCGTTGGGCAAAGGCCTGCTGGGGACCACGCTGCGCTATCCCTACGAGATCCGCAATGCGGACGAGTATTTCGACGAGATTCCCGACATCAAGGTGGCGGGCGAGATGCTCAAGCTCGCCGAGCATATTGTCGAGACCAAGTCTGCCGATTTCGATCCCAGCCAGTTCAAGGACCATTACGAGGACGCGTTGGTCGAGTTCCTGCGCAAGAAGCAGGCGCACCTCCCGGTGAAGAAGGGGAGGGAGGAGCCCGCCGCAGCGCGCAACGTCATCAGCCTCATGGACGCGTTGCGCCGCAGCGTGCAAGGCGCGGGTCCGGCGCCTACGGCTGCGAAGAAACCGCGCAAGCGAATCGAGGGACAAAAGGAGATGCTGCTGCCGATCGAGGGCAAGCAATCCTCTCGCGAGCCGCCCAGCAAAGCCAAGCCGGGCCGGCCTGCTCGCGCGGCCGAGGAAGCCAGCGCGCGTCCGCTCGAGAAGAGGCGCTCGAGCCGCTAGCGGGCGCGACGGAAGCCACCGATGGAACGCCAGCCAATCGGGCGACCGAGCGCTGCTGTCACAAGCCACCTCCTGGCGCTCGCCGTGGGTGCAGCCGCCTTGGGGGCGGTTGCCTTTGGCGCGATGGCAATCGGCCGCCTTGCCGTTGGCCGGCTCGTGATCAGGAAGGCGCGCTTCGGTACGCTGGAGGTCGATGAATTGCGCGTGCACAGGCTGCGCTTGGCAGAGCCGGATGCGCGGCTGCGCGGTCCCGCCCGATGACGGAAGCTGCCGGGTGACCTGGTCCATCATTGCGCGCGAACGAGAAAGCGGCAAATTCGGCATCGCGGTGGCCACGAAATTTTTTGCGGTCGGCGCGCTCGTCCCGCACACCGCCGCAGGCGTGGGCGCGGTCGCAACCCAGGCGCTGGTCAACCGCCATTACGGAGTGAAGGGGCTCGATCTGTTGCGCGCGGGCGAAAGTGCGGCCGCCATGCTTCACAAGCTTGTTGCTGCCGATGCCGGACGCGATCATCGCCAGGTGCATGTCATGGACGGGGAGGGCCGGTTTGCGGCCCATACCGGGGCGAGCTGCGTCTTCTGGTGCGGTCACATCGAGCACCAGGACTTCTCGGTCGCCGGCAATATGCTGGCGGGAGCGGCGGTCCTCCACGCCACTGCCTCGGCCTACCAGGCGGCCCACGCGCTGCCGTTCGCGCGACGGCTGATTGCAGCGCTGCGAGCGGGCGAGGCGGCCGGCGGCGACAAACGGGGAAAACAATCGGCGGCGTTGCGCATCCAAGGCGAGGAGGATTGGCCCGATCTCGATCTGCGCGTCGACGATCATCCTGATCCGCTCGCCGAGCTCGAGCGGCTGGAAACGGTGAGCCGAGAGTATTTCGTCCATTTCGCCCGCTTCCTGCCGGGCGGGCGCGATCCCGTGGGCATCACCGATCGCGCGGTCCTCGAGCGTGAGGTCGCAAGCGCAGTGGCGGCCGGGGATACGCAGTGACGGCGCAGGTCCCGCTGCTTGCGATCGAGCGATTGAAGGTGGTGTTCCAGGGCGAGCGCGGGCGCACCACGCATGCCGTGGATGCGGTCGATCTCACGCTCATGCGCGGCACCACGCTGGGCATTGTCGGGGAATCAGGTTGCGGCAAGAGCGTGACCGCGCTGGCCATCATGGGCCTGCTCTCGCGCACTGGCGCGGTCTCGGGTGTGGTGCGCTTCGACGGCACCGATCTCATCCGCCTCCCGCCAGCCCGGATGCGGGATCTGCGCGGCAGCCGGCTGGCCATGATCTTCCAGGAGCCGATGACCTCGCTCAATCCGAGCTACACCATCGGAGAGCAGATCATCGAGTCGCTGATGCGCCATCGCCGCCTGAGTCAGCGCGATGCGCGCAGGCGCGCCATCGAGCTGCTGCGCCGGGTGCACATCCCTTCGCCGGAAGAACGCATCGACGATCACCCGCACAAGCTTTCCGGTGGCATGCGACAGCGTGCGATGATCGCAATGGCCCTTGCCTGCGGGCCGGAGCTGCTCATCGCCGACGAGCCGACCACTGCGCTTGACGTGACCATCCAGGCGCAGATCCTCGATCTATTGCGTGAGCTGAGGAGAGAAAACCGGATCTCCATCATTCTCATCACCCACGATCTCGGCGTGGTTGAGAGATCTGCGACGAGGTTGCCGTCATGTATGCCGGCGAGGTGGTCGAGCGGGCGCCAGCGGGCGCGCTGTTCGACCACCCCGCGCATCCCTACACGGTCGGCCTGCTCGGGTCGCTGCCGCGGCTCGATGGCGAGGTCGCGGAGCTTGCGGCAATCGAGGGCATGGTCGCGGACATGAGCGCGTTGCCGGCCGGCTGCCGTTTTGCGCCGCGCTGCCCATTCGCCGATGACCGCTGCCGTCATGAGCGCCCGCCGGTGGTGATGCTGGAGCCGAAGCATTGGTCGCGCTGTTTCTACGCGCCGCTGGAAAAGCTTGTGTAATGACAGCGCTGCTCGAGGTCGAGAATCTCCGCAAGCATTTCGTTGCGCGGCGTTCGGCGTGGGGGCGACCGCTCGCCCTTGTGAAAGCGGTGGATGGCGTTGACCTCGCGCTCGAGGCCGGAAAGACGCTCGCGCTGGTCGGCGAGTCCGGCTGCGGCAAATCCACTCTCGGCCGCCTCATTCTGCGGCTTATCGAGGCGGACAGCGGCCGCATCCGGTTCGAAGGCCGCGACATCCGCGCGCTCGACGAACGTGGCCTGCGCGCCTTCCGGCGCAATGCCCAGCTGGTGTTCCAGGATCCCTATGCCTCGCTGAACCCGCGCATGAGCGTGGGGCAGACCATCGGCGAGCCACTTACCTTGCACGACGTCGTGCCGGCGTCCGGCCGCGCGCGTCGCGTCGCCGAATTGCTGCGCCTCGTCGGCCTCGATCCGCGACTCGCATCGCGCTACCCGCACGAGTTTTCCGGCGGCCAGCGCCAGCGCATATCGATTGCGCGCGCGCTGGCGGTCGAGCCGAAGCTCATCCTTTGCGACGAGCCAGTGTCCGCGCTCGACGTATCGATCCGCGCCCAAATCCTCAACCTGCTGCGCGCTCTCCAGCGCCGGCTCGGCATCGCCTACATCGTGATCTCGCACGACCTTGCGGTGGTGCGGCACATCGCCGATGAGGTCGCGGTCATGAACCTCGGCCGCATTGTCGAGAGCGCGCCCAAGCAGGCGCTGTTTACCGCGCCCCGGCACCCCTACAGCCGGGCGCTGCTCTCCGCCATCCCGCTGCCGCGGCCGCGCGCGCGGCGCAGCCGCATTATTCTGGAAGGCGAGGTCCCGAGTGCCCTCGATCCGCCCGCGGGCTGCCGGTTTCACACCCGCTGCCCGTATGCAATTGCGCACTGTCGAATCGAGGAGCCGGTGCTGGCGCGCGATGCGGGCGGCCATGCCGCGGCGTGCCATCGCATTGCCGAGCTTCCCGCGGCCGAGGCGCTGGTGCAGGACAACGATCGCTCCCCTTCGCTCGATCGGCTGGTAGCGGCTTTCAGCCGGGCCCGCGGCACAATGCCGTAGGGCGGATTAGTTTAGGCGCGTCGCTTACGCGCCGTAATCCGCCGTCTTGTCGCGGCCGGCGGATTACGCTTCGCTAAGGTAATCCGTCCTACGCGCTACAATCAGGTGAGGGGTGCCATATGCGTTCATTGATGCAGAGATTACGGTTTGCGGCCGTAGCGATGGGGGTGGCGCTGATGAGCTCCGGGGCCTTTGCCCAGAGCACGTTACGCATCGGGCTCGCCGAGGATCCCGACATGCTCGATCCCACGCTCGCGCGCACCTATGTCGGTCGCATCGTCTTTTCCTCGATCTGCGACAAGCTGTTCGACATCGACGAGAAGCTCAATATCGTGCCGCAGCTCGCGCTCGCCCAGTCCACTTCCCCCGACGGCAAATCGGTCACCATCAGGCTGCGTCCGAACGTGAAATTCCACGATGGCGAGCCGCTCGATGCCGCGGCGGCCAAATACTCGCTCGAACGGCATCTCAATATGACGGGGTCGTTCCGCAAGCCGGAGCTGGCCGCGGTCGATCATGTCGATGTCGTCGATCCGCTCACTATCACGATCGTGCTCAAGGCCCCGTATGCGCCGCTGATCGCGCAACTGACCGACCGCTCCGGGATGATGGTGTCCCCGAAGGCGGCACAGGCCGCCGGTGACAGATTTGGCCTGCATCCAGTCTGTGCCGGGCCCTACCGCTTCATCGAGCGCGTGCAGCAGGACCGTATCGTGGTCGAGAAATTCACAGATTACTGGAACAAGGACGCGATCTCGATCGACCGCATCGTCTATCTGCCGATCGTCGATGGAACGGTGCGGCTTGCCAATCTCAAGTCGGGCGGGCTCGACCTCATCGAGCGGCTGCTCGCGACCGACATAAAGGACGTGCGCGCTGACCGGGCACTGAAGCTCTCGACCGCGCTCGAGCTTGGCTATCAAGGCATCGACATCAATGTCGACAACGGGCCCGCCGCGAAAAACCCGCTCGGCCTGCATGCCAAGGTGCGCCAGGCGCTCTACTACGCAATCGACCGCCAGGCGCTCAATCAGGTGGTGTTCGACGGCGAGTTCGTACCGGGGAATCAGTGGATCAGCCCCGAGCATCCCTATTTCCAGAAAAGCTTCCCGGTTCCTGCCCGCGATCTCGCCAGGGCCAAGGCGCTGATGAAGGAAGCGGGCGTGAGTGCGCCCTTCGATGTCGATTTCATGGTGCCGAAAGGCGAGGAGACGCAGGCGGTGGCGGAAGTGATCCAGTCCATGGCGGCCGATATCGGCATCAACATGAAGATCAGGGTGACGGAGTTCGCGACCTCCCTGAAGCAGGCCGAGGCCGGCGAATACCAGGCGTATCTGCTGGCCTGGAGCGGCCGCACCGATCCCGACGGCAATCTTTACATCTTCCACAAGTGCAGGGCGCCGCAGGATTATCCCGGCTATTGCAATCCGCAGGTGGACGCGCTGCTCGAGGAGGGGCGCAGGGTTGCCGACATGGGCAAGCGCAAGGCGGTGTACGAGAAGCTCACCGGAATCATTCTCGAGGATATTCCCAAGCTCTATCTCTATCACCGCCAGGTGCTGATCGCCCACACGGCAAGGCTGGAAGGCTACCGGCAGATGCCGGACGGCCTGGTGCGGGTGGTCGGGCTCAGGCTCCGGTGAGTGGCGCCGGCGAGACACACCGGCGGAGCCGGATGGACGCGGATCGCGTCGGTTCCGAGGAGCTCGTAATGATGCTCCGGCATATTTTTACAGCTACAACCCGAATGCCTCCGCCGGGTTGTCGATAAAAATCATATTGCGTGTCTTTTCGTCTGGAACCCATTCCAGCATCTGATCGAGCAGGAGGACATCGTTCGGCATTGGCTTGAAGTACTGCGGGTGAGGCCAATCCGAACCCCAAAGCAGGCGATCGGGCGCATGTTGCACAAGTTTCTGAACCAGTGGCAGAACGTCCGAGAATGGAAAATCGTCCAGCTTTGAAATCCGTGGCGATAGTTTGACCCAACAGCGTCCCGTATCCAAGCATTGCAGGACGAATTTCAACCCGTCGCCATTGACCCCCTTTGACGGATCGACCCCGCCCATATGTTCAAGCACAAATTTGCCGGGCGTGCCCAGAATGATCGGTTTCCACCCTTCCATTTGCGCCTCATCAGCCCGATGCAGATAGTGGATCGACCAGCCGCGATCCAGTACGCGCTTTATCATGGTCCGATCGATCTCTTTGGTGAGACGCCACGTCACCCGGTAGCCTACCACACCAACATCGGAAAGGATGTCCAGTTCGCGATTGGTGATCTGCGGCCAAGGCACGATGACCGACTTGATC
>Ga0306921_10002522_pt1 | contig 18374 bp, 18 predicted proteins | sample sta12Cox44000080_FD_203760 | JGI IMG/M metagenome (GOLD analysis project Ga0306921, IMG submission 203760) | Lab enrichment of tropical soil microbial communities from Luquillo Experimental Forest, Puerto Rico - statoxic.12C.oxic.44.000.080 (v2)... | ecosystem: Environmental > Terrestrial >... | reverse complement strand
CGGCGACGAACGCGTTGGGGAGTCGGCATGGCGCGTCGGGATCGGCGCACGTGAGCTCGGCCGAGGTGGGAGCGCGGAAGCCTTCGCTGTAGGAGAAGAACGTGGTCAAGCTGGGAAAGGGCTGGTAGGTGAACCCGAAGGCGGGGCTCACGTGATCGAAATTATGGTCGCCGTCGAGAGCTGGATTCGTCCCGGACTGGTCGCGGATGCTGATGCTCACGTGCTGAAATCGCCCCGCCCCCGTGAGCCCGAGCTGCGGAAGGATCTCGAACGTGTCGGCCAGGTAGACGCCGAGATTCTGCTGTCCGGTCTTGACGTCGACGTCGGTCTCGAAATCACCCGTGCGGACGATCCCGACGCTCTGGCCCCGAGGCGCGAAGGCCGATGGCGCTTCGCTCTGAGTGAAGCGGGTGGCGTGCCCGTCATACGCGACCCCGACGGTGAGCCGGTTGTTGCGATCGAAGATCTTGTCGCGGTGCTGGAGCTGCAGGGTCACGCCCCAGTCTTGCGTGCGCGTCTTGGTGCGGCGGCTCTCGGCTTCCGGGTCGAGCTCGAGAGCCCCGGCGAGCGGATTGCCCTGATTGTCGACGAAGCCAACGGCGGAGCCCTGGCAGAGCCCGAGATGCAGAGGGCGCCCGTTCGCGGTGAAGACCTGGCCCCCGGTGGCGTCGTCGAGGCAGTTGACCGCTGCGTCGCCGTTCAGGGTGTCGCGCGCGTAGTTGCGGTAGAAGGTGTTGCCCGACAGCAGCAGCGTGTCCGTCAGCCACTGACTGCCTCTCAGATTGACCAGGTGCATCACGTTCTTGGTCTGGTCGGGAAAGGTATAGACGGCGCTCCGGTCGACGGCCAGCGTGCTCTCGGGAACCAAGCCGTTCCCGGTGAGCTTGTTGTTGGCGTAGATATAGCTCAGCTCGAGGTCGGTCTGGGACGTCCGGTATCCGACCTTGGCGAACAGTTGCCGCAGATCCGTGGGCGACTCCTCCCGCCAGCCGTTCTCGCTCAGGACGTTGAAGCCGAGGAACCAGTCGAACGGGCCGTGCGAGCCGCCGTATTCGCCCTGGACGTCCCACCGCCCCCAGGACCCTCCGGAGGCCCCGAGCTCGACCCCCGGGAAGTCGAAGCCGCGCTTGGTGCGCATCGAGAGCGCCCCGCCGAGAGTATTCAGCCCGAAGAGCGGGTTCGAGCCGGGGATGACGTCCACTCCGGACAGAGCGAACTGCGGGACGAGATCCCAGTTGATGGTGTCGCCGAACCCGTCGTTGAAGCGCATGCCGTCCAGGTAGACGGACAGGCCGATCGGACTGCCGGCCAGGGGCCCGCCCAGGAAGCCGCGGTAGGTCAGATCGTTCTGCCAGGAGTTGCCCTGCGCGCCATTCATGTTCATGGAGCCGAAATTGCGAAAGAGCTGCTCGGGCAGATTGACGAGGTTCTGCTTTTTGATGTCCTCGGACGTCACCCGCTGCGCGTTACCGGGGTACTTGTCGAGCGGCACGCCGAGGGACGGGAGCGGGGTGGTCCCGATGACCTGGACGGGCGGGAGCTGAACGGGCTCCTGGGGCGATCCGGCCGTCTCGGAGCCGCGTGGCGGCGCCTGCGCGACCGCCGTGGAACTGATGAGCAGGAGCAGCACGGGGGCCCACGAGACGCCGGAACGCATCGCGCGCAGTGTATCGCGCGCAGTGTAATGAGGGCTGCGGGTATCCGGCAATTCCCGGCTGCGGTGTGCCGGATGGCCATCTGGTTACGGTATGACCGGAGCAGCCTAGCGATATAGTAGCCGTTGTCGAGTATCACCCTGAAAGCCGGTGGTGTCACTGACCGCCGGCGCCCAAGCGTATGTCGTCAATGCTGACGGGTCGAGACCGGCGACGATTCGAGCGAGCCGCGGCGCGCGCGAGGCGCCCGTCCGTGCGGCCTTCGGTCTTCGCGCTCGCCGGCCGGGTGGCGCTGTGGTCGGGTGTCGTCGGGGTCGCGCTCGCCGGCCTCGTCATGGGCGCGCGCGGCTTCTACGCGTACCGCTCGTCACCACTGAGCCCAGCCGCCGAGGTCGCTGTGGGCGGCAAGCCGGCCGTCGCGCCCGAGCCGGTGCAGGAGCCCGACGCGGCGAGCCCGGCGGAGAGCCGGCAAGAAGCGCGCGCGACGGACGCGCGGCAGACGCACCTGCGCCAGCTCCAGCCCGTGCTACGCATGGACGCCGAGCGGCTGGCGCAGGTGGCCAAGCGCATGCGTGCCGAAGGGCACGTGACGGACGTCCGCAAGGACCGGTCCGACAGTGCGGCGGAGCTGCGGTCGCTCTTCGCCTCGCATCGGGTCCTGAGCGTCGATCTCCAGAATCACTATCAGGATTATTCCCAGGCCAAGGAGCGCCTGCGCCAGAGCGTCAGCGACCAGGAAGAGGAGTTTCAGCAGACCGCGGCGCTGGTGATGACGAAGCTGTCGCTCGCGCCCGCCGGCGAGCCTCGGCGGTCCGAGATCACGTGGGCGATCCTCGAGAAGTGCCTCGACAAGGGCCCTGGCATGACGCTCACCACGCGGCCCGATGGCTACCAGTACACCGTGCGCCGCAAGTCGCAGCGGTACGGCGGCGGGGCGAGCGTGGCCGAAGACGAGGGTGCGGCGTTCGCCGCGTTCACGTCGTTCGCCCCCGAACCCGACGTGGTCGCGCACTGCGCGAGCCTGAAGAAGCGCGCCGCCGGGATCGTCACGACCGCGGACAAGCTGTCGGCCGACGCGGTGGCACTGGCTGCACAGACGACCCTGTCGGGCGAGTGCAAGTACACGCGGGGAGAGTAGAACCCTTGGAGTGCCTTGGAGTGGCGAGCGCCGAGCTCCTGGCGCCCGGCGACTCTAGCGGCTAGCGCCTCGCGGCAACGCACCCGTCCTCGCGCGCGTCCTCGACCGTCGCGTAGCACCGGTCCGCTTTGCTCGCGCTGTAACGGTCGCCGTCCGGCAGGTGATAGACGCACCGTCCGCCGCCGGTATAGGTCGTGTACTGGCCCTTGATCGGCTGTGCCGCGGGACACGACCAGCCGTTCTCGGTCGCGGGAACACCGCGACGGGCCTCCGTGACCTGGCGGGCGGGCTCGACCGTCGTGGGCGTGGTCGGCTCCGACGGATCGGCCCACATCCCGCGTCGGTTGTCCCGGGCCTCCTGCTCCAGGGCGACGAGCAACTCGCGATGACGGACGTTCGGCTGGACCGTCATCACCTCGGCCGAGCCGCGCCGAACGAGCTCGGCGTTGACCATCTGGTCCGCGACGTAGACGTAGGCGAGCAGGCGTCCGTCCCGGTCGCGCGCGGCCGTGTCGAACTCCATGCGTACCTGCTGGCGCGCGACCATCTGCCGGTTGGCCTGCAGGGCATCGCCGGGGACGGCCTCCGGGCTCGCCGGGCGGCGGTTCTCCTGGCTGACGATGCCGATGTAGCGCACGGTCTCCGAGCGGTCGCCCAGGTTGACCAGGATCGTGTTCCCGTCGATGACGTCGACGACCTGGCCGACGAGCATGGGCGGCGCCCCGGAGCTCTGCGTCGGGCCGGCCCACGCCGCCCATAGCTGCTCGCGGGCGAGCGTGACGTCCTGATCCGGCAGGAACAGGCGGCACTCGACCGAGTTGAGCATCAGCTCGACATTGGCGCGCGAGAGCTCGTACACGGCGCCGTCTTCCAGGCGCGTGAAGGCCAGGGTCCAGCGCTTGCCGTCGCACGCGAGATCCAGCGTCGGATAGATCGGCGCCCCGTGTCCCGCGATCCGGACGTACCGGTGCCCGGTCCTCGAGTCGGTGCCGACGCTCACGCGTTGTCCCGGAGCGGCGGGGGCCTGGGCGCTGGCGACCGCGGACGTGAGCCAGAGTGTCGTCGGGACGAGAACGAGGACGGCGAGAAGGGGTCTCACTGCATCAAGCCGGAGCCGGAGAGCGGCGGGGGTGCTCTCCGGCTCCTCGCTCGGTCATGCGTTCATCGGCTCTTGATGCGGAAGTCGGCGCGACGGTTCTGCGCTCGGCACGCCTCGGTGGCCTCGACGCAAATCGGCCGCTCCTTGCCGTTGGATATCGTCGACATGCGCTCCTTTGCGATCCCGTTGGCCTCGAGGTAGTCCAGCGCCGACTTCGCGCGGCGGTCGCCGAGCGCCAGGTTGTACTCGGCCGTACCGCGCTCGTCCGCGTTGCCCTCGATCAGCACGAACGTGTCGGCGTTCTCCCTGAGCCACGTCAAGTTGCTCGAGAGGGCGTCCACCGCGTCCGGTCTCAGGATCGACTTGTCGAAGTCGAAGTAGAGCGGCTTCAACTCGGGCACCTTCACGAACTCCTCGCTACGCGGGCGCTGCACGGGCTCCTCGGCCTTCGGCTCCGGCGCCTGCGGCTGCGGCGCCATCGCGACGGGCGCGCTGGCGACGATCGGCGGCGGCACCACCTGCGCGGCCTGCGGCGGGACCTCGCGGGCCGGGGCGTTCGACGCCCCGTTCTGGCGAGCCAGTAGCAAGCGGATCTTCCGGTTGCCCTTGATCTCGCCCACCATCTGATCGCCCAGGACGGTCAGGTTGGCCGTGAAGAACCGATCGTCCAGCTCGTGCGTGAGGCGCACCTTCGAGCCGTTGACGGAGGCGAAGACGCGGATTCCGCCCAGCCCCTGCTGGCGCACTTCCCAGGGCACCGATTCGGCGGCCGTCGCGCCGTCGAGCACGAGGCGCCCGTATCCGGCGTCACCCTTCTGCGCGAGCTCCAGGGTGACGTTTTCCTGTCGCGGAGCGTTGAACAGGCCGGTGCCGACCCACGTGCCCGTCCACCTACCCGCGATGTTCGCCCCGTTCGACGTCGGCGTGTAGGGCGCGGGCTCCGGCGTCTTGGCGGCGGGGACGCTGGCCGTCGACGCAGGTGCGGGAGTCGCGGCCAGCGCGGGCGTGGTCGGCGCGGCGGACGCGGGGGTGGTGCCCGCTGCCGTCGGGATCGTCGCGAGCGACGTGGACGTGCCGCTGCCCGCTTCCGTGGGCGCCCCGCTTTCGGGAGCAGTGCTGTCGGCCGAGCCGGCGGCGGTCTCGGTACCGGTCGGGGTCTCCACGAGGGTCGCCGGCGGCTCCGACTTGCTGAAGAAGGAGCACGCGGCGAGAAGGGGAATCAGTGCCAGCACCAGTAGCACGCGCATAGAGCCTCCCTTGACGCTTCCTGCGTTGGCATGTGCCAACGGCACGTCTCGTGCCAGACACGAAACATCTGATACGGGCTGAACTTAGGGGACAGGAGCGCGAGCGGAGGTGCCAGGATTACACGTGAAGTCGTGACAGCTTTGGCAAAACTCGCTGGAAAGGGCGCTCGCTAGCGGATCGTCGCGGTCAGCGCCATCGTGGTCTCGGTCGCCGCCTCGCTCGCGCGAAAGCCGAGGATATGGCGGGTGAGCTCGTGCGTCTGCGTGGTGGTACCGCCCAGCACGACCGGGCGCCCGTTCGGCACGATCAGCTCGGTCGAGGCCTCGTTGACCTCGATCACGCCCGATCGGTCCGCCGAGAGCCAGCTGATCGTGGGAGTCAGCTTCACCTTCACCTGGTTGCCGGCCAGGATCGCCGCGCCCACCTTCAGCGAGGTGCCGACATCCTTGAACTGCACGCCGGTCGCCACGTAGCCCGCGCCCGTGAGGTAGTCGCGATAGTACGTGACCTGCGAGTACGGGATCTGGCTCGCCACGAGGAGCGTCGATTCACCGCCGTCCTGGACGATCGTGAAGATGCCGGTCGACGTCTGCACGCGCCGCTGGGTACTGTCCACACCGACGCGTCCCGACGACCGTGTGCCGCCACGCTCCGTGACGATGACGCGGCCGCTTCCGTCGACGGCGTCGCGACTCTGCGTGCTCGACTGCCGGAAGTCGAACGAGACCCTCACCTGCCTGCCGCTCTGGGCGCCGGAGAGCCCCGACGACCCGGCCAGCAGGGCGAGAGCGAGCGCCAGAGCCCGGACGGAGAGCATGCTCCCAGCCTAGCCCCGCGCTCCGCGCGCGGCCAAAAAGCTTGAACCTTTGGACCGTGATTGGCACCCTGCTGCCATGTCCGTGCCAGAGTCACGCCTGGCGCTGGTCGCGGTGCTGGCGTTCGCAGCGCTCGTCGTCGGGCTGCCGGCGGGCCGAACACCGCTCTGGGATCCGAACGAGGCGCGCTACATGCTCCTGGCGCGCGACATCCTCGACAGTGGACGCTGGCTCATCCCCGACCTGCGCGGCGAGCCGTACCTCAACAAGCCTCAACTCTTCTTCTGGTCCGTCGCCCTCGCGTCGCTGCCGGGCCGCGAGGTGACGGAGTGGACCGCGGCGCTCCCGGCCGTCCTGTCCTCGCTCGCGACCGTCGCGGCGGTCTTCGCGATCGGCGCCAGGACCTGGGGGGTCGGCGCCGGCGCGATGGCGGCGCTCGCCCTCGCCTGCACGATCGGCTTCTTCGCGATCGGCCACCACGGCCAGTCGGACGTCATGGTGACGGCGTGGACCTGGTGGGCGCTCTACGCCCTGCTCGCGGCGCGCCGACGCGGCTACGCGACCCTTCCACTGATCGGCTTCTACGCGTGCGTCGCCAGCGCGATCATGAGCAAGGGGCCGATGGGGCTGCTCGGGCTCGTCGCCGGCTTCGCCGGGGTTGCGTTCGCCGACGGCTGGCGCGACATGATCCGTCTGCGGCCTCTGATCGGCGTCGTGGTCCTGGGCGTGCTGCTGGCGCCCTGGTACGGCACCTATCTCGTCGGTCACGGGTCGTCCTTCGTCGGGGACACTGTCGTCGGCCACTACGGAAGCTGGGCCTTCCGCCGGGGTGCACTCACCCGGCTCGAGAGCCTCTGGGTCCTCGCGTACGCGCTGCCGTGGACGGTCTTTCTCGTCGGCGCGGCCACGTGGTGGCGGCGGCTGCCCGACGCCGAGCGGCGGCTGATCGCCGCCTGGACGCTGATGATCTGGGTGCTGATTGGCCTGAGCGGCATTCATCGCGCGCGCTACTTGATCCCGATCTATCCGGGTCTGGCGCTCCTGGTGGGCGAGTTCCTCACGCGTGCCGCCGCGCACGGCGGTGCCCCCGTCCTGCGCCGGACGCTCTACGCGTTCGCCGCGCTCGTCGTGGTCGTCGCGGCGCTCGCGCTCTCGCCGGCTCCGAGCCTGATCCGTGGAGAGGGGCGGCCGTGGGTGCCGGACACCCGCGCGGAAACCGCGCTGATCGTGGCCGTGCTCGTGGCCACGGCGCTGGGGGCAGTCGTGGCGGCACGCCGGGCGGCGTTCACGCACGGCGGGCTCGTCGTGGCCCTCGGCATCGGCGCGATCCTCCTGGTCGAGGGCGCACGCTACCCGGCGAGGTTCGCGCGCGATTTCGACGTCCGACCGATCACTGCGGCGGCGCAAGCTTTGACGCCTCCCGGGACCGCGGTCCGGGTGTACCCTGACATTGATTTGAACTACGATTTCTATCTTCGGCGGCCCGTCGTCGAGCTTGACCGCGCTCGCGCGGAGCAGCTTCTGGCGAGCCCGGCGAGCAGCGCCGTGATCATGTCGAGGAAATGGTGGGCGGTGCTACGACGTCAAGCGCATCCCTCGTGGCGCATCATCGTAGCCCACCGCGTGGCCAGGCACGAGATGGTGGTGCTGGGCGGGAGCGGCGCGTGACGTCGGCCCCGGTCGAGCTCTCGATCGTCCTGCCCGTCTTCAACGAGGCGCAGAGCCTGCCGATCCTGTGGGAAGAGCTCCAGGCCGTCCTCAAGACCGTCGAAGAGCCGGCCGAGGTGATCGTGGTCGACGACGGCTCGACCGATTCGAGCGTCGAGTTCGTGCGGCTCCTGCAGGTGAGTGACGCACGGGTGCGCCTGATCCGGCTCGCGGCCAACCGCGGGCTCTCCTCGGCGCTGGCCGCCGGCCTTCGCGCCGTCCGCGGGCGCGTCGTGGTCACCCTCGACTCCGATCTGCAGTCCGATCCGCGCGACATCCCCCTGCTGCTCGCTCAGCTCGATCGCTTCGATGCGGCGGTCGGCTGGCGCCAGGCTCGGCGCGACCCGTGGCTCAAGCGCATCTCCTCTCGCGTGGCCAATCGCGTGCGCGGCGCGGTGCTCGGCGACGAGGTCCGGGACAGCGCGTGCTCGCTCCGGGCGATGCGTCGGCGCTGCGTCGACAGCCTGCACTTCTTCGACGGGTTTCACCGGTTCGTCCCGGCGCTCCTGCGCCAGGCCGGTCACCGGGTGATCGTGGTGCCCGTCAACCACCGTCCGCGGCGGTTCGGCGTCTCCCACTACGGAGTCCGCAACCGCGCGTGGCGCGGCGTCGTCGACATGTTCGGGGTGCGGTGGCTCGAGGCGCGCCGGCTCCGGTACGAGGCCCGCGAGGAGCTGCCGGGGGCTTCGGGAGCACGGCCGCCGGCTACGGCCGGCGGGTCGCGATATAGATGACGTGCGGATACGGCAGGAAGTCGAGCATCGCGTGACGCCGCACCTGGAATCCCGCCGCCCGTAGCGCCGCGGCCAGCTCGTCGCCGCTCCAGTATCTCACGGGTGTCGCCGGCGCCATCAGCTTGTCGAGCGTCCACGTGAACCATCGCTTCGGCGCCGGCCGCGTGTCCACGTCCTTCACGATCAGCACGCCGCCGGGGGACAGGCACGCGTGGAGCCGCCGCAGGAGCGGGACCACCGTGTCGGGCGCAATGTGGTGCACGATGTCGAGCATGTAGGCGGCCGCGACCTCGCCGTCGCCCTTGAAGGTGCGCGCGTCGCCCTCTTCGTAGGCGACGTTGTCGATCGCGAGCCGCGACGCGGCCCGGCGCGCCATCGCGACGCGCCGCGCGCTGAGGTCGACGCCCCGGACGAATCGCGCGGGGCTCGTCGCCGCGTAGTAGAGCGAGAAGAGCCCGAAGCCGCAGCCGATGTCGAGCACGGCGCCCGACTCCGGCAGATACTGACCGATCTCGTCGAGGAAGCGCTGGCGGAGGATCCAGAACCGCACCCAGCAGTACGCGCGCACGACCGGATCGTCGTAGGCGCGGATGATGCGGCGGATGATGTCAGCGCGCATAGACGACGTAGCCGTCGCGCCGCCGGTCGACACGGTAGGCCGCCAGGCGCTGCCGGAGCCCCGGGAACTGCTCCACGCGCTCGTAGCCGCCCGCGGGCCAGCCCCGCTCGAGCAGCACGATGAACTTTGGCGGATGCGCGTCGAGCCCCGCGAGGAGCTCCGCGCGCAGCCGCTGGATCGACGGCGTCTCGACGTCGTGATAGAAGTGAAAATCGTAGATGAACCGCGTCGGCTCCACGGCGCGCAGGCGCAGCAGCGCGTGGATTCCCGCCTCGGTCGTGTCCAGCACTTGCACGGTGTCTCCCGGTACGAGGCGTCCGTCCAGATCCGCCACGATCGCGCTCACGCGGCGCTCCTTGTCCGCGATCCACGCGGCATCGGACGCCTCGACGCCCTTGAGCCCCAGCATCGTCCCGGCCGCGACGAGACACGCGACGAGCGGCAGGGCCGCGAGGCGGCCGGCCGCCAGCATGCGCGGCGCCTCGGCGAAGAGCGCGACCGCCGCGAACGCCGCGAGCGGATAAAGATGGTACTCCCATCCCTTGCCCTGGCCGAGGTAGTGGGCGACGCCGTAGCCGAGGCCGACGGCGACCACCGCGTGTCTGACGGCGAAGCGGCGGCTCACGACGGCCGATCCGATCGAGAGCACGGCGCCGGCCGCGATCGGGATCCACACGTGCCACCGATGGAACGTCCAGCGCTCGGGCCGGCCCAGGCGCGAGTAGAGCGGCACCAGGTAGCCGACGACGATCTCGTACCACGCCGGCAGCGCGCCGGCCGCACCGAGCCACGCAACGACCACGAGCGATGGGACGGCGAGCGCCACCGCGAAGATCGCGACCGCCGCGACGGCCGACCGAGCGCCGGCGGCTCGCGAGGCCGCAGCGTCCGGCACGACGCCGCGCGGGCTCGCGTCACGGCGCGCGACGACGGCCACGAGCACGAGCAGGGCGGCGGCCAGCAGTCCCGCGTGAGGCTTCACCGTGAGCCCGGCGCCGAGTGCCAGACCTCCCCACGCGAGGCTCAGCCACTCGCCGGGGCGCTCGGCCCAGCGCGCGACGCCGAGTGCCGCCAGCAAGAGGAACGGGCACAGCAGGAAGTCGCGCTGACCCGTCTGCCAGGCGCCGGCGGCCAGGTGGTACGCCGCGAAGAACAAGCCGGCGCCGGCCGCCGCGAACCGTCCCCAGCGCGCCGCCAGCGCCGCCGCCGCGAGCGACGTCGCGGCCAGCCACGCGAGATCGAAGACGCGCCAGCCCGCGTCGCCGGCGCCGAACAGCCGGAGCGCGGCCAGGTGCAGCAGATAGACGCCCGGGAAGTTCATGTCGAAGAGATCGCGGTACGGCACGGCGCCCTCGCCGATGCGCCAGGCGATGTAGTACATGAGCGGGGCGTCGTGGATCAGCGGCCAGCCGCGCGAGCGCCAGGCGAGCGCGCCGACCAGCACGGCCAGCGCCAGGACGACCAGCGCCTGGAGCGCGCGCCCCCACGTCATGGGGCGCGCTCTCGCCGCCCTACTCGCGGAACTCTTGATCGAGGATCTCGCGGATGAAGCGGTCGATCGAGACCGGATAGAAGCGCACGTCCGGGGTCGCGATCACCCCGGTGTTGATGACCTCACGCTGCGTGAGCTCCTCGAGCACGCGCTCGAGGTGGCCCCGGGCGTCGCGCTCCTGGCGCCGGATCCGGAGCTCTTCGCTCTCGAGCGAGACGCGCGAGGCGTAGCGGAAGCTGAACACGCGCGCGATCAGGCGCTGGTCCATCAGCTCGGTCTCGTTGAACATCTCGCCGTAGGTCGGGCCGCCGCCGGCACCGATGACGAGCCGGGGCGAGACCTTGATGCGGCCACGCACCTCCACCGACCGGCCCGGCTTGTCGTGCTCCGGTCCCACCAGGATGTAGGGCAGCACGTGATAGCCCGTGATGATCCCGGTGAGCGGCTTGCGCACCACCTGCGTCTCGTCGAAGACGTGGCGCAGGAACTCTAGATCTTGCCAGTCGTCGGCCATGCGGGGTAGTGTACCAGCGGCATGGAGCCGCGCCCGAGCCCGTCTCCGACCCGCGTTCACGCCGACGTCACGTTCTCCGCGCGAACCCTGTGGGTACACATCTGCGAGCGCTGCGGCAAGCGGATGGAAGAGCGCCAGTGCAAGATCGCCTGCACGAATTGCGGCTTTTTCAGAGACTGTAGCGATCCCTGATCCGCTGATCATCGGCTCGCGAGAGCTGTAAGCCGCCAGTCGTGACGTCGGCCGCCGATCGCTCGTGGGCCGTCTTTCCGGCAGGCTCGCCCGGCGAGTACAACCTGCCCCGCGACCTCACGATCGTGCTCGCCCGCGGCGAGGGCGCGGCCGTGTGGGACACCGACGGCCGCGCGTTCACCGACTTCACGATGGGCTGGGGCTCGGTGCTCCTCGGCCACGCCCACCCGGCGATCGTCGAGGCGGTTCGCCGCCGTGCCGCGCTCGGCTCGAACTTCGCGTACGTCACGGACGCGTCGCTCGAGCTCGCCGAGGAGCTGACCCGCGCGGTCCCGTGCGCCGAGCGGCTCCGCTTCTGCGCCTCGGGCACCGAGGCCACGGCCTACGCCGTACGGCTCGCGCGCGCCTTCACCGGGCGCCCGCGCGTCCTCAAGTTCGAGGGCGCCTACCACGGCGCGAACGAGATCGGCACCGTGAGCCTCTTCCCGCGCCGTCTGCTCGCGTTCCCCGAGGGTGAGCCGACGTCCGCCGGCATCACCGCGGGGGCCGTCGCCGACGTGCTGGTGGCGCCCTACAACGATCTCCGGACGACCACGACGATCCTCGAGGCCCGGCGCGGTGACGTCGCCGCGATCATCGTCGAGCCACTCCATCGCTGCACGCCGCCCCAGCCCGGATTCCTCGCGGGCCTGCGCGAGCTCGCGTCCGAGCTCGGCGTGCTGCTGATCTTCGACGAGACGGTCACGGGCTTCCGCCTCGCCTACGGCGGCGCGCAGGAGTACTACGGCGTGCGGCCCGATCTGGCGACCTACGGAAAGGCGCTCGGCGGCGGCTATCCGATCGGCGCCGTCGCCGGCCGCGCGGACGTGCTCGATCTGGTGCGCGAAGACCGGCTCGGCGACGATCGCTACGTCTGGTTCGCCTCGAGCATCGGCGGCAACCCCATCTCGGCGGTCGCGGCGGTCGCCACCCTGGCCGAGCTCCGCCGCGATGGGACGTACCGGCGCCTCTTCGCGCTGGGCGAATCCCTGCGCGCCGGGCTCGTGACCGTGCTGAAGGAGGAGGGAATCACCGCGCAGGTCCAGGGCGACGGTCCGCTCGCCGCGATCGTGTTCACGGACCACGAGGTCGTCGACTACCGCACCGCGTTCGCGTCCGACCGGGCGCGCGCCCGCGCCTTTCTGCTAGGCCTCTTCCGCCGCGGAATCTTCCTGAACCCGATGTCGACGAAGCTCTATCTCTCCCTCGCCCACACCGAGGCGGACATCCAGCGGTTTCTGGCCGCCGCACGCGCGGTCCTCCGCGACGTCGGCCGCTGAGCCGCGCGCTAGGGCGCCTCGGGAGGACGCGTCGGGGCGGGCGGCGCGGCGCCGCCGGGCGCCGGCGAGCGATCCACGGCGGCGAGGCCGTCCATGTCGGGCTCGAGCTGCAAGGTGTCGGCGATCTTGGTGTAGCTCGAGAACATCTGCGTGACGCCGAGCACCTCCATCACGCCGCGCTCGCCGACTCCGAGGCGCCGCATCTCCGCCAGATGGAACGCCGTGCCGAACGCCGAGCACGTCGTGACCGAGACCGCGAACGCGAGCGCCTCCTTGTGGCGGCGCGTGAGCCGGTTGTCGGCGAACCCGCGGCGCGCGGCGCCCCAGAGATCGGCGAGGTAGCCCGGATCGGCCGCCACGCGTCGAAACGCCAACGGCACGTCGGCGCGGTCGTAGAAGGCGCGGATCTCGCCGAACACCGCCTGCGCCTCGGCGCTCGGGCTCGCCGGCTCGAGCGAGTCGAGCGGCGAGTCGGCGACGACGTTGAGCGCGTTGGTGATGCCGACGAGCAGTGCCGCCTCGTACCAGAGCGCGTCGTCGGCCATGCCCTGCAGCTTCCCGGCTGCAGTGTGGGCGCGGACTCAGTAGGCGCAGGCGTTGACGCCGCTGACGACGGCGGCGACCATTTCCTTCTCGGCGCGCGTGAACTCGCCCGGCGCCATGGCGCGCTTCATCGCGCGCCCGTGAAAGGCGCCGAGCTCGGGGTCCCACGCCATCACACGGCTCATGGCCGGCGGCTGGGGGAAGTCGTAGTTGAACCAGGCCTTCGCCACCTCGAAGAGCTTCCGGATGGGCGCCGGATATTCCGAGGCGTCCCGTAGTCTGACAGTCGGCATTGTTCAGCTCCTTTATCTAGAAGCGCACCTCGGCCGGCGGGGCCCCAGCCCCGCGACGGCCTGCGGCGCGCACTCCCATGGCGCTCCGCGCATTGCCCGCGGCCGCCGCGTGGATCAGCCACCGCCCGGGCCACCCGTCGACCGCGCAGTCGGCGCGGACAGTGTGCGCCCGCGCCAGGCGCTTCACCGCCCGCGCGACTTCGCCAGGCTGAAGGCCGAAGAGACGCGCGAGCTGGCGCTCGGTCGTGAAGACCGCGCCGCGCGTGTAACGCTCGATGACGCCGACGACGGCCGCCTCGCGCGATAGCCGCCGCCCCGCGGCGACCTCGTCCGGCAGCCACGCCTCGAGCAGGTCCCAGCGGTAGGAGAACGTCGGCTCGTAGCGCTCCTCGCTCTTGACCAGCCAGAGCCCCTGCTGGAGCTCCGCCATCGCGCGCTCGAACTCTCGCGTCTTCGAGGGCTCCAGCATGAAGACGTTCCCGCGCAGCTCGCGCGTGTATTGCGGGTGCTCGTCGAGCATCGCGTCCATGATCCGCCGGGCCGTGTGCGAGAGCCGCCCGGCCTCGTACTCGATCGTGTAGTCGCGCGCCCGCTGGCGGCCGCGCACCAGCGCGTAGAACGACGGAAAGAGATCGAGCGCGACCAGGAGCGGCCGGCCCCGAAGGAGCTTGCCGTAGTAGACGCGCTTGCGCGCCGGCAGCGAGTCTTTCAGATCCCACGTGAGACCGATGCCCGCGTCGTGGTGCGAGTGCCGGGGCCAGCGCGGACTCGTCTTGCCGGCGACGGCCTCCCACAGACACGCGACACCCTCGGGGAAGCGGTAGAACGTCGAGCAGAAGCCGACGTCGCGCACGAATGCGAGGGCCGCGCGCTCGTCCTGGACGCGGCGCTCCGCGAGTCGCCGAAACCTGCGGTCGCGGAGGCGATGGAGCGCGTCGGCAGTCACCCGGGAACCTCTTTCTCTAGGGGCTACAGGCGCGCCTCGGTCGGCGGGGCCCCTGCCCTGCGACAATTTACAGTACGCACGGCGGTCTCATTGACCACATTTCCGTCGCTGTTGTAAAGTGCGCTGCATGAAAAAGAAGAAGGCGACGCCGAAGGCGGCGGCGCGGAAGCCGGCCGGCAAGAAGCCAGCCCAGCCGAAGCCGGCCAAGTCGGCCGCGACGTATACGCCCAAGCCGCTGCAGGGGAACGGCTGGGCGCCGTTCCGCTACCCGCCGCAATAGCGGACGCTCCTGGACAGGCTCCTGCCCCACCTGGCGCCCGGCGCCGTGCTGCTGCTGGGCGTCACGGTAATCTTGCAGTCCGCGTCGAGCCGGGAGGCGGTCGCGACCTCGGCGCCCGTCTATTCGTGGGTCATCTTCTGCGCGGGGATCTTACTCGGGTGGCGATTCAAGCGTAGCCAGCTCGTCGTCGCGCTGGCGGTCCTGTTCGCCGCCGACCGGGCGATGGCGGCCTTTCCGGCGGCCGGGCCGAACGCGCTGGTCGGCCGCACCGTGTACGCCGCGGTCGCCCTCTTGCTGCCGCTCGACCTCGCGGCGCTCGCCTGGCTCTCGGAGCGCACGATGGCCACCTGGGCCGGCCGGCTCGTCCAGGGCGCGATCCTGATCCAGCCGCTCGCCATCGCGCTGCTCCTGCGCCCCGAGCTAACCCTGGTGGCGCAGGGCCTGCAGCGGGAAGTCGCCCTCGCCGGCATGCACATCACGAAAATCCCGGCCGTCGCGCTCCTGGCCTTCCTGGTCGCGCTCGTGTTGACCGGCCTGCGCTTCATCCTCCGTCGCACCGTGATCCAGGCGAGTCTCGCCTGGGCGCTCCTGGCGGCCCTGCTCGGGCTCAACGGCGACGGGCCGGCGGCGACGATGTACCTGGCGACCGGCGGCCTGGTCCTCATCGTGTCGCTGATCGAGACCTCGCACCGGATGGCGTTCAGCGACGAGCTGACCGGGCTTCCGTCACGGCGCGCGCTCACCGATGCGCTCATGCGGCTGCCCGAGGCCTACACGGTCGCGATGATCGACATCGATCACTTCAAGAAGCTCAACGACGAGTTCGGGCACGCCGCCGGTGACCAGGTGCTCCGCATGATCGGCTCGACCCTGACTCGCACCGAGGGCGGCGGGCGACCCTTTCGCTACGGCGGCGAGGAGTTCGCGGTGCTGTTTCCGGGCAAGTCGACGGAGGAAGCGCTGCCCTACCTTCAGGATTTGCGCGAGACGATCGAGGCCTCGGTGTTCATCGTCCGCGGCGGCGATCGACCCAAGCTGAAGCCCAAGCCCGTGCGCTCGACCGGCGGGCGGAAGCGGGTGGCGATCACCGTCAGCATCGGCGTCGCGGAGCCGGAGGAGGTCGGCGTCGAGCCGGACGAGGTGATCCGCGCGGCGGACCAGGCGCTGTATCACGCCAAGCGCACAGGCCGCAACCGCATCTGCATCGCCGACGGCGGCCGCTAAGGGCCCATCTACTTCGTCGGCGACCTCGGCCCTTCCTGCGGCGTATGCGGCGTACGCCTCGGTCGGGCCTCGGCCGCCTCCTCGTAGCTGGACCCTTCTCGGCCGCCGTGCAGGTCGGTAGCCGCCGTGCTCGTCGCTAGGCGAGGCCCCAGGTGAAGATGCGGACTGGGGTTACTTCGATGACGACCGAGTCCGACTCGTCGAGGGCCGCGTCGCGCCGGTACTGTGGGTACTTGCGGTAGAGGAGCGCGCGGATCTTTCGGAAGCGCGAGCCCTTCGCGAAGAGTCGCGCGCGGCCCTGAACCGTGGCGCCCTTGATGTGCGACCAGTCGTCGGAGTAGAGATCGACGGTCACCGCGACGCGCGGGTTCTCGGCCACGTTCAGCGCCTTGCGGCCGCCGTTGCCCGAGGCGAAGTAGATCTTGCCGTCGACCACGACCTGGCACACCGGGACGAGGTGCGGCATGCCGTGCGCGTTGGCGGTGGCGACGCGACAAATCCGCTCGCGGTCGAACCAGCGCGCGACCGATTGCTTGAGCTTCATCGCGCGGCGCCCTTCGCCGGGTCGCCGACGAAGCGCAGCACGGCCTCGATCACCGCCGCCGGCTGCTCCTCGGGAATGAAGTGGCCCGAGTTGGGCACGGCGTGGCCGACGACCTGCGCGCACCGCTCCTTCCAGACGCCGAGCATGTCGGGCACCTGCGGCCGGCGGCCGCCCGCCTCGCCCCACAGGATCAGGGTCGGGGCCGTGACTTTCTTGTCGCGGTCGGCGCCGTCCTGCTCGAGATCGATGGTCGCGCCGGCGCGGTAGTCGTCGAAGGCCGCGCGCATCGCGCCGGGCTGGCGGAAGCAGCGCACGTACTCCTGCACGGCCTCTTCCTCGATGGCCGCGGGGTTGTACGCGGAGGTCCGGTACATGTAGCGCAGATAGATCTCCTCGCGGCCGGCGGTGAGCGCCTCCGGCAGGTCGGGCAGCTGATGAAAGAACCAGTGCCACCGGGCGCGGGCGCTCACCTGATCGGTGCGGGCGAACACGTCGTACGTCGGCGCGATGTCGAGGAGCACCAGCCGCGTCAGCAGCGCCGGATGATCCAGCGCGAAGCGGTGCGCCACCCGCGCGCCCCGGTCGTGGCCGATCAGCACGACCGGCGCAAGGCCGAGCGCCTGGATCAGCTCGGCGATGTCGGCCGCCATCGTGCGCTTGTCGTAGCCGCGGATCGGGCGATCGGAATCGCCATAGCCGCGCAGGTCGGGCGCGACCACCGTGAATCGCTCGGCAAATGCCGGCATGACCTTGCGCCACATGTGGCCGGTCTGCGGGTAGCCGTGCAGCAGGACCATGCCCGGCCCCTGGCCCAGGCGGCGATAGTGGATGCGCGTCTTGTCGGGAACGCTGACGACGTCACGGATCATCGGCGATAGTCCTCCGCCCGGTCGCGCGGCGCGAAGCCGAGGACGGTCCGGGCGTGCTCGAGGTCACGGTAGCCCCAGCGGTTGTCGGAGACGGCGTAGAAGACGTCGAACTTCAGCGTGGCCGGCGCGCCGATGCAGAGCTCGAGCATCTGGACGACGTCGCGCTGGCTGCAGAAGACCGAGAACTCGCGCGGCGTCGTCGGATGGTCTCCGGTCAGCACGCGGCCGATGCGGACGCAGAGCGCCGACAGGCCATACACATCGGAGAAGTGGCGTGCGATCGACTCGCCCCAGATCTTGCTGGCGCCGTAGAGGCCGGCCGGACGCAGCGGCATCTCGTGGGTCATCGTCTTCCACGATTTCGCTTCGTCGTAGCGGCCCTCGACCAGCGCCTTGTAAGGCGGGTCGCGCTCCCAGGCGCTCACGGTCGCGCCGCTCGACGCGTAGACGATCCGGCCGACTCCCGCCCGGCGCGCGGCCTCGAACACATTGTAGGTGCCGATCACGTTCGCCTGGAGGATCTCCGCGAAGACGTCGCTCGAGCCCGTCCGCGCGGCGAGATGCACGACGGTGTCGACGCCGGCGAACGCCGGCACGATCGCCTCGAGGTCGGCGATGTCGGCCTGATGGCACGGGACGCCGGGAATCGGCCGCCGGTTGAGGGCGGAGAGCTCGTACGTGCCCTCGAGCCGGCGACGGAGCGCGCCGCCGATGAGCCCGCTCATGCCGGTCACGAGCACCCTGCGCGGCGCCATGGACCGGCGCGCGCTACACGATCGAGGCGTGCACGAGGTTGCTGACGCGATCGAGCCGCGCCGAGTGCCACGGGTCGGGCACGCGGCTGTTGCTTAGATACGCGAACGACACGCCGGAGTCCGGATCGGCCCAGCAGTACGACGAGCCGACGCCGCCGTGACCGAACGTCCGCGGCGACGCGAGCGAGCCGAGGCCGCGAATGGTCTCGGTGGTCCCGCGCAGGTGCGGGCCGAGGCCGCGATGCATCGGCATCCCCATGTAGGCGTCGACGCGGTCGCCGGTGTAGTTGCGGGTGACGTAGGCGATGGTCCGCGGCGAGAGCAGCCGCGCGCCGCCGAGCTGGCCGCCCTGCAGCAGCATCTGATAGAACGCCGCCATCGCGCGCGC
>Ga0306921_10002521_pt1 | contig 18378 bp, 15 predicted proteins | sample sta12Cox44000080_FD_203760 | JGI IMG/M metagenome (GOLD analysis project Ga0306921, IMG submission 203760) | Lab enrichment of tropical soil microbial communities from Luquillo Experimental Forest, Puerto Rico - statoxic.12C.oxic.44.000.080 (v2)... | ecosystem: Environmental > Terrestrial >... | reverse complement strand
CATCTCGGCAAGCGACGCTCCGGGCTCCACCTCCACGCCCAGGTGCGCCAGCGCGGAAACGAGTCTTGGATCGTCAATGCGCATCCCGCACTCCGTCGTTCACCCGCAGCTCCGTCCCCAGCAGCACCATGAATTCTCCGCTCGCCCGGCTCACGTTGCCCGCTCCAATCGTCAGAATCGCGTCGCCGGGTCTGGCTTCCCGTAACAAAAACTCGATGGCTTGCTGCATCGAGCGGTAGTAATGCACATTCTTGTGTCCCGCCTCGCGAATGCTCTTGGCAAGAGCCTCGCTCGTGACACCCGGAATCGGATTCTCGCTGGCCCCGTAGATATCCAGCAGCACCAGAATGTCCGCCTGGTTGAACGCCAGCGAAAATTCATTCCACAAATGCTGCGTGCGCGTGAACCGATGGGGCTGAAACAGCACCAGCAGCCGGTTGAACTTGCATCCCCGCGCGGCTGCGAGCGTCGCCCGAATCTCCGCCGGGTGATGCCCGTAGTCGTCCACCACCGAGATGTCGTTCACTGCGCCCTTGATGTCGAACCGCCGGCCCACTCCGGCAAACTTCGCCAGTCCTTCGCGGATCAGGTCGCTCGCCACGTTCAAATACAGCGCCACAGCCGCCGCGGCTGCGGCGTTCCGTACGTTGTGAATTCCTGGCGGATGCGGCAGGTGAAATATTCCCAGGTCCTCGCCCTTGTACGTCAGTCGGAATTGGCTCTCGAGTCCCAGCAGTTGGATGTCGTTGATCACCAGGTCGGCCTGGTTTGACGTTCCATACGTGATGATGGGTCTTTTCACGTTGGGAATAATCGCCTGCACGTTCGGCTCGTCCAGGCAAAGGATCGCCGCTCCATAAAACGGCACGCGGTTTACGAATTGTAAGAAGGCGTTCTGAATGTCTTCGAGCGAGCTGTACTGGTCCAGGTGCTCCCGGTCGATCGTCGTCACCACGGCCACCACCGGCGCAAACATCAGGAAGCTGCGGTCGCTCTCATCCGCTTCAACGACGAAATATTCCCCGCGCCCCACGCGCGCCGTCGTTCCCGCCTGGTTCACCCGCCCGCCGACGACAAACGTCGGATCCAGGTGCGCTGCTGCCAGAATCGACGCCACCATCGAAGTGGTTGTGGTCTTCCCGTGCGCCCCCGCCACCGCGATTCCATACTTCAGCCGCATCAACTCCGCCAGCATCTCCGCCCGCGGAATCACCGGAATCTTGCGCTTGTGCGCCTCGGCAACTTCCGGATTGTCCGCTCTTACCGCCGACGAAATCACCACCACGTGCGCCCCTTCCACGTTCTCCGCTTTGTGGTCTTCGAAAATCGTCGCGCCGAGATCCTGCAACCTCTCTGTAATCGTCGAGGGTTTCGTGTCCGAACCGGATACCGAATAACCCAGCGTGAGCAGTACCTCCGCGATTCCGCTCATGCCGATGCCGCCGATTCCCACCATGTGAATGCGCGTAAAATTGCGAAACGATACGATCATGTTTTTTCCACTTTCTTTGGGTTCGCTCGCCGCGCGGCCTCTTCGATCAAGTTCACGATTTCGCGCGCGGCATAAGGGTGGGCAAGGCTGCGCGCCTTCGTCGAAAGCTGTTCAATGTCCCCGGGCTGGTCGAGGAGGGAGAAAATCTCGCGCGTCAATCGCTCTGCAGTGAGTTCCGGCTCCGGAATCAGCCGCCCCGCTCCGCCGTTCACCATTTCCTGCGCATTCCGCAGTTGGTGGCTGTCTGTCGCGCGCCCGAATGGAATGAATATCGCCGCTTTGCCCGCCGCCGCCACTTCCGCAGCGGTAATTGCCCCTGCGCGACAGACAATAATATCCGCCCACGCAAAACGTTCCGCCATGTTCGTCAAAAACGGCGAAACTTCGGCTGCGAATTGGTACCGGGCGTAAACCGAGAGCACCTCATGATAGTCGCGTTCCCCGGTCTGATGCACAATCTGCAGCTCCGCTTTCCTCATGGCAAGCGGTTCGGCGGCGGCCATGAAGGCCCGGTTGACTGGCAGCGCCCCCTGGCTTCCACCCGTGACCAGCAACCGGAACGGCTTCTCCGGCCTGCGCGCCGCAATCGAGAAAAACTCCGGCCGCACGGGACACCCCGTCACCACCGCCTTTTCTCCCCACGCTTGCGCGGAAACTTCGTACCCTGTCGCGATTCGTTTTGCTAAATGCGCGAGCACCTTGTTCGTGAAACCTGGCTCGGCGTTTGGCTCAAAGATCACGTTCGGAATCCCTCGCAGCCACGTTGCCAGCAGCATCGGTCCGGCAGCATAGCCACCCACCCCGAATGCCACCGCCGGCTCCTGGCGCTTCAAAACTCCAAACGCATCGGTAAGGCCCGTTCCCAGCATGGCCAGATTCCTCGCCAGCGTTGCTCCGCCTTTCCCTTTCAATCCTGCCACGCGAATCGTCTCGAGCGGCAGCCCGGCCTGCGGCACCAGCTTCATCTCGATCCCGCGTTGCGTTCCTACCAGCACGACTTCCCTTTCGGCTCCTCGCAACAGCCACTCCCGCGCAATGGCAACCGCGGGGAACACATGGCCTCCCGTGCCGCCACCCGCAATCAATAACTTCACGCCGCGCTCCTCACACCGGGAGACCCGCGGTTGACGTGCTTTGCTGCGAAATATTCAAAAGCACGCCCGTGGCCAACAGCATCGCCAGCAAGCTCGAGCCACCGTAGCTCACAAACGGCAGTGGAATTCCTTTTGTCGGCATCAGTCCGAGCACCACTGCAAAATTGATCAACGACTGAAACAGCACCATCGCCGTCACTCCGAGCGCCAGCATCCTCCCGAAGCCGTCCGGCGCGTTGAACGCCGCCCTCAATCCGCGCCATCCATACACGGCGAACAGCGCAATCACGAACGCCGCGCCGATGAATCCCAGCTCCTCACAAATCACCGCATAAATAAAGTCCGTGTGCGCTTCCGGCAAATAGAACAGCTTTTGCTTGCTCTCCATCAAGCCGACGCCGGTGAAACCGCCCGAGCCCACCGCGATCAATGACTGCAGCAGTTGAAACCCCGCGCCTTGCGGGTCCGCTTCCGGATGCAGGAACGCCATGATCCGCGCTTGCCGGTAAGAAACGTGCGTAATCAGCAGGTACAGCGCCGGAAACGCCCCGGTCAGCCCCACCATCAGCCACTTCCAGGAAAGCCCCGCAACGAAGAGGATCGCCGTCATAACCAGCATGATGTCCACCGAAGTCCCCAGGTCCGGTTGCATCACGATCAACACCACGCACGCCAGAATCGGAGCCACCGCCGGCAAGATCGTCTGCACCAGGTCGCCTCTGCTGAATTCCAGCCGCGTTGTCGCTCGTCGGCGCGAATCGAGAAACCATGCCAGGTACAGAATCGCGAGCAGCTTGGCCAGCTCCGAAGGCTGAACGCCCACCGGGCCAATCCGTATCCAGCGGTGCGTCGCATGCGATTTGTCGAGAAAAAACGTCCCCGCCAGCATCAGCAATACCAGGCAAAGCGCCGTATAAACCACCGCCGGCTCACGCAAGCGGTGATAATCCAGGCGCATCAACGCAAACATCCCCAGCAGTCCCGCCACCAGCCACACCGCCTGCCGCAGCACGAAAATGTACGCGTGGCCGTACTGCTGCTCCGCGGTTACCGCCGAAGCGCTGAAAATCATCACCGCTCCGAGCAGGCACAGCATCAGCGTCACTCCAAAAAGCCACCGGTCCGTCTCGAATCGCCTCGCCACGTTCCTAGCCCTTTCTTTACATAGCCAGATTCTTCATTCCGAACGGAGTCTGCGGTGTGAGGAATCCCTCCTTCTCTTCGTGCTTTCCTTTCTAGGCCCTCGCGGGCTGGCCCCCCTGCAAACCCCGCACCAACTCCTTGAACACCCTCCCACGGTGCTCGTAATTCTCAAACTGGTCGAAACTCGCGCAAGCCGGCGCCAGCAGCACAATGTCTCCCGCTTGGGCCGCCTGCGACGCGATTTCCACCGCGCGTTCGATCGTCCCGGCCCTCTCGATCGCGACGCTTCCTTCAATCTGTTGCTCAATCTTGTCCGCAGCCGCACCAATCAACAGCGCAAGAATCGCCTTTTCGCGCAGCGGCTTCTGCAGCACCGTGTAGTCGCTTCCCTTGTCTTTCCCGCCCAGAATCACGAGGATTCTGCCGGGAAAGGCATCCAGTGCCTTCAACGTCGCATCCACATTTGTGGCTTTCGAATCGTTGTAATAGCGCACACCCCGGATTTCCGCGGTGAATTCCAGGCGGTGCTCCACTCCGGCGAAGCTCTTCACAGCCTTCCGAATCGTGCCGGGATCGACTTCCGCGAGCCGCGCCGCCATCACCGCCGCGAGCACGTTTTCCAGGTTGTGCGCGCCGGGCAGCGCAATCTCCCCGCGCTTCATTATGAAGTCCTCCTTGCCGTGATGTACCACGACGATGTCTTCCCCTTGCAGGCACGCCCCTTGCAAAACGCGCTTCTTCCGGCTGAACCAGAACACCTGCGGCTTCTTCGGCGCCAGCGCCACCGTCGGCGCATCGTCGGCATTCAGCACCGCCGCGTCCAGTTCCGTCTGTTTCTCAAATATTCTCGCTTTCGCCGCTGTATACGCTTCCATCGTCTTATGGCGGTCCAGATGATCCGGCGTCAGGTTCAGAAACACGCCGATATCCGGCCGGAACTTCTCGATCCACTCGAGCTGAAAGCTGCTCAACTCCACCGCCGAAAGCGTCTCCGCGTTCATCTGCTCCACGCACGAGATCAGCGGTGTCCCCACATTCCCGGCCAGAACCGCGTGGTACCCGGCGGTGCTCAAAATGTGGTGAATCAGCGTCGTCGTTGTGGTCTTGCCGTTCGAACCGGTGATCCCGATCAGTTCCCCCTCCAGAAACCGGTAAGCCAGTTCGATTTCGCTCCACACCGTTATTCGTTTCGAACGCGCCAGCTTCAGATACGGGTCGTCCGCGGGAACACCGGGGCTCGGCACAATCAAATCTTGCGCCAGGTACGTGCTTTCATGGTGCCCGCCCAGTTCCAATATCACCCCAGCCTCTCGCAGCTTTGCCGCCGCATCACCTAGTTCGCTCTCCGGACGTATATCCGTCGCCATCACGATGGCGTTGTGTCTCGCGCAAAACAGCGCCGTCGCCGCTCCCGTCCGTGCCAGTCCCACGACCAGAACGCGTTTCCCTCTCAACTCGATCGAGCCAGGCATTTGTCCTACCGCGAAATCCTTGTCCCGCCTCAGCGCAACTTCAGCGTCGTCAGCGCACACAGCGCAAACACCAACGCCGCTATCCAGAACCGCACAATCACCTTGCTCTCGCTCCACCCCAGCAGCTCAAAATGGTGGTGAATCGGCGCCATCCGGAAAATCCTCTTCCCCCGCAGCTTGAACGAGCCTACCTGCAAAATGACCGAGAGCGCCTCCACTACAAAAATTCCACCCACAAACACCAGCAGCACTTCCTGCTTGATGATCACCGCGATCGTTCCGAGCGTGCCGCCGAGCGACAACGACCCCACGTCGCCCATGAACACTTCCGCCGGATGCGCGTTGTACCAGAGAAATCCGAGCGATGCTCCCACAAGCGCCCCGCAGAAAACCGTCAGTTCTCCGACGCGCGGGATGTATTGAATGTCCAGATAGTTCGCCCAGCGGAAGTTGCTGCTCACGTAAGTCAGCACCGTCAGCGCTCCGGCGGCGATCACCGTGCACCCGATCGCGAGCCCATCCAACCCGTCCGTCAAATTCACCGCGTTCGAACTGCCCGTAATCACGATGGCGATAAACGCCAGAAACGGCACAAACGCCACCGGCCAGACGTTCGGAACGTTCAGCAGGCTGTGGATCACCAGGTCCGGGTGGAATCGCTTGAGAAACGGCACGATCAATTGCGTTGAATATGACCTGTGCGTCGCCAGGATCAGCAGCACAATCCCGACAAACGTGCTCACCCCTACCTGGAGCGCGATTTTCTTTTTACCCGTCAATCCCAGGTTTCGCCTCTTGGCCACTTTCGCATAATCATCCAGGAAGCCGATCGACGCAAACGCCAGCAGCGCAAACAGCGCCAGCAAGACAAACGCATTCGAAAGATCTGCCCACATCAGCACCGGCACCGCCGTCGATAGCACGATCAGCACCCCTCCCATAGTTGGCGTGCCCGCTTTCTTCTTGTGCTCTTGCGGGCCTTCTTCCCGGATGTACTGCCCGATCTGCAATTCCCGCAGCTTGCGGATCAGCCATGGACCGAATACCAGCGCCAGAAACATCGCCGTCAAGCTCGCGTACACCGTCCGCACCGTGATGTAGCGAAACACGTTCAGCGGGCTGAAATATTTCTGCAGGACGTGATAGAGCACGTAATACAGCATCTCAGTGGCGCACTCCCACATTCGGCGGTGCATCGAGCGGTGCAAACCTCCCGAGCATCGCCTCAACGATGCGCTCCATCTTTACGCTGCGCGAGCCCTTCACCAGCAACAGGTCTCCGGGCCTTACGAATCCCGCGAGAAATTCCGCCGCTTCCGCCGGCGTTGCGAAGAACTTCGTTCGTTCTCGCGGCAGTCCCGCGGCTACCGCGCCCTCCAAAATCTGCGCCGCGTCTCCCTGCACGCCAATCACGAAGTCCAGCTTCCCTGTCTTCCCGGCAAACTCTCCTCCCTGCCGGTGTAACTGCGCCGAACCTGCCCCCAGTTCCCGCATCTCTCCTGCCGCCAGAATCCGTCGTTGGTAGCCGGGCGTCGCCGCAAGCAAACTCACCATTGCCTCGAACGCCGCAGGACTTGAGTTGTACGAATCGTTAATCAGCGCGAAGCCATTCGTGAAGCGGATCAATTCCCCGCGCATCGCAGGTGTACGGAGACCCGGAAACACCTTTTGCGCTTCGGCCGCCCCGATGCCCCACACGCTCGCGGCGCCCAGCGCCGCCAGTGCATTCAACACCACATGTCGCCCCGCCAATGGCATTTCGATTCGGGTGCGTTTTCCCTTGTGCACCAGGGTGAACGACGAGCCCAGCGCGCCGCGATCCTCAATCTCTTCCGCCATAAACTCCGCCGGCTTCTCCACCCCGTAAAAAATAACGCGTCCCGGGGCCACGGCCGCCATCGCGGCCACGCGCGGATCATCCGCGTTCAGCACGGCCACCGACGCAGGACCACGCAGGCCCTCGATTAGTTCCCTCTTCGCCAGCGCAATTTCATCCACCGAGGTAAAATTCAGCAGGTGAGCCGGCGCGACACGCGTCTCGATCCCAACATCCGGCAGCGCGATGGCCGCGAGCCGCTTGAGCTCCCCCGGAAACGACATGCCCATCTCGAGCACCGCGACCTCGTGTGTTTTCTCCAGGCGAAACAGTGTCAGCGGCAATCCATATTCGTTGTTGAAGTTTCCCTCCGTCTTCAGCACCCGTAGCTTCGCACCAAGCAGTGCCGCCAGGATCTCTTTCGTGGTGGTCTTACCGACAGACCCCGTGATCCCGCATATTTTCCCGGCCCATTGTTTCCGCACGGCCCGCGCCAGTGCGTGCAGCGCCGCGAGCGTGTCGGGAACGGCAATGCAGCGGTGCTGGACCCATCCCGGATAGCGCGAGAGCAGCGGCTCCGCCACCATCGCCGCCACAGCTCCACTCTCCATAGCTGCGGCCACGTAGTCGTGTCCATCATGACTCGGACCGTGTATGGCGACGAACAGCTCTCCTGCACGTATCGTGCGAGAATCAATCGAGACACCGGCCAGCCGGGCCACGGGATCGAGGCTGAGCCCTCGCTTCCCCGCAACCGCGTCAGCCACTTGTGTAACCGTCCACCGCATAGTTGCCTCAGAAGATTTGCTTGTTTCAAGGTTTGGCCGAGGCGTTCACCTCGTCCGTACGGCACTTCTCGGTGCGTTCTCACCGGTTGAAGGCTCCTCCTTCCTTGTCGGGCCCACCTTCTTGGCCGGGCCGTTCTGGCCCGCAACCGCGCATTCGTGACTGCGCGTTACGTGCCAAACTCAGTGCCACCGTGTGGCCACTCCGCATATCCGCGCTCGCCCAGCGCCTTTTGTGCTTCCTCGCGATCGTCGAAATGAATCGTGTGGTCCGCGAAAATCTGGTAGTCCTCATGGCCCTTGCCCGCCAGCAGCACGATGTCTCCTGGCTGCGCTTCCTCAATCGCCAAATGAATGGCCTTCGCCCGGTCCGCTTCAATCATGTACTTCCCGCCCGACTTCTGCATGCCCACCACGATGTCGCTGATGATTTTCAGCGGGTCTTCCTGCCGCGGATTGTCGCTCGTCAGAATCGACAGGTCGCTCAGCCGCCCGGAAAGCTCGCCCATGATCGGACGCTTCGTCCGGTCCCGCGAACCGCCGCAACCAAATACGGTGATGATGCGGCCCTTCGTGTTCAATTCCCGCGCCGTGCGTATCAGATTCTCCAGCGCATCGTCTGTATGTGCATAATCAACCACCACCAGGAACGGCTGCCCACGATTTACGCTCTGAAAGCGCCCCGAAACCGCTCGAAGGTTACGGATTCCCGTCTCAATCGTTTCGTTCGAAACCCCCAATCCGATCGCGGCGCCGATGGCCGCGAGAATGTTGTACGCATTAATGCGCCCCACAAGCGCCGATTCGATCTGCATCGCTCCATTCGGCGTTTGCGCGAGGAAGCTCAATCCGTTGAAGCTCAACTGAAACTTTTTGGCTTTCAGGTCCACGCCGTTCTGCAGCCCGTAGGTCAGCGTCTTTTTTGCCAACCCCACCAGTTTCTGCCCCCACTCGTCATCCGTATTCACGATCGCTACATCCGGCGCGCTCGCGCCAGTTCCTTCAAACAGTCGCCGCTTGGCTTCAAAATAATTCTCGAATGTTTTGTGGAAATCGATGTGATCGCGTGTCAGGTTCGTAAACACCGCCGCGGCAAAATGGCATCCCCACAGGCGGTCCAGTGCCAGCGCATGCGAACTGGCCTCGAGCGTCGCATAGCTGCCGCCCGCATCCCGAATTTCCGCGAAAAAGCTTTGCAGGTCCAGCGACTCCGGGGTGGTATTCGGCGCGGGATGTTCGCCGCTCGGCGTGTGGTAAGCGATCGTTCCCAATAATCCCGTCTTTGCTCCCGAAGCACGCAGGATCGAATCGATCAGAGAAGTCGTCGTCGTTTTTCCATTCGTTCCGGTAACGCCGACCAGCTTCAGCGCCTTCGCCGGACGGCCATAAAAGTTCGCCGCCACAATCGCCAAGGCTTTCCGCGGCTCATTCACAGGCAGCCATGGAATTTCGCGTGGCCACCCGGACGGTGCTTCTGTCGCGCTCAACACCGCCGTGGCTCCTTGCGATACCGCATCTCGAGCGTACAGATTCCCGTCGGTCGCTACTCCCTGAATGGCCACAAACAGCGCTCCCGGCTGCACCTTCCGCGAATCGCAAGCTACCTGGCGGATCCACATTTCCCCGCTCGGCAACGCCGAACGCAAGTCAACGCCCTCCAAAAGCGAACGAAGTGGCGTTCCACCCGGCTGTTCCTGCTGAGCCACAGTCTGTGTCCGTTTATCCTCTACGCGCTTTCCGGCATCCTGCTCCCATTGTGCTACTTTGCAGTCCCCATTCGTCATTCGTTTCGCAAATCCTTTTCTCAGTGCGTCTTTCCCGCTCGCGCCGGTTCGCTGCCGAACTGCACCGTCACTTTCGTTCCCCGCCGCACTTTGGCTCCGGCGGCGGGCACTTGTTGAATCGCAAGATAGCTGCCAACCAGCACTGGATTCAATCCCAGTTTCAGGCAATTTTCCGTCACTTCCCGCATTGTGTTTCCTGTGAAATCCGGCACCGCAATATCGCCGCCTTCATCCACAGCCATCATCACCTCCGGCAGCTTCTGCAGCGTCGTTTGCGTACTGTTTGCTTTCACGCTTTCTTCTCTGTCTTCCGGCTGTGCGGAAAAATCGATGGGCGCCAGGTCGTCTGATGGCGCCTCGTCATCCTCCGTTTTTGCGCTGTACGCCGTCTGCAGCAGTTGCGGGCTCGACGGCACATCGCGCGCCACGTCCAGATACGGCAACACCTGCTCCGCTATCCTCTTGAACACCGGCGCCGCGACCGTCGCCCCGTCGTGCGGAAAGCCTGCCGGCGAATCAATCGTCACCAGTATGGTCACCGCCGGATTGTTGATCGGCGCAAACCCGGCGAACGACGCAATCACATTCTTCGGTGAATACCTTCCCGTCGCCGGATCAATCTTTTGCGCGGTCCCCGTTTTTCCTGCGGCTGTCCACCCATCCAGCCGCGCCGCTTTTCCGGTGCCGTGCAAAATCACGCCCTCCATCAACCGTCGCAGCGTTGCTGCCGTCTCGGGCCGCACCACGCGCCTTGGCGGATCCGTTCCCGGACCTTCGACTCCCAGCGCTTGATTACCGCGCATCATCTGCTGCACCACGTACGGCTTGTACAGCAGCCCGCCATTCGCCACCGCAGACACCGCCGTAACGACCTGGAGCGGTGTCACCCCTACTTCCTGTCCCATCGAAACTGACGCAATCGAATACGAGCCCCAGTGGTCCAAACGATGCAGCAGCCCCCGGCTTTCTCCTGGCAGGTCCACGCCCGTCGGCGTTCCAAACCCGAAGCCCTTGATGTAGTCGAAGAATCTCGGCGACCCCAGCCGCAGCGCAATCTTGATGGCTCCCACGTCGCTCGAATTCGCCAGTATATCTGCGACGGTCAGTAGCCCGTACCGCTTGTGGTCGTGAATCAGGTGACCCGCCACCGTCACAGCTCCATTCTCGCAGTCGAATACTTCGTCCGCGCGGATCAGCCCCTGGTCAAAGGCCGCCGCCAAGGTAATCAGCTTAAACGTCGATCCAGGCTCATAGATCGCGCTGATCGCCCGGTTCATTCGCGCTTCATCCGGCGAATCGGTCGCCGCGTTGGGATTGAACCTCGGCCAGTTCGCCATCGCCAGAATCGCCCCGCTGTTGGGGTCCTGCACGATCACCGATCCTGCGGGCGCGTGCCTCTTTTCAATCGCCGCCGCCAGCTCCCGCTCGACGATGTACTGAATCCGTTCGTCAAGCGTGAGCACCGCATTGGCTCCGCGGTCGCGCAGCGTTTCCCCTCCGTCGTACCAGCGCTGCCGCCCATCGGTCATGACTACAACCTTCTCCGCTTTGCTGCGGATCAGGTCATCGTACCGTTCCTCTACCCCTCCCATCCCCTTCTCATCGATGTTCACAAACCCGAGCACATGCGCGGCCATGTCCCGTTTCGGGTAATACCGCTGGTTCTCTTCCTGCAGGTAAATTCCCTTCAGATTCAGCGATTGCACCGCCTCCACTTTGTCGGGCGCGAGCTTCCTCTTGATCCATACAAATGTGTTTTCCGATTCCAGCTCTTGCCGGATCTCTTCGGCAGGAATTCCCAGCACGCCGGCGAGCAGTCGCGTCGCCATCCCTACGTCTTTCACTTCCGACGGCACCGCAAATGCCGACTGTACCGGAATGCTCATCGCCAGTGGCCGCATGTTCCGGTCGTAAATCACGCCTCGCTTCGGCGCTATGTCGATTCTCTTCCGTTGTTGTTTCGCGGCTCTTGCCAGGTATTCGCTATGAAGAAACAACTGCAGGTACGCGACTCGCCCAAAAATTCCTGCCATCCAGAACAGTGCTACGCCGGCGATGATCAGCAGACGAACGTGGACTTTTTCTTGCTCCATGGCCCCGGCTTCCGGCGGTCGCTTCAAACTCTCGCGAATCTACTCGCAATCTTGCTACGGTGCCCGGTTCAGCCGTGTGTACTGCAGAGCGGCCACTTGCGCTCCATCCAGATTCACATATTCCCGCACTTGATTGGCTTCCGGCCTCTTGAATCCCAATTCATGTTGTGCGATCACGTCGATCCGGCGCGGATCACGCAGCGTCGCGATCTCGAGCTTCAGTTTCCCATTTAATTCCGCGGCCTGCGTCTGCTTGCCCTTCAGATCTTCCAATTGAAAACTCATGTCGATGCAACGGAAGTGTTGGTACACGTACAGCATGAAAAACACCGCGATAATCCCGCCGAGCGCCGCTGTCCGGAAAAGATTCCGCATCTTCGCCGGCTCCAAGTGGTGCACCAGTCGCGAATTATCGATTCGCTTCACCGTGTAAAACTCCGCCATCGCCGGTTTCTTGCAGTTTCCCCCCATCAACTCTCTTCGCAAACTCCTGGTCGTCATTGCTGCCACTTTGCGGGAGGGTCCACCTCCAGAGTTTGCGGAAAGCGGCATTTTTCCGTCATTCCGGGCGAAGCGCGGAATCCCTGTTTGTTCAAAATAACGGCCTGTGCCTGTTTCCCCGCGCGCGACGTTTGCGCGCCCGTTGCTTAGCCCCTCAGGGATCTCCGGACTCCACCGATACGCCGTCGCCATCTCACACCTTCTCTGCGCACCGGAGCTTCGCGCTTCGCGATCTCGGGTTCGCCACCTGCTCTTCTTCGCTGGGCACAATCACGTGTCGCGTCAGCACCTTCAACGTCCCGGCTCTCTCGCCTTGCTGGAAGGCTCGCTTCACCGGGCGGTCTTCTAGCGAGTGGTACGTCAGCACCACCCATCGGCCGCCTGAATTTAATGTGGCAGGAGTCCGGTAAAGAAACTGCCCGAGTTCCTCCATCTCTCGATTCACCGCTATCCGCAGCGCCAGAAACGTTTTTGTCGCGGGATGCAGTTTCTGCCTTCCCCATTGCTTCCGGGCGCCTGCCACAACCGTTGCCAGGTGCGCTGTGTCCCTGATCGGCCGCGCTCTCACGATCAACCTGGCGATCCTTCTCGAATCGTGCTCTTCCGCTTCCCGGTAGAGCAAATCGGCCAGTTCCTCCTCCGGCCACCGATTCACAATCTCTTCGGCCGTCAACGTGTCTTCCGCCGCTTGCCCGCCACTCATCCTCATATCCAGCGGACCGGCCTCCCGGAACGAAAACCCCCGTTCCGGCCGGTCCAGTTGCATGCTAGAAACTCCCAAGTCGGCCAAGACCCCGTCCACCTTCGCTATCCCCAACCCTTGTACGACCTCCACAATCTTCGAAAACGCTGCATGCACCAGCGTCACCTGGTTCCCAAACTTCTTTAGCCTCTCCCGCGCGATCTCGAGCGCCTGTCCGTCCCGGTCCAGGCTGATCAGTCGCCCGGCAGGGCGTCCCGAGACTGTCCCCGGTGACAGTCGCTCGGCTATGGCCGCCGAGTGTCCGCCGGCTCCGAGCGTCGCGTCCACGTAAACTCCGTCTGGCCTTACGCGAAGCCATTCGAGCACCTCTGCCAACAGCACCGGCGTGTGTGGTGCGCCCAATTCCTTCTGCCTGCTCTGCCCTGCCGCCCAACTGCTACCTTCGCCCCTACAACTGCCGGCTATCCCGACACCGACCGCGCTTGCCCTTGGCCGGCCCGGAAACCAGCCACCCCACACGCATCAAATGCCAAACTCGCCGAGGGCTTTGTCGTCTTCCGCCGTGTACGGCTCGTTCTTCAACTGGTCGAGCACCCTCGTATGGTTCATCACTTCCAGGTAATCCAGCTTCCCAAACACGTCCACGTCGCCCTTCGTTTGCGCCGCCTCTCTCAACACCGGCGGCAGCAGAACCCGTCCCTGCCCGTCCATTTCGACTACCTGCCCGAAATAGCTCGTCCGCATCAGAAACTTGCTTTTCGCCGGGTTCGTGCTCGGCATCTCCGCCAGTTTGTCTTCAATCTCTCCCCACACCTTCAACGGATAAATCAGCGCCACTTCGCCGGTCTTGCTCGTAATGTAAAACTGGTTGCCGTACTCTTTGAGCGCTTCGAGAAACTGGGCGGGGATCTTCAGACGACCCTTTTCGTCCACCTTCGCCGGAGAGTTGCCCCTCAGTTTCATGGATTCCGTCTCGTTGGAGGATCAGTTTGCCCACTTCGTCCACTGCCCCCTAAAACGTCCTACTCCCTACTACTGCTAACCACTTTCCCCCACTTTCTCCCACAGAATGGGCGTTGTCAAGCGGAATTCGCACCGTTTGTGAATAAATTGCCAGTCTATTTGCGCAAGATCAAACAACTGGCCAGCCGCCTCCACCCCCCAACATCTCGGTGAGCCGGCCGGCCGATTTTCCCCATATGTAGCGGGTCCCGTCCTTGGTAGCGCTGGCCTTCAGGCCCACGCTCCTGCCCTCGTACCGCGCCCTCTGTTCATTCTGAGCTTCGAAGGAAGCGGCCGTTTCCGCCAGCAACCGTCCCTCTTCGTCCCGGGCCTTCGCCACGCCTTGTAGCCGCCACCCGAATGCATTACGCTAGCCGTCCAGCCAGAAAGCTCGCTCGCAATGCACATCAAAATCCTCGGTTCGGCCGCCGATGGCGGATTCCCCCAATGGAACTGCGCCTGTCCCAACTGCGCCGGCCTCCGCAGCGGCTCGCGCCACTCACGACCACGGTCGCAATCCCAGATCGCCTTCTCCCCCCTCCCCGATCTTTGGTTCCTCGTCGGAGCCTCGCCCGATCTCCGCTCCCAGCTTCTCGCTGCTCCTGAGTTCGCCCCTTCCCCAGACAGCCCCGGCCGTTCTGCCATTGCTGGCGTCTTCCTGCCCTCGGCAGAAATTGACGCCGCTCTTGGCCTCCTTCACTTGCGTGGGACACCGGGTTTCTTCGTCTTTGCCACGCCCGCCGTGCAACGCGTCCTCAAGAGCGAGAACCGCATCTTCCAGGTCCTCGAACGCTCCGACCCGCCCGTCCAGTGGCAACCCCTTTCCGCCGGACGGCGCATCGGCTGCCATCTTTCTGACAATCCGGGTGACGCCCCGACTTTCTTCTACACCACGATCGCGCTGGGCGGCCCCTATCCGGACTACGTCACTGACGATTTCCTTCGCACCGCGCCGTCCGATCAATCGGCCGTCGGATTCCTTTTCGAACAAAACAGCAAAAAGGTTTTTGTCGCTCCCCGCCTCCCCGGCCGCACCGGCGAATGGACCAAGCTCGCCGCCAGTGCAGACGCCGTTCTCATCGGCGGCGCCTTCTGGTCCGAAGACGAACTCCTCGCCACCGGCCGCACCACCAAATCCGCTCGCGAACTCGGCCACCTCCCGCTCTCCGCCTCCGACGGTTTACTCGCCCAGTTCCCCGCCGACGCCAGCGGCCGCAAAATCCTCATCAACATCAACAACACCAACCCCGTCCTCGACGAATCCAGCTCCGAGCATCGCGCCGTGCTGGATGCGGGCTTTGAAATCGCCTACGATGGTATGGAAATCACCTTGTGACGGAGCCCCGTCGCATGTGCGTCTCCCCGCGAAGCGTACCGCTTCACACGATGCGGAAAGAGATATCACCGTCATTCCGAGCGGAAGCGAGGAATCCCTCTTCGATCAAAACGTGGGAAAAAGGGATTCCTGACTCCGGTCCGAATTACGGATTCCTGCGCGCCGAGGAAACTCGATGAAGCCTGAACTTACCGCCACTCCCCGTCTCGCCCCCGGCGTACGCCTCAACGAGAAAACCCAACTCCCGCGCATGCTCCTCACTCCCAAGCAGTCTCTCCGCCTCCAAGGCCCCAGCCTCGAAATCATTCAACGTTGCGATGGCCATCACACCGTTCACCAGATCGCCGAGCAACTCCACAAACTCTACCCCAAGGCCGAACCCGACCGCGTCACCGGAGACTTACTCGGCTACCTCGAACTCCTTCACCAGCAGCAAGCCATCGAATTTTGATCCATTTTCGTAGCTAATCGCTCGTCGCCCCGGCTCTCGCCGCAACGGCCCCTCCAGGACTCACCTTCATCACCACCCTCGTGATGAACACCAGGCAGGCAATCAGCACGATGCTTCCAAAAACCATCAACGTATACGGCGCGCCCAGGTGTTTCGCCACGCCTCCCGCGATCAAGGCTCCGATCGGCTGCACCCCCATAAACATCGTCGCGTAAACTGCCATCAGCCGGCTCCGCATTTCGTCAGGCACCCGCTGCTGAATAATCGTATTCGTGGCGGCCATCTGCGATGTTGCCGCGAATCCCACCACGAACAGCACCGTCGCGCACAACCAGAACGTTCGGGCCGCCGCCATCACCATCAGCGCAATGCCGCACGCCGTGCACGTCGTGGCAATCCACCTCGCCAGTCCCTTGTACTGTGTGCGCGCGGCAAACTGCAGCGCCCCTAGCACTGCCCCGACTCCTGCCGCGCTCATCAGCAACCCCAGAGCCTTCGCCCCTCCGTGCAGGATGTCTTTCGCGTAAATCGGCAGGAACACCGCATACTGCAATCCGAACAGGCTCAGTACACTCAACAGCACCAGTGCCGACCGGATCGGCACATCCGACATCGCAAACCGGAACCCTTGTATGAAGCTGCGCACCGGCGATTCTTCCGAGCGTTGGCGCTCGCTTCGCTCGATCCGCATCAGCAGCAGCGCTGCCAGCACCGCGATAAAACTCACTCCATTCAGAAAAAAACACCAACCCTCGCCCACGAGCACGATCGTGAATCCCGCCACGGCAGGCCCGATCACCCGGGCTCCGTTAAAAATCGAGGAATTCAGCGCGATCGCGTTCGGCAAGTCCTCTTTCCCCACCATGTGCACGAAAAACGCCTGCCTTATCGGCACATCAAAGGCATTGACAATCCCCACCAGAAACGCGATCAAAATCAAGTGCCACACATGAATCACGTGCGTCAGCGTAAGAGCCGCCAGCAGAAAAGCCAGCACCATTGAGCACGCTTGCGTTACGATCACGCCGCGGTGCCGGTTATACCGGTCGCCTACATATCCGCCCATCCACGCCAGCAGCAGCATCGGCACCTGGTTCGCGAACCCGAACACGCCAAGTAGCGCCACCGACCCGGTCAACCGGTACACCAACCACTGTTGCGCCGTGGTTTGCATCCACGTGCCGATCAGCGAAATCAATTGCCCAACCATGAACAACTGGAAATTCCGGTGCTTCAGCGCCCGGAACCGTGTGGAAAGATCCAGAATCGAATTCACTCTTATCCTTGGATGATTCTTCTTAGCACTAGTCACCATGCCGCGAATCTTCCGCGCTTGTCAACGCACACCCGTCATCTGGCGCAAACCATGCAAAACAATTTGGATGCAAACAAAAAATCCTCCCTCGAAAGAGGAAGGATTTTTCGATTTTCGTTTTCGATTGAAACTTTGAAACCGCTCTACTCTCCCGGTGGTTCCGGCGCACCACCCAGGTGCGTGTGGCTCAAATCCCTCAGCATGGACTTCTCGTCGTCGCTCATGCCTCTTGTGAAGTTCGGATCATTCAGCCGCTGGTTCCGCGCCGATTCCGGCATGTTCTGAAGCACACCCAGTTTTTGCTTCATCATTTGCTGGCGGTCCCACGGCATCTCCTTCCACTTTGGCAGCACGTCGCTCTTGATGTGTTCGCGTTGTTCGGGTGACAGTTGCCGCCAGTTATTCTCTTTGATCTGTTGGTCCGCCTTCTGCTGTGGCGTCATCCGGTCCCACTGGTTGAATTGCTGTCGGATTTTCGCCTGTTTATCCGGCGACAAACTCTGGAAGGCTTTGCTGTTCTGCAAGACCTGTTCCCGCTGCTGCGGCGTGAGCGAGCGCATCTGGTCCACCCACGGACGCGCCGCTCCATTACCCGCTGGCTGCCTGGTTGACAATCCCGCGCGCTGCCCATTCCGCGGACCATTCTCATTATTCAAATTCGTTTGCGGCCGGGCATTCTGTGCCCCCTGCGGCCGGTTGTTTCCCGCATGCGCGTTCGATCCAGGACGATTCGGATTCGCCGGCGGACGATTCGCGTTCTGGTTCTGCGGATGCGCCGCAGGCGGTGCCGGTGGGTGCTGCGGCGGACGGTCTGCATGCGGATTCTGCGCCCGCGCAGACCCGGTCCACGCCGCGCAACTCAGCGCCGCCAACAGCACCAGGAATTGGGTCCCGTTTTTCCGCACTTCTTTTGCTTCCTTTAACCTTTTACTTCCTTTACATCTGCTGCTGTGTTTCAGTCTCTTCTTCCGCCTGCACCGCTTGCGGCAATTCCTTCAACGGTTCAAAGTTCGAGAGCAGGTCGTGATCTTCGAGCACCGGCAGGTCCTGCATCATCTGGGCATCCGCCTCCACCGGATTGCTCCACGGCAACGGCGGCGCCTGCGGCCTCTGGTAGAAACCAAACCACAGCGCAGCAACAAGCAGCGCCGACGCCGCAAACGCCACCCGCGGCGAGACTCTGAGCCACGACCACCAGCCCTGCTTTACCGGTTCCGCTGCTACCAGCGCGCGCACCCGCACATCAAACTCTGCCGAAGGCTCTATCACCGGCAACTCGTCCAGCAACCCCGACACCGCGCGAAACTCTTCCACGCGCAACCGGCATGGCCCGCATGCTGCCAGATGCTTCTCCACTTCCTGCCTTTCGTTCGCTTTGAGCCGCCCATCCA
>Ga0306921_10002519_pt1 | contig 18382 bp, 19 predicted proteins | sample sta12Cox44000080_FD_203760 | JGI IMG/M metagenome (GOLD analysis project Ga0306921, IMG submission 203760) | Lab enrichment of tropical soil microbial communities from Luquillo Experimental Forest, Puerto Rico - statoxic.12C.oxic.44.000.080 (v2)... | ecosystem: Environmental > Terrestrial >... | reverse complement strand
GACGTTGCCTGGAGCGCGTCTCGCTTACAAGACCTACGGCACGCTCGCTCCCGACAAATCGAACGTCATTCTTTATCCAACCTCCTATAGCGCCCATCACACCGACATCGAATGGCTGGTGAGCCCCGAGCATTGCCTCGATCCCAGCCGCTACTTCATCGTCATCCCCAACATGTTCACCAACGGGCTCTCGACCTCGCCGTCGAACTACGACGGAGAGTTCCCGCAGGTGACGACCTACGACAACGTCACCCAGCAGCGCCGCCTGCTGAACGAGCTTCTAGGCGTCGATCGCCTGAAGCTGGTCTACGGCTGGTCGATGGGCGCGCAGCAGGCCTATCACTGGGCGGCGCTGTTCGGCGATGTGGTCGAGCGCATCGTGGTCAATTGCGGCTCGGCCAAGACCGCGCCGCACAACTTCGTGTTCCTCGAGGGCATACGCACGAGCCTGCAGGCCGCCCGCACGCCGCAGGACGGTTTGCGCGCCATGGGTCGCATCTATGCCGGCTGGGCGCTCAGCCAGACCTTCTATCGCCGCGAACTGTGGCGCGGGCTGGGCTTCAAGGACCTCGAAGATTTCCTGGTGCGCTCGTGGGAGGCAGGCTTCCTGCGCCGCGACATGCGCGACCTGCTGGCCCAGCTGTGGACCTGGCAGGCCGGCGACATCTCCGCCAATGATCTCTACCGGGGCGATCTGCCGATGGCGCTCAGCGGCATCAAGGCGAAAGTGCTGCTGATGCCATCGGCGACCGATCTCTACTTCCAGACCGACGACAATCGCGCCGAGCTGCCGCACCTGAAGCACGCCAGGCTGGCCGAGATCCCGTCGGTGTGGGGCCATCGCGCCGGCAACCCGCGCGACAACAAAGAGGACCAGGCGTTCATCGACCGCGAGGTCGAGGCGTTGCTCGCGTCATGATCGCCTGGCTCGGCCGGAACCGTTGCGGCGCGCTGCTGGCGGTCCTGTGCCTGCTGATCCTGGTCGATCCGTTGGTGGCCATGTCGGACTGGATCTCGCTGGCGCTGACCTTCCTGTTGCTGGCATCGTTGCTGCTGGTGGCCTGGTCGCTGGGCCTGCGCCGCTCCCTGCTGCTGGTGCTCGTCGTGCTCGGCCTGATCGTCGCGGCCGTGCTCTTCCAATCGCCCGAGGCGAGCCATTGGGGATGGGTGGTGGCGGAGGCCGCGCTCACCTCCTTCACCGCCATCGTCGCCATCTGCCTGCTGCAGTACGTGCTCAACCGCGCGGCCATCACCGCCGACAAGGTGTTTGCCGCCATCGATGTCTACGTGCTGATCGGCTTCACGTTCGCCAGCCTCTTCACCTTTCTCGAGCTGGTGCAGCCCAACGCCTTCCACGTGGCGGTCCCGGGCATCGAGGGACAGATGAGCTGGGTCCAGATGATGTATTTCTCCTTCACCGTGCTCACCACGACCGGCTTCGGCGAGATCACGCCGGCCACCAACATGGCGCGCAGCCTGATCGTGATCGAGCAGGTGCTGGGCGTGATGTACGTGGCCTTCCTGATCGCCCGGCTGGTCAATCTTTACGGACGCGACCGGCAGCGCTAGCGTCGGGCCATGCCCGACACCCTCCTCCCGCGCGACGGTCTGGTGATCGTCGCCAAGCGTGACTGCCCGACCTGCGTGCTGGTCGAGCCGGTGATGCAAAGCCTCGACCGCGCCGGCCCTCTGGCGGTCGTCAGCCAGGACGATCCGACCTTTCCCGCCGGCGTGCGCTCGGTGATCGACGACCAGGCGCTTGAGCGCTCCTTCCACCTCAACATCGAGGCGGTGCCGACGCTCATTCGCTTCAAGGACGGCCGCGAGGTCGAGCGCACGGTCGGCTGGGAGCGCAAGGAATGGATGCGGCTGGCCGGCGCCGCCGCCGAGGGCAAGGGCCTGCCCGACTGGCAGCCCGGCTGCGGCTCCAAGAGCGTCGAGCCCGGCGTGCACGAGGCGCTTGTCGCGCGCTACGGCGAGACCGGTCTGAAATCGCGCCAGATCGAGGTCGGCAACTGGGACGATCCGATGGAGGCCTGCTTCGAGCGCGGCTGGAGCGACGGCCTGCCGGTGGTGCCGCCGACCGACGAGCGCATCCTGCGCATGCTGAGCGGCACCGATCGCAAGCCTGACGAGGTGATCGGCAACATCCCGCCCAACCTCGCGCCCTGCACTGTCGAGAAGGTGGCGATCAATGCCGTGATGGCGGGCTGCAAGCCGGAATACATGCCGGTGGTGCTGGGCGTGCTCGAAGCCGCCCTCGATCCGTTGTTCGTGCTGCACGGGCTCTTATGCACCACGCACTTCTCGGGGCCGCTGGTCATCATCAACGGGCCGATCGCCCGCCAGATCGGCATGAACTCGGGCGTCAATGCGCTGGGCCAGGGCAACCGCGCCAACGCCACCATCGGCCGCGCCCTGCAGCTGATCGTTAGAAATGTCGGCGGCGGCATTCCGGGCGCCATCGACCGCGCCACCTTAGGGAATCCCGGCAAGTACACCTTCTGCTTTGCCGAGGATGAGAGCGATCCCGACTGGGAGCCGCTCGCGCAAGCCCGCGGCATCGCCAAAGGCAAGAACGCCGTGACCTTGTTCCACGGCGAGGGCGTGCACGGCTTCATCGACCAGAAGTCGCGCACGCCGGAGGAGCTGACTCGCTCGCTGGCCATGGGACTGTTCGGCGTCGGCCATCCCAAGCTCTGCTACGCCGGCGACGCCGTGCTGGTCCTGACGCCCGAGCACTACAAGATCTTCAAGGACGGTGGCTGGAACCGCCGCCGCATCGAGGACGAGCTCTACCAGGCGCTGAAGCGGCCGGGGCGCGACTTGGTGCAGGGTGCGCAGGGCGTGCCCGAGGGCCTGCCGGCCAAGCTCGCTGATACCACCATCGACAAATTCGCCCCCGGCGGCCTGCTGATCGTTCGCGCCGGCGGCCCGGCCGGGCTATTCTCGGCCATCATCGGAGGCTGGCCCGGCACGATCGTGCGCGATGAGTGCCAATCCGTAACTCGTGAGATTCATTAGGGGAGATCAAGCCATGATGATGCGCGATCCCACTGCCGAGACCTCGCCGACCCGTCGGGCCCGTCTCGCCCCGCCATCGTCGCTCGACGGCAAGGTCGTGGCGCTGATGGATATCGGCAAGTCGCGCGGCGTCGAGTTCCTCGACCGCCTCGAAGGCCACTTCAAGAAGGCCGGCATCGCCACCAAGCGCTACCGCAAGCCGACCAACACCAAGGTGGCGCCGCTCGCGGTGATGCAGCAGATCGCCGCCGAAGCCCAGCTCGCGGTGATCGCCTTATCGGATTGAGGGTCCTGCACATCGTGCAGTCTGCACGACCTCTACAATCTCGATAGCCGCGGCCTGCCGGGCGTCAACGTCGTCACGACCGAGTTCGCCGAAGGTGTCGAAGCGCAAAGCGATTCGCTGGGCTTCGAGCCCGGTGTCGTCTATGTCCCGCATCCGATCCAGAACCGCACCAAGGCCGAGATCGAAGCCATCGCCGACCAGGCCTTCGCCAAGGTGGTGGCTCTGCTGAAGGGCTAGTCCTTCTCCGGCACGATGGCCGGTGCCACGACCTGGTCGGCGGTCGACTGATCGCCCGACTGAGACTGAGGGGGCGGCTGCGGCGGGGGCAGCGGCGCCGGCGGCTCGGTGGGCAGGAACTCGGCCACTGCCGCCGCGGTCGCCTTGGGGTTCTCCTCCATCGGGTCATGGCCCAGGTTCTCGAAGATCGCGAGCTTCGAGCCCTTGATGTCGTTCTGGAAGCGGAAGCCGTCGGCCACCGGCACCCAGCGGTCCTTGGCGCCCCAGATGATCAAGGTCGGCACGTCGAGGCGCTTGAGTGGCGCCGGATCGAGCGGCTCCTGGGTGCGGGCGCGGATCAGCGTCGCCTGGCGGTTTCCGGGAAAGCGCTGCAGCTCGCCGAACTGTTTTACGCGCTCGGGCGTCACCATCGCTGGATCGGCATAGACTTCCAGCAGCGAGCGCCGCACCAACCGCTCGGGCTTGAAGTAGATGCCGATATCGCCGATCACCCGCTGGCGCGCCAGCCGGATCGGCAGGGGCAGCTCGCCGCTCTCGCGCGGAAAGCCCGCCGCGTCGACGAGAATGAGGTGGCTCACCCGCTCCGGCCGGGTCGAGGCGAAGGTCCAGGCGACGGCGCCGCCCAGCGAATGGCCGGCGACGGCGAAGCGGTCGAGATGCAGCGTGTCGGCCAGCACCTCGATGAAATCGGCATAGGCCTCGACCGAGAACTCGCCGCGCGGCCAGTCGCCGGTCAGGCCATGGCCCGGCAGGTCGACCGAGATCAGGCGATAACGGTCCTGCAGCTCGGCCACCCAGCCGTCCCACATGTGCAGCGAGTCCAGCGAGCCGTGGATCAGCAGCAGGGGCATGCCGTCGGGCTTGCCCTCGTCGCGCACATGCGCCTGTGCGCCCGCCACCTCGATGAACTTCGAATGCTCGTTGGCGTAGCGCTGGATCAGCAACTCGCGCGGCAGGTCGGGCGCGTAGGCCCACAGCGCCACGCCCGACAGCGCGCCCAGCAGGAACAGGAGAATGAGCGGCCAGCGCCGCGGCCGCGGTCCTTCAGCGCGACGACGGCGGGGCATGGTCTGTCCCTGAACGGAGCGCGTCGGCGAGCCGGTCGATGTCGCGCAGCTTGAACTCTGGAGCGGGTGCCGGGTCCAGGATCTTCTCCTCGATCAGTCGCATCAGAATGACGCGATTGAGGTCGTTGGTCACCACCTGACGATCTTCAAGGCGTCCGACGAACACGAACAGGCCGAACTCCAGCCCGGTCTGGCCAATCCTCACGAACCGCACGATGGGTGAAGGCACGCGCAGCACCCGCGTGTGCTCCAGCGCCGCCTCGCGCAGGATTGTTTCCATCTTTGTGACATCAGTTCCGAACGCCACGGTGAACGCGAGCTCGATGCGGCTCGAGGTGTCGGAGTAGGTCCGGTTGATGACCGGGTTCTGCAGGAACAGGCTGTTGGGCACGATGACATGCGTGCGCTCGAAGGTCTCGATCTCGGTGGCGCGGATGTTGATGCGCCGCACGAAGCCCTCGTGGCCGCCCACCGTCACCCAGTCGCCGGACTTGATCGGCCGCTCGACCAGCAGGATGACGCCGGAGATCACGTTGTTGGCGATGTTCTGCAGGCCAAGGCCGATACCGACCGAGAGGGCGCCGAGCACGATGGCGAGGTTGGTGAAATCGATGCCGAGCGCACCGATGCCGACCAGGATGGCGACGATGACGCCGGCATAGTTCAGCCCGGCATCGACCGACTGGCGGATCGGCATCGGCGCCTCGACCGTCGGCATCACCCGGTCGCGCACCACCGAGCGCACCAGCTTGGCCAGCAGCATGCAGGCGCCGAAGGCGATGATCGCCCAGCCGATATTGCCGAGCGAGATCGTAACCCCGCCGACCTGGACGCCATGCAGCAGCTGGCCGAAGCCGCGCATGATCGCGTCCATGTCGACGTTCCACGCCGCCGGGATGGCGACCGCCAGGAACAGCACCAGCACGAGGTCGAACAGCAACAGCACGATGTGCTGGCCGCGCAAGGTGGCGTCGGGTGCGAGGCCGAAGCGCCGGCGCACCCAGGCGCCGGTCGGCGTGTCAGGGGCGGCGACCGCCTCTAAGAGATCGTCGGCGAAGCGATGGGCCAGCAGGACCAGCGCCAGCCATAGGCAGGTCCCGGCCAGGGCGGAATGGATGTGCGAGGCGAGTGCAATGTAGCCCAGCAGGGCGAAGGCGATCGACGACAGCACGGCGGCGCTCAGCAGCAACCGGCCGATCGACCACCAAGTGCCGCCGACCATCGCCGGCAGATCCGAACCCTCCGGCCGCACCGCCTCCCAGGAGCGGTTCGAGAGTGCCGGCAGCGCCAGCAGGGCAATCGTCGTCTCGAGCCCCAAGGCGCCGACCGAGCTCAGCGCCTGGCCCTGGCCCGCCTGGGTCAGCGCCTCGTAGATGAAATCGACCAACACGCCGATGCCGACCAGCCGGCGCAGCGCCGTCGACAGATGCTGGGCACTTGCATCGGTGAAAGGCAGGATGCGCCACTGCGGCCGATTGGGCGCGAGCGCCGTCGCGGTGAGGCCGACGACCAACAACACGGTGACAATCCGGTTACGGAACTCGAGCAACAAGTCGTCGATCGGCGTCGGCGGCTGGCTCGCCAGCAAGAGCTTGCCGATCAGCCAGATCGCCAAAAGCGGGATCAACACCAGGCTCAGCCCATCGATGGCGGCGGCGATAGTGCGGTCGCGTTGGCCGGGCTCGACGTCGTCGCTGCGGCCATAGCGGCGGCCGAGCATCAGTACGCCCCAGCGCAAGACCACGGTCAGCGCCGCCCACCAGATCAACGGCGTCAGATCCTGATCGCCCGAGCGCAGCGCGCGGAGCCCGTTGTGGCTCCAGCTGGCGAGCGCCTGCGACAGCGTCTGCAGCGCCGCCACGGTCTCGGGCCAAAGCCTCAGCCATATCGACGGCGACAGCGGCGAGACGTCGCGATGCAAGAGCGTCTTCAGCACGACCTCGCCGCGCAGCTTGGTCATGCGCTCGAGCAGCTGGTCGGCGCGGGCGATGATCACCTCGCACTGCTTGACCCGGCTTTCGCTGATCGAGGCCTGCTCGGTCAGCCGCTCGCGCTCGGCCGTCACCGCCCGGGTCTCGGGCGGCTGGTCGGGGCCGGGCTTCGTCTGCAGGGGCGCCAAGAGCTTGTTGGTGTCGGCGAGGTCGTTGCGCGCCAGGGTCGCCGCGGCGGCTGCGGCGGCGCGCACATCGGCCGCCTGCTCGCGCAGGGCGTCGATTTCGGCCGGCAGGATGTCGGCCTGGTCGGTCCGGGTGCCGATACGGTCGAGCTGGCGGGTCCACACGTCGACCAGCTGCGAGAACGGCCGCTGCGGCGGGGGCACGGCCTGCGCCAGCGCCGTCCCGCCAGCACAAAGCAGCACCAGACACGCCAGACGAAACAGTCCCCGCATCCGGCCTAGGTACCACTCTTTCCCCGGATTCGTCATACGCGCCATGGGGTTATTGCCTGCCGCCTGCACGCGGTTGACTCCGCCCGACCGACGCGGAACCTTGCCGCCCGAAAGGGGAGAAACGGATGGCCGAGGGGCAAAACGGGGTGGGCGAAGTACGGGTCATGCCCGACCGGTTGCACGCCTTCACTGTGGCGATTTGCCGGGCCGACGGCAGTTCGGCCGGGGAAGCCCAGTTGGTTGCCGACCACCTGGTGCTGGCCAACCTGTTCGGCCACGACAGCCACGGCGTCGGCATGATGCCGGCTTATATACAGAACACCACTACGGGACGTTGTGTCCGTAACCATCATGCAAAGATTGTGAAGGATAATGGTGCCGTCATCGTGATCGATGGGGGAGCTGGTTACGGCCAGGTGATCGCGAAGGAGGCAATGGATTTCGGCATTGAGCGCGCGAAGAAGCACGGCGTCTGTGTCGTCGGCACCACCAACTCCCATCATATCGGGCGCATCGGCCATTGGGCCGAGCAATGCGCACGTGCCGGCATGGTCAGCACCCACTGGGTGAACGTGCATGGCCACAAGTCGCTTGTGGCCCCTTTCGGCGCTGCCGAGCCGCGCTTCACCACCAATCCCTACTGCACCGCCGTGCCGCGCAAGGGCAAGGAGCCGATCGTGCTCGACTTTGCGACGAGCCAAGTCGCGATGGGCAAGGTGCGGGTCGCCAACAACAAGAAGGCGAAGATGGAGGACGGCCTGCTGATCGACGCTGCCGGCAAGCCGACCGCCGATCCCGCCGTGATGTACAACGCGCCCTACGGCGCCATCCTGCCGTTCGGCCTGCACAAGGGCGGCGGACTGGCGGTGATCTGCGATCTGCTGGCCGGTGCGCTGACCGGCGGGCGCACGCACAGCCCGCGCACCATCAAGAAGAACGGCACCGACATCATCAACAACATGCTGTCGATCGTCATCGATCCCGCCGCGATGGGCGGCACCCAGATGTTCGAGGACGAGGTCGAGACCTTCATCACCTGGGTGAAGTCGGCCAAGCCGCAACCCGGCGTGCCCGAGGTGCTGGCACCCGGCGAACCCGAGCGCGCGCGCCGCAGCGACCGTGAGAAGCACGGCGTGCCCATCGATACCACCACCTGGCAGCAATTGATCGACGTCGCCCGCAAGGTGCGCCTCAACGACACCGAGATACCCCATACCAGCCGGGCGTGAGGCGCCGGCTCGACAGGAGACGACCATGGCCAAGATGAAGCTCTACTACTCGCCGGGTTCGCCGTTCGCGCGCAAGGTCAGGATCGTGGCGCTCGAGACCAGGCTCGACAAGAAGATCGAGATGGTGAACGTCGCGCTGTCGCCGGTCGCGCCCAACGCCGACGTCGACAAGCACAACCCGGTCGGCAAGATCCCGGTGTTGTCGGTCAAGGGCATCGATCTCTTCGACTCGCCGGTGATCTGCGAGTACCTCGACAGCCAGCACAAGGGCCGCAAGCTGCTGGCGCGCAAGGGCCGCGACCGCTGGGTGGCGCTGCGCCAGCAGGCGATGGCCGACGGCCTGCTCGATGCGGCGCTGCTCGCCCGCTACGAGGGGGCGCTCAGGCCGGAGGACAAGCGCTGGTCCGACTGGAACTCGGGGCAGATGAAGAAGGTCGCACACGTGCTCGACCAGCTCGAGGCCGAGGCCAAGGCGCTCAAGGGCAAGCCGACCTTGGGCTCGATCTCGGTCGCCTGCGCGCTCGGCTACCTCGACTTCCGCTTCGCCGCCAACGACTGGCGCAGCAAGCATCCCAAGCTCGCCAAGTGGTTCAACAGCTTCTCCAAGACCCCGTCGGTCAAGGCGACCGTGCCGCCGCCCGCCTGAGCGGCTGGGCGTGACGACGGCCGACGACATCATCGCGCGGCTCAAGCTCGAGCCGCATCCCGAGGGCGGCCACTACAGACAGACGTTCCGCGCGGCCGACGGCGCGCGCGGCGCCTCGACCGCGATCTACTTCCTGCTCAAGGCCGGCGAGCGATCGCACTGGCACAAGGTCGTCGATGCCGACGAGCTCTGGCACTACTACGCCGGCGCGCCGCTCGAACTGTCGCTGAGCGACGACGGCCGCTCGGTGCAACGCGTGCGGCTCGGCATCGATTTCGAGCTCGGCGAGCGGCCGCAAGCCGTCGTGCCGCGCGGCGTCTGGCAGGCGGCGCGGTCGCTCGGCGCCTGGACGCTGATCGGCGCGACCGTGGCGCCCGGCTTCCTGTTCGAGAAATTCGAGATGGCGCCGCCAGGCTGGGAGCCGGGTTAGCTCGCGGGTCAGGCCAAGGACTTTACCGGCCCGCTACCGTCCAGCCGAGAGTGCCTGCGAGTTCCGTGAAGCATGTGGCACAGACCCACTCGTATTCCTCGCCCCTGGGGAAATCACTTCCCGTCGTGTAGCCCTCATGTAGCGCGTCGGGCAGAAGGGCCGCCTCCGCGAATTTGTCGCGACAGGCGGCGCAATGATCGTGATCCCAGGTTTCGCTGCGACGACGATAGGGGCGAAAATGCAGCTCGACGCCTTGCAATCGCGCGTGTCGGGCGTTGTCGATCCGCCATTGATCAGGGTCTTCGTCGGCCACGAGATGCTCCTTGGAAGTCTAACCCTTCCACATTTCTCGCGACGCCAGGATCGCGCCGGCGGTGACCAGCAGCGCGGCGAGCAACAGCGCGCTCGTCGGCGTGGCGAGGCCGCACGCGATCAACAGTCCCGTCGACAGGATCGGCGCGGCGTAGGAGAGCGCGCCCAACGCGCGGATGTCACCGCGCTTGACGGCGTGATCCCAGAGATAGAATGCCCCGCCGGTCGGGCCCACGCCGAGAGCGAGCACCGCCAACCATGCGGCGGGGGTCGCCGGCCACACCGTGTGTTCGAACAAAAGATGACAGGCGAACGACAGCACGGCCGCCGCTGCGCAGAAAGAAGCGATGGCGTCGGTCGGCGTCTCGCCGAAGCGGCGTGACAGCACCGAGTAAAGCGACCAGGCGAAGGCGCAGCCCAGCGCCAGCAGGTAGCCGAGCGCATAAGCGTCGGAGAAACTCACACCGCGGTTCAAGGCGAGCAGTGCGACGCCGGCAAAACCCAGCAGCGCACCGACGAGATGCGGCCAGCCGAGCTTCTCGCCGGCGAGCGGCGCCGACAGCAGCACGATCAGGAGCGGCCAGAGATAATTGACGAGATTGGCTTCGGCCGGCGGAGCGAGCTGCAGGGCCGCGAAGTAGAGCGCGTGATAGCCGAACAGGCCGCCGATGCCGAGCAACCACACACGCAGCGGCCAGCGCATGAGATCGCGAAAGTGGAGTCCACGTATGCGCGCACGCACAATCCCGATCGCAGCGCCAAGCGAGAACGTCATGGCAACCATCTGGAACGGTGGCACTGGACCCGCGAGCACCGAGAGCGTCGCCAATGCGCCCCACAGCGCGATCGCACCGCAGCCGGCGAGCATCGCCCGATTGCGGTTCGTGACGTTTATCACCATAGGGGGCGCATAGAGAACGGCGGCGCTTCTGTCTACACGGGGGACGGGTGCATGGACGTACTTTCGCGGTTACCATCGCATGACAGCAGACACGGCATGTTGTTCATTCGCCCGACCAACCCGGTCAGCCATCGCCTCGCGCGCATTGCCTTCCTGCTGGCCTGCGCAGGCGCCCTGACCGTCGGACTCTCCGGCCCGCTGCATCGTTATCTCGGCATCGAGCCCGACATGGCGATCGGCGTGTTCCGCTACGGCTTCTACATCGCCGCGGCGGCGATCGCGCTCGGGCTTGCCACCATCGTGCCGACGCGCCCGGGCGACCGGCGGCGCGGCTTCGTCGCCTCGGTGCTGGCGCTTGCCATCGGCGTGGCGGCCGCCTGGGCGCCGATCAACTGGCTGATGCGCGCCCGCGAGGCGCCGCGCATCAACGACATCACCACCGATACCGCCCATCCGCCGCCGCTGGTGGTGACCTTGCAGTTCCGCCAGAACGCGGCCAACCCGCCGGCTTACGGCGGCGAGAGCGTCGCCAACCTGCAGAAGGCGGGCTACCCCGACATCCAGCCGATCGTGCTCAAGGTGCCGCCGGCCGAGGCCTTCAAGAAGGTCGACCAGGTGGCGATGGCGATGGGCTGGGACGTCGTGGCGCGCGCGCCGGCGGAAGGCCGGCTCGAGGCGATCGACACCACCAGGTGGTTCGGCTTCCACGACGACATCGTGGTGCGCATCAAGGCCGACGGCGGCGGCACCCGCATCGACATCCGTTCCAAGAGCCGCGTCGGCAACTCCGACCTCGGCGTCAACGCCCAGCGTATCCGCGAGTTCACGCAGCGGCTGAAGGCTGCGCCCTAGGCGCCGTTCATCGGCAGGGTGAAGCGGAACGTCGTGCCCTGCGGACCGGTATCGGCCAGGACGATCTCGCCGCCATGGGTGCGCACCAGGTCGCGGGCGATGCAGAGGCCGAGCCCCGCGCCTCCGGCGCGGCCGCCGGTCGTGAAGGGCTTGAAAAGCTGCGCCGCGACGTCGGGCGGCACGCCGGGGCCGTTGTCGCTGACGCCGACCAGCAGGAACGCTCCGCCATTCTGCGCCTTGATGGTCACCGTGCTGGCGCCGGCATCGAAGGCATTGCGGCCGAGATTGACGAACACGCGGTAGAGCAGGTCGCGGTCGGCGCGCACGCGGCGCTCGCCGTCCAGCGCATTGACCCAGTTGCGCAGGTGATTGGGATCGCTGTCCTCGCCCTGCTCCTGCAGCGCCACGCCGACTTCGTCGACCAGGTCGGAGAGATCGAATTCGGCGACGCGCGGGGTCGGCCGGTCGCGGACATACTGGATGGCGTCACTGGCGAGCCGCGTGGCGCGGTCGATGGTGTTGAGGATGGTGGGCGCGAACTTGCGGGTGCGCTCGTCCTCGCTGCGCGCCAGGCGGTCGGACAGCAGCCGCGCCGTCGACAGGATGTTGCGCAGGTCGTGGTTGATCTTGTTTGAGGCGGCGCCGACTTCGGCGAGGCGGCTCTTCTGGCGCAGCGAGGCGCGGATCTCGCGCTGCAGGTTCTGGAACTCACGGTCGACCACGCCGATCTCGTCGTTGCGGTCGACCGGCGGGCGCTCGCTGCCCGGCTCCTCGGGCGCGCGGCGGAACGCCACCATGTCGGCCGACAGGTCCTGCAGCGGACGGATCACCAGCCAGCGCAGCGCAAGATAAAGGAGTGCCGCGGTGAATAGCGCGATGATGATCGATAGCAGGAGCACGCGGCCGGTGTAGCCGTACATGGCGATGCGCATCGGCAGCTCGTCGACCACGATCCACACCATGGCCTTGGGCAGGCGCATCGATTCGCCGCCGACCCGCGTGTAGTAGGCGCCGTCGCGCGTCATGGCGGCCAGTGCATCCCAGATCAGGCCGAGCGCGCCGCGGTCCTTGAGGTTGAACCGCTGCATGTCGTCGCGCGGCGCGATGTTGAGCAGCGCGCGGCGCGGCTTGTTCGGCTCGACCAGGATCACGGCGTCGACGCGCGCATGGTTGAGCAGGCTGCGCTTCACCTCCTCGGTCACCATGTTGTCGGGCGTGGCGTCGAGCGCCAGGGCGGCCAGCGTGCCGCTTTCGATCAGCTGCTCGAGATAGACCAGTCGGAAGCGCGCGATCGACGGCAGGAACAGCAGGATCTCGGCCGTCATCACCGCGACCACGACCAGCCCCAGGATGCGCCACGACAGCCCGAACGTGGGCAGCCGGCGGCGCACGCTCGGCACGGTCTGGGCCCGGACAGTGATATCGGCAGCCATGGCCCTCAATTTACCGAAGGCCGGGCGGGGGGCCTAGGCCCGGGACCGGGGTCGGCCGTTCAACTCTTCATGTAATCGAGCAGCACGCGGCCGCCCGGCAGGGTGAGATCGGCGATGAAATGCAGCCCGCCCAGCACTTTGCGCACCGGCAGGTCGGCCACCGGGGCGTTGACATGCGGGATGAGGTGGAGGCGCGCCGGCCCGGCCCACGAGCCCTTCACCGTGACCTCGGTGATGTTCAGCCCGACCAACTGGGCGATCTTGGGCTTGCCGTCGACGTCGGGGATCAGCTTCAGCAGCACCTGCAGCTTCCGCACTGCGTCCACCGTCTTCTGCGGGTCGCGCGAGTGGTTCTCGTGCTTGTAGGCCATGGTGCCGGTGGCGACGCGTTGGCCGGCATAGTCGAGCGTGGCCGTGAGCGTGTCTGACGCGACCTCGAGCTTGGGGTTCGCCAGCTTCTTGGGGAAGCCCCAGATCTCGCGGCCGCCGGCGATCGGCGCCTCATCGTCGAGATACATCTGGGTGACGAAGCTGCAGGGCGTGCCCTCGTAGTGGCAGGGAATGACCAGGCCCGATTCGGTGTAGTCGCCGAAGCCCGACGAGTCGGGCATACGGATGCATTCGAAGAATACCTGGTTGCTGGGATCGGGCACCAGCGGCTCGGGTACCGCGGCGCGGATGGCGTCGCGATCGCTTTCGTAGATCACCGTCATGTATTCGCGGTTGATGAAGCGGAACGGTGGCAGCGGATAGCTCGGGCTGCTCGCCGGCATCGAAGAGAGCTTCAGGATCTGGTCACGGTTCATGCCGTCACCATACCGGAAGGCGCGCCAGGAACCGCACCAATTTGCGCGTGCGTGCGCCAAATAGCGCTTCTGTAAAATAACTTCCGGCGGCGCGCTTGCTCGCCTCGCCGAGCGTCGGATAGGGCGGCACGAAGCTGGCCATCGCCGACATCTTGAGGCGTCGCGAGAGGGCGAGGCACCAAGGCTGGATCAGTTCGCCGGCATTGGGCCCGACAATAGCGGCGCCGAGAATGCGGCCGCGACGATCGGCAATTGCTTTCACCAAACCGTCATTCACGCGCTCGGTCCGGGCGCGATCATTGTCGGCGAACGGCCAGCGCACGACCTTGATGCCATCGCCATGCTGTGCGCGCGCCGCCTGCTCGCTGAGGCCGACCTGCGCCAGTTCGGGATCGGTGTAGGTCGTCCACGGCACGATCGAGTGATCGAGCCTGGCCGGCGCGCGAAATAGGGCGCCGCGGATGAACAGCGATGCCTCGTAGCCCGCCATGTGGGTGAAGGCATAAAGACCGTTGCAGTCGCCGATCGCCCAGACGTTTCGATTGGTCGTACGCAACCCGCTATCAACGGTGATGCTGTGCGGCGTGTGGGCGATGCCCGCCTTGTCGAGGTCGAGGCCATCGACCGTCGGCGTGCGGCCGGTGGCGACCAGCAGGTGCGAACCGTCGATCAGCTCGCCGCCGTCGAGGATCACAGCGGTTCCGTCGACGCGCGCGATCTTCGCCCCGGCACGCAGCTCGACCCCTTCGTCCATCAGATGCTGAAGGACGACGGCCGACAGCTCGGGATCGTCCTTGGCGAGGAAGCTCATGGCTTCGAGCACGGTCACGCGCGCGCCGAGCCGGCGGAAGGCCTGGGCGAGCTCGAGCCCGATCGGCCCGCCGCCGATCGCGATCAAATGGGAGGGCAGCGTGCGGTTGGCGAAGATCGTCTCGTTGGTGAGGTACGGCGCCTCGGCGAGGCCGGGGATCGGCGGCACGGCGGGCCGCGAGCCGGTGGCGAGCACGATGCGCTTGCTCCGGATGCGATGCGGGCCGGCTAGAAGCTCGGTACGGGCGGCGAAACGCGCCTGTTCCTTGAGGACTCGCACGCCGAGCTTCTCGAAGCGCTCGACCGAATCGTTGGGGGCGATGGCGGCGATGGTCTCGGCGACATGGTCCATCACGCGCGCGAAGTCGACCCGAGGCTCGACGGCGGCGATGCCGAAGGCGCTGCCGCTGCGCTGCGCCTGTGCGGCCCTGGCGGCGGCGATCAGGGCCTTGGACGGCACGCAGCCGAAGTTCAGGCAGTCGCCGCCCATCTCGCCGCGTTCGATCAGCACCACGTCGAGACCGAGCTGGGCGGCACCCGCGGCCACCACCAGCCCGCCCGAGCCCGCGCCGACGACGCAGACGTCGGGGGTCAGCCTCATCGCGCCTTGCGGCCCTTGAGCCGCGTGTAGATCACCGGCACCAGCGACAGCACCGCCAGACCCAGCAGCGGCAGGAGGATGCGCGGCTGGAAGATCACGCCGAGATCGGGGATCTCGCCGCGATCGATCACCATCCCGAAGCTCGCGCCCAGACTGGCGAAGATGGCAGCCCCAGGCGTGATACCGATCATGGTGCCGAGCACGAAGCGGTCGAGCCTCATGCCGAGCAGGGCCGGGACGATATTGACCAGCCAGAACGGGAAGATCGGTACCAGGCGCAGGAAGATGAGGTAGCTGAAGCTGTCGCGGCGGAAACCTTCCTCCAGCCGGCTGAGCGCCGGCCCGGCGCGGGCATGGAAGAGATCGTAGAAAGCCGAGCGCGCCGCCAGGAACACCGTGGCCGCGCCGATCGTGCCCGCGGTGACGGACAGGAGCGGTCCGAGCCAGACGCCGAACAGGAAGCCGCTCAGCGCGGTGAGCAGCGCGCCGGCCGGCAAGGAGAAGGACACAGCGACGGCATAGCCGATCACGAAGAGGATGGCCGCAGGCGCGCGGTTCGCCGCCACCCAGGCGGTGAGCTCGGCATGATGGCGGCTGATCGTCTCGAACGAGATGTGGCGCTGGAGACCCGAGAGCAGGAAGCACACCAGGCCCAGCAGCAGGATCGCCACGGGCAGAAAGCGGCGGAGCGTCGAGACGTTCATTTGAGTGTCGGCGCTCATCCTATCACGGCAGACCGGGATCGGTGGCCGCGAAGCTCGGCCGTTGCCGAACGTGCTGCCACCATGCAGCAAGGCGCGCGTGCTGCTGCAGCAACGCGTCGCCCTCGCGCGCCTGCACGAAGTAGGCGAGCATCGCGCCGAGATGAAGATCGGCGAGCGACACTGTCGGTCCGATCAGGAAGGCCTCATTCGACGCAAGCTTCTCGAGCGCGGCCAGCGCTTTGGCTGAAGCGGCCAGTCCCTTGGCGATCTCGGCCTCGTCGGCCGGCTGGCCGAGCCGCGGGCGGAACACCCGAAGCGAGAACACCTGGCGGACCAGCGGCCAGTAGCCGTAGGCATCGACCACGCCGATGACCTGATCCATGCGCGCGAGCGCCCTGGGTTCGGCCGGCTGCAGCGCCGGACCCGGGAAAGCTCGATCGACATAGCGGGTGATGGCCGCCGTCTCGTAGAGCGCGAAGCCGTCATGGACCAGGGCCGGCACCCGGCCGAACGGGTGGAGCGCGAAGTAGGCCGCCGGCACATCCGGCGCGAAGGGGTTCACCTCGACCCGGTCATAGGCCACCCCCTTTTCGGCCAAGGCCAGGCGGGCAATGCGGTTATAGACGCTGTAGCGGTAGCCATGGAGGACGAGGGCCATCGGCCATCTTAGCCGTGCGTTGACTCAAAGGGCCCTCGCGCTTAGAACCTCCGCCCACGGAATTCGCCCCTGCGCACCGCGCGGGGGCCTTGTGTTTAGAGGAGTTGCGTGATGAAACGCACTTATCAGCCGAGCAAGCTGATCCGCAAGCGGCGGCACGGCTTCCGGTCCCGCATGGCGACGGTCGGGGGCCGCAAGGTCATCGCCAATCGCCGCCGCTCGGGCCGCAAGCGCCTGTCGGCCTAGTCGGCCTCGCTTGGCCCCGGCCCGTCCCGGGCGTCTGCCTAATCGTCGGGATTTCCTGCGGGTCCAGGCCGGCCGGCGCTGCGCCATGCCCGGATTCGTGCTCCAGGCGGCCCCTGTTCCGGCCGAAATCAACGGCCCGGCCGTCCGGGTCGGTTTCACCGTCAGCCGCAAGGTCGGCAATGCCGTCGAGCGTAACCGGGTCCGTCGCCGCCTGCGCGAGGTCGCCCGGCTGGTGATCCCGGCCCAGGCCCGGCCCGACCTCGATTATGTGCTGGTCGGCCGCCAGGCCGCGCTCAGGCGCGATTTTGCCGTCCTGCGCCAGGATCTGGTCGAAGCGCTGAAACGCCTGAAAGCGCTCGCGACGCCATGACCTGCTCGGACGGCTTGCGCCCGCCCCGCCGAATCGCCAGTTTCCGGGCCGCATGATGTCCCTGGCCCTGCGCGGCGCAATCCGTCTCTACCAGTTCACGCTCGCCTATTTCTTCGTCGGCGCCTGCCGCTACGAGCCTTCGTGCTCGGTCTATGCCGCCGAGGCTGTGGCGCGCCATGGCGCGCTGCGCGGCGGCTGGCTGGCGGCCCATCGCCTCTGCCGCTGCGGCCCGTGGGGCGGCCAGGGCTTCGACCCCGTTCCTCCTGTCGCGGCGCTGTCGTGCACGCCGGTCAAAGTTCGCTGATATGGACCAGAAAAATTTCATCGTCGCGATCGTGCTGTCCGTGGTCATCATCATGGGCTGGCAGACACTGTTCCCGGCCAAGAGCCCGCCACCGCAGCAACAGCAGACGACGCAAACGACGAGCCCAGGCAGCGCCCCCGGTGCTCCTGCCGGTGCGCCCGCTACGCCGGGCAGCGCGCCGGGCGCGGCAACGCCCGGTGCGGCACCGCCTAAGGTCATGACTCTCGAGGAGGCGCTCGCCGCGCAAGGCCCGCGCGTCACCTTCAGCACCGATCAGGTCCTGGGCTCGATCGCGCTCAAGGGCGCGCGCATCGACGATGTGCGGCTGGCCAAGCAGCGCGAGACCATCGATCCCAACAGCCCGCCAGTGCCGGTGCTGTCGCCGGTCGGCACCGAGCATCCCTATTACGCCGAGTTCGGCTGGTCGACGTCGGACACTGCGGTGAAGCTGCCGGGTCCCGACACGGTATGGACAGCGAGCAGCACGACCTTGGCGCCGGGCAAGCCGGTGCGTCTTACCTGGGACAACGGTCAAGGTCTGATCTTCGCGCTCGACATCACGCTCGACGACTATTTCATGTTCGACGTGAAGCAGAGCGTCGAGAACAAGACCGACAAGCCGGTGACGCTGTTCCCCTGGGGCCTGGTGGTGCGCTACGGCGAGCCCAAGGCGGAAGGCACCTACGTGCTGCACGAGGGCCCCTACGGCGTGTTCAACGGCAGCCTGAAGGAATTCGGCTACTCCGACTTCAAGGACAACAAGCAGCAGAAGATCAGCACCACCGGCGGCTGGGTCGGCATCACCGACAAATATTGGATGGCCACGCTCATCCCCGACCAGAAGGACAAGGTCGAGGTCACGGTGAAGGGCACAGGCGCGCTGCCCAACACCAAGTTCCAGGTCGACTATGTCGGCCAGGGCGTCACCATCGCGCCCGGCGCTTCGGGGTCGAGCAGCGCCCAGCTGTTCGCCGGCGCCAAGATCGTCAAGCTGATCGACGCCTACGAGAAGAAGTACGGCATCGAGAAGTTCGACCTCACCATCGATTGGGGCTGGTTCTGGTTCTTCACCAAGCC
>Ga0306921_10002515_pt1 | contig 18396 bp, 11 predicted proteins | sample sta12Cox44000080_FD_203760 | JGI IMG/M metagenome (GOLD analysis project Ga0306921, IMG submission 203760) | Lab enrichment of tropical soil microbial communities from Luquillo Experimental Forest, Puerto Rico - statoxic.12C.oxic.44.000.080 (v2)... | ecosystem: Environmental > Terrestrial >... | reverse complement strand
CGTGCGCGCGCTCTTGGAAGCGCCCGAGCGGCTCAACCTAGCGATCCTTGGTGCGGGTCAACCGCTCGCCCAAGAGTACGCCGAGGGGGATATCTCACCCACATTCCGCCACAACGGATTCGACCCACCATCGTCGGAGCAGTACCAGCGCTGGGTGAGAGACGATTGGCATGGCTTTGCGCTGCGCATTGACGGCATGGTCGAGCGCCCTGCATCGTTTGACTTGCCCACGTTACGGAACAAGTTCGTTCGCCGTTCGCAGATCACGCGCCATGATTGCGTCGAGGGGTGGAGCGTGATCGGCAAGTGGAGCGGTGTGCTGCTTGCCGATCTGCTCGCCGCAGCCAAAGTCAAGCCGCTGGCGCAATACGTCGTCTTTCATTGCATGGACGACGATGGCACAGGCAATCTGTACTATGAATCGCTGGACATGCGGCAAGCAGCGCATCCGCAGACGCTCATGGCATACGATCTCAACGACCGGCCAGTGCCGGTGCAAAACGGTGCTCCGCTGCGGCTCAAAGTGCCGACGCAGCTCGGCTACAAGAGCGCAAAACACGTGCAGCGCATCGAGGTGGTGGCGTCGCTCGGCGGGCCTCTAGGGCGCGGCGGTTACTGGGAAGATCAGGGCTACGAATGGTACGCCGGCATCTGAAGTCTCGACACGGATAAGAAATAAAAAGATGCGCCGCCTGCAGCACAGACGGCGCTTCCCAAGAGCACTATAAGCGTGCCTACTGGTCCCGATTTACGAACAGCCTCTTGCCGCTCCCGGTTATCACCACGGGAAGGCTCGCGCCGTTAGGCAGCACCAGCTTCTGGAAGATTATCAGAGCGTCGTTGGTATTGTTCTCGTATTGGATGTGAACGTAACTGGTCCGAGCAAGTGCGCCGCCCTGGTAGACTTTGGCGACCAAGGTACCAGAACAGTCTGGGCTGACGGTGATCTTGCCCACGATCGTCTGGTACGCGGATGTGCCGGCCAGTGTATTGACTTCGTCACCGATCAAATTGCCTGCCGGATCGGTGTGGTACTTGCCAACCGCTGCGACCGGAACTTGCCCGCTCGGAAGAATGCCCACGCCGTTGTACGAGAATCCGTAGGCTCCCGCCACACTCGCAAGAGAGCAACCCGGGTTGCCCCAAGCACGCGCTGCGGGTATGGAACCGGCGTTGAGTGTCGCTACCAGCACGGCGATAAGCACTGCTGGCATAAGGATGCGCTTCATAAGGGTCTCCTCATTTGCACGCTGGCGCCCCACAGTCACGACCACAAGCGGGGGGCGCTACCGGCTTGCGTCATCACGCACGAAGCTACACCTACGTTGTAAATTGAGCGTAAATGGGCGCAACAACACGAGGCCGTTGGCCTGCCGCCGGAGCCTTTTTTACGATCCATTTACCGAGGCAACGTACGATTCGGTCGCGACGTCATGTGCAACAAACGCTCGTTCGCGCGATCAACCCGGTAGCCAGTGGATTTCGCGAAGGAACTGGAACAGAGAACTTCTATTACACTCGGCATACAGCACGACGTGTCGCTCACCTCTGCGCAACCGGCGACCACGCCGCGTTTCGAGTGGACCATGGGTGTCTACATGGTCTTGCTCTGCCTTGGCTCAAGCCTGGACAATTGGGCGCATTTCCACGGCATGGTCGACCAGAGCTTCTTCACACCGTGGCACGCGGTGCTGTACGGGATGATGGCGCTGCTGGGGGTCACTCTCGGAACCGCAGCGTTGGTCAATGTCAGGAAAGGGTTTGCGTGGCAGCGGTCTCTGCCGCCTGGCTACAGGCTATCGCTGCTCGGCGTGGGCCTGTTCCTCGTGTCAGGCATTATGGATCTTTGCTGGCATCTTGTGTTCGGTATTGAGTACGACACCGCGGCCTACATAAGTCCGACGCATCTTTTCCTCTTGGGTTCGGGGATACTGGCAGGGACAGGGCCCGTGCGTTCAGCGTGGCTTCGGTTACGGCCCTCAAGCACGCGTGGTTGGTCAACGCTTGGCCCGATGCTGCTGAGCGCGGCTTCCGCGGTGGCCGCGCTGGCCATGTTCACACAGTTCGCTAGCCCCCTGGTCAACACGTTTGCCCCCAAAACTGCCCTCATGGTGAGTTCACCAGTTGGGATCGACATGAACGGGATCGAGCAAGCATTTGGCGTTGCAGAAGTTATCGTTCAGACGGTGTTGCTGATGAGCATACTCTTGCTCTTGTTACGCACCTGGAAGCTGCCGTATGGAGCGGTGACCCTGCTCATCGTTCTGCCCTCAGCCGTGCAAGCCATCATGGTAGACAATTATCAGTTGATCGCTGCCGTGTTCGTTGTTGGCTTGATCGCCGACGTTGCGGCCAACCGCCTGTGCCCTCCGCTTCACGGTTACCAGCTCTATGCGATCGGATGTGTCGTGCCCGCAATGTATGTAGGTGCGATTGATCTGGCCCTTTGGCTGACGGTAGGCGTGGGTTGGCCGCCGACGTTGGTGGGCGGCTCAATAGTTTACGCCTCTGCCACTGGCCTGTTTGTGTCCTTCTTACTTGACTGGCCGCTCCGATATACGCCTGAGGTCTAGCGGAAGAGCCACTCCGCTGAAAAGCCCCCAACCAACTGCAATAAGGGAAAGAGCGAGGAGCCACGCTATACCGTAGCGGTCGTATAGCGTCGTTATACCTCTGCCTACATCGCCAGTGATGATGCCTCTCCGCCCGACTCCGAGTTTGGCAACTACTTCGCCGTGCGGATCAATGATCTCTGAGATGCCGGTGCTCGCAGCTCGTACGACCCAACGGCCTGTCGCGACGGCTTGAAGCGCCGCGGCGTCTGCGTGCTGGTATGGCTCCGTCGTACCGGCGAACCACCCGTCATCGGTTGCTATAACGAGGACGTCTGCACCCGCGTTCGCCGTCGCCCTTGCGTACGGCGCAAACGCCGACTCGAAGCAGATCAGTGGGCCCCATGTGGAGTCGGCGGCAGGGAGCAAGTGTGGGCCGGGCCCTCGTAGGAAGGCGGACGCATTTCTCATGAGCGGCAGCCGCCGCAAAAAATGTTCTAACGGCAGATATTCCGCAAACGGCACCAGCAACCGCTTATGATAGATGCCGCCGATTGTTCCGTCAGGCTTCAGGTCAAGCAGCGCGTTGTAGTAGCCCGCTGCGGTCGGAGAATCAAGCGTACCCGCAAGCAGCCAAACGTGCGTTGTCCTGACGAGCGATCGGAGGTTTCCGAGCACGGTTTGATCCTGCCGGGCGGAAGTTGCAATCGCAGTCTCAGGCCACACCACGACCTTCACGCCTTTGGATGCAACTTCTCGCGTCAGTCTGGCATAGATGGCTTGCGACTGCACAAATGCATCGGGCGTCCATTTTACTTGCTGGTCGATGTCGCCCTGAACGACCGCGACCTTCAGCGAAGGCGACGAAAGCGGTGACTCAGGGAAAATATTGGCCGCTGCGACTCCCATGGCGAGAGCCACTAACACGACAAAACCCGTTGTCCGTACCTGCTTTGATTTGCTGATGGTAGCCGCGACAGCGGCGTTTGCAAGCGCTACGGCTGCGGTGAGGAGATAGACGCCGCCAAAAGCGGCGACCGGCAGCAGCCACGGCAGGTGAGCTGCGGCCAGACCAAGCTCGCCAAATGGAACACCGAGAAAGCCGCGAGTCCGCACGCTTTCACAAAGCAGCCATGACGCAGGCAGACAGAAGATTGAGACGATTCGGAGCTCGCCGCGACCGGTGATCGATGCGACTACAGCGGTCGCCGCTACCGCCGAGCCTTGGATAACACAGAGCACAATCAGGGCGAGCACCGCCCACACGCCGACAAAGTTGAAGACCGTCAGCGACGTCCAGTAAAGACTCGCTGCGAAGATGAGCATGCCGGCGACCCATCCCGATAGCAGTGCCTGCTTCCACGATTGCTTTGACCACAGAATGAACAACGGCACAAGCGCGATCAGTGCGATCGGGCCTATATCAAGCGGTGGAAAAGCAAGACTGAGGAACACAGGCCCGGCCACAGAGAGCGCGATGGTGCGAGTTACGGTCCCATAACTTGCTGCGATCTCGAGCGGCCAGAGAGCGCGTGTGCCAACAGCTGCGGCCATGCACGTAAGTGTGGCAGCGGGCAGTAAATCTAGCGTAAAAACGGGTCGGGGCCGGCGATGCGTTCGATGACATTTTACTCTCGGCCAGGTTTGCCTTTGCCGATTTTACAGTGCGTTTACCGTGTCGGGTTAGCCTCGGGTTATTCGGATCGCTTGAGGAGGGTTTGACATGCCTAAGCGCTGGTTCACGAGTTTCGCCATTGTCGTTAGCGCAGCTGTGGTCGTTTACGTTGGCTGTTCGTCAAAAGGCACATCGTTTGCACCACCCCCGCCGACCCAGGCACCGCATACAGCGCCCCCGACCACGCCTGCGCCACAGGCTGCGTCAACAAGAGTTCCGCTTGTCGCAGGCACGTCACTTCCTATACCGGCGATTGGAGGTTTTGCGGGCTCTTTCGTCGCGGCCAGCAACAACGCTCCGGCTGGAACGATGGTGACGCTCACAAGCTATATGAGCGTGCCGTCGAGTGCTCCGGTTCCTCAAGCGGTTATCCGAATGGCAGCTCGATTGGCTCGCGCGCATCCACTCTCTGCGACTCCTAGCGCAATCTTCTGGGTGAGCCAGAAGTATTCGGCCGCGGCCGCTTTTCAGGGATTTCCAATCACCACGTGGACGATGCCCGAAAGTGACGCGGGCAGCGGCCCGCTAGCGTTGGAAACGATCGATGGTACGACCAATACGTTGCTCGACACAGAATTCGACACGAGCATCAGCGGCAATACGGTCACGTTCCCAGGCAGCTCGTCGACCTTTTCGGTCACGGTGGGTCACACGTATTGGTGGGAGCTGATCACGGGCAAACCGTTACCGTCGCCGTCACCGACCATCTCTCCGACCGTGTCTCCCTCTCCGTCTACGCTGAAGATCACGTCAGGGACGCCGCCCAGCGGATGGGTTGGAATCGTGTATGGTCAGCTAATGTACCATCCTCCATATTGCACGTGTAGGTGCAAGGAGCCGGGTTGCAGGCGTGGCGGGTACTATTCGTTCTCAGGCCCGATGCTCACAGCGTCTGGAGGCACGCCGCCGTATTCTTGGAGCTGGGCAGCGGCGGCCGGTTCATCATTGCCGCCTGGGCTCTCGCTCACGTCTCTGCCAGCTTCCGTAGCTAGCAACGCTGACGGCATCACGGGCACTCCTGCTGCGGTTGGCATGTATAGAGTGGTTATCAGTGTGAGCGACGCCGGATCACCCGCTCAGCACATGAGCGCAGCATATGCGATCGTCATCGCTCCGGGTATTCCATCGCCGGCACCAGCCGCAGTACAGGAGTACAAAGTCTCAGTGACCGCGAGTCCAGACGACATCACGGTTGGACCCGATGGTGCCCTATGGTTCACTGAAAATGGACCGACAAACGTCGCCGGACGCATCACAACGTCAGGCGCCATCACGGAGTTCGCGGGAACACCCGGTGCGTTCGCAGGTGCCAGAGGCATCGTCGCCGGTCCCGACGGGAATCTGTGGTTTGTCGAGAATGGGCGCGGAGCGGTTGCAAAACTGACTCCATCGGGGCACATCACGGAGTATGTCACCCCGACAGCGGGCACTGACCCTACGCGCATAACGCGTGGCCCAGATGGTAACCTGTGGTTCACCATGACGGTTGCGAATCTGATTGGACGCATCACCATGGCTGGTGTCATCACCGAGTACTCCGTGCCCACACCAGGCAGTTGGCCATGGGATATCAAGACTGGACCCGATGGCGCCCTATGGTTCACTGAACAAGCTAGCGGCCAGATCGGCCGCATAACAACCGCAGGCGTGATCACCAACGAGTACTCAGCGCCAGGAGCCACAGCGCTCGTCAGCGGCCCTGACGGCAACTTGTGGTTTGCGCCGGCTAGGTCCGGAAATGCGTATGGCATAGGCCGGATGACGACAAGTGGCGCACTGACGTTCTTCTGTTGCACACCGAACAACGTGCTCAATACGGGCATGGTCGTCGGGCCTGACGGTAACATCTGGTTTACGGAACACGATCAAGCGCTCATCGGTCGCGTGACCATGAGCGGGAAGATTACCGCTTACAGCGGCGCAACGCTCGGAGCTGGGCCAGTCAATATCAGCCCGGGGCCGAGCGGCGACCCGCATTTGTGGTTTACCGAGTTCCAGGGGAACAGTATCGGCAAGATCCACATATAGTCGCGGTGTGACGAGACGATGCCGCGGGTAGCCCCGCGGCATAGGTCTTTCTTATTCTGTCTTTCGCCGTATACGCTTACTAACGTCGCTGATTCGTCCATTACGTTCGCGAGAGTGCGGCCGCCGATGCTGTCGCCCGCGCGAGAAGTGCGGCTCGAGTGGTTCCGTGCATCGGGTACGTCGCTGTGCCCACCGTGATGTTATCAAACAGCCCCGCAAAACTCTTATCGCGTGCCACCTCTTTTTGCGCACCTCGCACCGCTTTTTTTATCCTCGCGCCCACGAGACTCGTACCCTCAGGCGTCGCGTCCGCGATCACGACCATGAGCGAATCGCTGCCCTGGGCGATCGCATCTAGCGAGCGCACGATGTTCTTAACGTGTGTCGCAAAGTGTCCGAGAAGCTTTTCGATTTGGGTAGGCGCCGTGCTCGCGCGGTGCGCCACATGAACAAGCACTATCCCAAATGTTGTGCCGCTCGCTGCCGCCCACGCGATCTCGTCCTCTAGGGCAGCGAGCAAATCTAGCCGAGGTTCGCCCGCGAAACCCGCCGCTCCCAGCTCGCGTTGTGCACGGCGGGCGATGGTCTTCAGTCGCCGTTGCGCGGTCTGAACGTCGGTAAGTGCCGGCCGATGGATCTCGAGCTGGCGCGTGGGGTGCGGATCGGGAGCTAGTGGCACGGGTGCTTCGATCCAATCGACGGGGAATGGCTCGCGTCCAATACGGGCTGCATCGATCACGCGAAACGTGACTGGCAGGGAGCGCCCGCCGATCAACACCGGATCAATGACGAGGCCGACCTTGGTTCGGGATAGCAACGCTACCGCAGCGTCGATGATCGACGGCTCATCCTGCGGCACCGGGAGAATGCACGCGTCGAACCCATACGCGCCGACCGTCACCATGCGAAGCGCATCGTAGCGCGAACTCGGCGTGACGGCATGGCCAGCTGTGCGCAGCTCACGCACGATAGAGCGACAACGCTCGCATTGGCTGCGTGCACCACACATCGTGCACGTCAGGTTCACTGAGGCCACGAGCGTGGTCTATAGGCGTCGGCATGCGCAAGACCTGCTGCGCCACACCAAGGAAGTGCCGGCCCAAAGCCTCAAGAGCACTCGCGTGGAGGTCTACATCTCGCACCTGCGCGATACGTTCATGCGCATGCGCCCCCTTCGCCGCTTGGCGCTCTACGCCGTCATCGCCGGGACTCTCGCTGCGCTGGTTGTCAGCTGCGACCGTTACCGGTTTGAAGCGCGCAATCGTACGGTCGAGATCACCATGGACCAGCAAGACTTATCAGATTTCGCGCAGGCCTACGGCTATAATCTCGACGAGCTGATGCGCGAGATGCGCCGCGCCGGCCTGACGTCGGTCGCGGTCTACGAAGAGCAAGGACAGCGAGTCAACGGGACCCAGCACGCCCTCGCGCTCACCGGCCAACAGATCATCGACAGTGCCCGGCTCAGCGCGCTCGGCGATCCGCTGCTGTCGTCGATGGTCCGCTCGCAGCGGATCGATGCCGCAAGCGTGTATCTATTGGTCTATGATGCGTCGACTCTGCGCCGGTATGTCTCAGTATTACGAACGCAGCTCGAGCCGAGCACGGTCACAGTGGTGCGCGCACGCTTGCCGGCCATCGTGCAAGTGAGAACCCAGCTGGATTTCTTCAACGGGTTGGGTCTTGGGATTCCACAGGACATCGCCGACCAAGTTCGCCGAGACGGGCTGCTGGTCGATCCGCGAGTGCAGAACAACGAGCGCATGGGCCCTGACCGCATCGCAGCCACCTTCGATCAGATGCTCCAGGGTGGACGCGTCAGCACAGTTATTTTCTGGGGCCCGAGCAACGCCGTCTTGGGCTATCCATTCAGTCTCGACGCGACCGCTGACAACTTCCGCATGCACAAGACGCTCATGTTCGGCGACGTAGAATCATATACGGAAGATCAGATCCAAAAAGGCAGCATCACCCTTGCGCGCAAGATCGTCAATCAAACCGTGCGCGTGGAGGCCATCTCCAAGGTGGAACTCGACAAGCTCGACCTCGACGTCGTGATCGCTCGCTACCTGCTCGGCGTGCGCGAGCGCAATATCCGGGTGATTTACCTGCGTCCGTTCCCACATGTCGTGCAGCGCACGCTGCCCGATGGCACAACCGTCACGGAATCCGCCGAAGCGACCAACCTGGAGATGCTGCGCCGCCTGCGCGACGCTTTGGAACAAAATGGCTTCCGCACTGGCCACGCGTACGGTTTTGAGAATTTCGGGCACGGCACAAGCATCCGTTCTGATCTCGAGCTTGACCTCTTGTACTTCATTGTGGCGGTCGGCGTGGCCGGCACGTTCTTGCTGTTGCTCGATCTGTACGGCGCCGCACAGTCCTGGATGCCGTGGACGTTTTTTGCCATCACTACCATTTGTTTTTGGGTGCTCGTGCCGTTCCAGCGCGACTACATCGTTCGGCAGCTGTGGGCGCTTGGCGGTGCCTTGACATTTGCAGTGCTGTCGGGCACGACACTGGCATCCTATTTCGCCAACCCACGATGGCGGCCACAGAGAATGCTCGCGACCGATCTGCGTGACGGTCTCGTGTGCCTGCTCCGCGCGGCCGGCGTGGCCGTGCTCGGCGGACTCTTCGTGGCTGGGCTGCTCAGCCAAGCCACATTCATGATCGAAGTGCAGCAGTTCATCGGCATCAAGTTGTTGCTCGTAGCGCCCCCGCTCGTGTTGTTGGCGCTGTACACGTTCTCGCCGCTCTTCGGTTCCGCACAGCGGCCGAAAGACGTGGCGGGTTCGGCGTTGCGTGTCTGGGAGTTCATTGCCGTGCTCGTCGCAGCCGGCGCCGCCGCACTGTTGCTTATGCGGTCGGGCAATCAACCCGACGTCGGCGTTTCCGGTTTTGAGACACACTTACGCGGTTTTCTCACAACCCTTGTCGGCGCTCGTCCGCGGTTCAAGGAGTTCTTGCTGGGCTTCCCGGCACTTGTGATCTTGCCGGCACTATCACCTGCGCAGCGCCGCGCCTGGGGATGGTTCATCGTGGTAGTCTCAGGGATAGCGCTTGCTGACGTTCTCGACACGTTCAGCCATATCCACACTCCATTGCTCATTACGTTCGTGCGGGTATTCAACGGGCTGGTCTTCGGCGTCATCATCGCGCTGATCGTCTGGGCGATCGGTGCCCTTGTGCGCCTCCTCCAGCACAAGAGGGAGCACGGACCCGCAGCGTGAGCGTGGCGCGCCTCCTCATCTCCGGCTACTACGGTTTTGACAATTTCGGGGACGAGGCGATCCTTGAAATCTTCGCGCAGCAATGGCGCACGCGCCGGCCGTCCGACGTCCTGCGCGTGCTCTCGCAATCGCCGGCCACGAGCACCCGTTTTGGCGTCGAAGCGGTGCCGCGCACATCGGTTGCACAGATCGCTAAGGTGATGAAGGAGACCGACGTTTTTATCAGCGGCGGCGGTGGTCTGCTCCAGACGAGCACGAGCCTGCGCAGCCTGCTCTACTACACGGGAGTCATCCACGAGGCAAAGGGAGCGCACGCGACCGCGGCCATTTTTGCTCAGGGCATCGGTCCCTTGTCATTCACGGGCAGGCTGATCGTCGGGCGCACGTGCTCGAATGTCGACCTTGCAGTGGTCCGCGATGAGGCAAGTGGTCAGCTTCTACGGCAGCTGTTGCCCCACGTCGATGTCCGCGTTGCTGCTGATCCGGTGTTCTTGGCGCCCGCGTCAGTTTCAGAAACTGCTGAGCGCCAACTCGCCGAAGAAGGCATCGGCGGATCCGGCGACCTCGTCGCGGTCGTGGTACGGCAATCACGAGCGCTTGACAAGATCGCTGGGGATATCGCACATGCTGTGGACACCCTGTCCAGCGCCTACGGAGCGCAGACCGTCTTCGTGCCCTTCCAGCGCCCGGCCGACGTCGAGGCAGCCGTATCGATCATCCGCCGCTGTCGCACGACGCCTGTGTTGCTGGGCGGTGGGTACGACCTCCAGACGATGACAGCGCTCTTCAAACGCTGCGCTGCGGTCATCGGGATGCGGCTGCATTCGCTGATCCTGGCTGCGCGGCTGGGTGTGCCGTTTGTGGCGGTGCCGTACGATCCCAAGATCATCGCGCTAACCGAGAGCCTGCGTTACCCGCTGGCACCACTACAGGCCGGCAGCGCGTCCGAACTCGTGGCATCGCTTTGGTCGCAGCGTGAGTCGCTGTCGTCGCACCTTCGCGATGCAGCCGCCATGCAAGGGCTCAAAGCATCGCAAGCCTTCGACTGGCTGCAACAGTTGGTGGAGGGTGCAGTCTCGTGACGCCGGAAACGACGTAGAACGCATGCGTCTTCGATGGACGTGGAAGCTCGGCCGCATCGCTGGCATCGAGGTCGGCATCCACCCGAGCTGGCTCATCATCTATGCCCTCGTGGTCACTTCCGCTATCGGATTCACACCGCTCTTTTCTCCCGAGCTCAGCCACCGCAGCACGATCGTGCTCGGGCTGGTCGCTGCTTTGGTTCTCTTCGCAAGCGTCGTCGCTCATGAATTCGCTCATGCCCTGGTCGCGCGCCGTCTGGGGATCCCGATCGGCGGCATCACGCTCTTCTTGTTCGGCGGGGTGGCGACTATTGAAAGTGAGCCGAATTCACCGGCCGACGAATTCCGTGTCGCGATCGCCGGCCCAGCACTCAGCATAGCGCTCGCAATCGTGTTCGGTGCGCTCTACGCAGGCACAATGGCGTTAGGATGGGTGTGGGGCGCGACGCTGTGCGCGTATCTCGCGCTGACCAACACCGCGCTCGCGGCGTTCAATCTGCTCCCGGCATTTCCAAGCGACGGCGGTCGCGTGTTGCGCTCGCTGCTTTGGAGGCTGAACCATAGCCAAGCCAAGGCAACGCTGTGGGCGAGCTGGGTAAGCGTGGTTTTCGCGGTGCTCTTGGCGGTGTCAGGCGGCTATTTCGTCATTGCGACCCATGAGATGCGAGGGCTTTGGTGGGTCGTGCTGGGCCTTTTCTTGTGGCAGGCCGCAGTGGTTTCGGGGCGACGAGCGCGCGTAGATCTCGCGCTCGAGCGACTACAAGTCGCAGACTGCATGCTCAAGACCCTCATCCCGGTGCCCGCCAACACGATGGTCGCATCGTTCATCGGCGAAGTCGCGGGTTCTCAAACGGCGGGGTATCCAGTCGTCGATCACGGTGCTCTTGTTGGTCTTGCGGACGTGCGCAATACATCGGGTCTGCCGCTCGCGATGTGGGATCGGACCCCGGTGAGCTCAGTTATGGTACCGATTGCCCGCGTTCCGGCGCTGAGCGGTCACGAATCAGCTCGCGACGCGCTGACCCGGCTGCATGAGTCCGGCGTTGATGGGCTCCCAGTCTATCAAGACGGCGAACTCATCGGCATCGTCACGCGCGACTCCATTTTTCGAAAGCTCCATGATGGCGCACCCGTGCGAAGGTCCGCGTGAAGAACAGCAAGGCACATTTTCCGCCGATCGCCGAACGTAGCGAACCGGCTGAGCGCGAAGCTGCCATGTTAGCGCTTTGGCGGCAAGGCCGCATCTTTGAGAAAAGCTTGGAGCATACCAAAAGCGGCCCGCGCTACACGTTTTATGAGGGGCCGCCGACGGCCAACGGGCGCCCCGGCGTGCACCACGTCCTCGCACGTGCTTTCAAAGATCTGTATCCGCGCTTTTGGACCATGCGCGGGCACTACGTTGAGCGCAAGGCGGGCTGGGACACTCACGGTCTTCCTGTGGAACACGAGATCGAAAAGGAACTCGGCATCCTCGATAAGAGCCGCATCGAGGCAGAAGTCGGCGTTGCAGAATTCACACGGCGCTGTCGGGAGAGCGTCTACCGGTATGTCGGGGATTGGAACCGGCTTACCGAGCGCATGGGTTATTGGGTCGACTTAGACGACGCCTACTTCACGCTGAACAATTCCTACATCGAGACCGTGTGGTGGCTGTTCAAACAGTTGTGGGAGCGCGGGTTCGTCGCGCAAGACTACAAATCGGTTCCGTACGACCCGCGCATCGGTGCGACGCTGTCGGACCACGAAGTCGCGCAAGGCTATCGCGAAGTCGACGACCCATCGGTCTTCGTTCGATTTCGCCGCACCGACGATCCATCGGTGTCGCTGCTAGCTTGGACGACGACCCCGTGGACGTTGCCCGCGAATATGGCGCTCGCCGTCCATCCGGACGTTACCTACTGCGTCGTCGAGCGCGAAGGCGAGAAGCTCGTCGTCGCCGAGCCGCTGCTTGAGAAAGTGTTCCGCGATGAACCGGTACGGGTAGTCGAACGCGTACGAGGTTCCGTGTTGGCTGGCGTGCGCTATCAACCGCTCTACGACTACTGCCGCGAGTCGAAAGACCGTTATTACGTCATTCCTGCGCCGTTTGTGACGACGGATGACGGCACCGGCATCGTGCACGTGGCGCCGGCGTACGGCCCCGATGACTTAGCGCTCGGAAAGGCACGTGATCTTCCTATCTTTTATAGCGTCGATTTTACCGGTCACGTCGTTCCCGAGGTAACCGTCGCTGCCGGGCTGTTCTTCAAAGATGCAGATAAGCCGATCATGGCGGACTTGCAGCAGCGTGGCCTCATGTTCCGGCGCGAGACGTACCGCCACAACTACCCCTTTGGTTGGCGGACGGACGATCCGCTGCTGTACATCGCCAAGACCGCGTGGTTCGTGCGGACGACGATGCGCAAGGCTGAGCTCATCGCCAACAACGATAAGATCAACTGGTACCCGGAGACGATCAAATACGGGCGCTTCGGTAATTGGCTCGAGAACAACGTCGATTGGGCGGTATCGCGCGAGCGTTTCTGGGGCACGCCCATGCCGTTGTGGACCGACGGCAAAGACTATCTATGCGTGGGGTCGGTGGCCGAACTTTCACGGCTGACCGGTCACGACTATTCGCAGCTCGACCTGCACCGGCCGGCGATCGATGACGTCACGTTTACGAAAGATGGCCGGCTCTATCGCCGCATCCCCGAAGTGCTCGATGCGTGGTTTGACTCAGGCTCGATGCCGTATGCTCAGTTCCACTATCCCTTTGAAAACGAGGGGCTCTTCAAACAGAGCTTTCCCGCTGATTTCATCGCCGAGGCGGTCGACCAGACTCGAGGATGGTTCTACAGCCTGCACGCCATCGCGACGCTGCTGTTCGACAGCCCGGCGTACAAGAACGTGATCTGTCTCGGTCATGTCGTCGATGCAAGCGGCGAGAAGATGAGTAAGAGCCGGGGCAATGTGCTCGACCCCTATGCGATCTTTGATACGCTCGGCGCGGACGCGCTGCGATGGTATTTTTTCACCGGTTCCCCGCCGGGTGAGCCCAAGCGCATATCTGTCGAGCTTGTCCAGGACGGTTCACACAAGCTCATCAACACGCTCTGGAACACGGCGAGGTTTTTCACGATGAACGCCAACGCCGACGGCATCGGGGTGCCCGCGGACGTAGCGCTTTCGCAGCGCACCGACATCGATCGCTGGGCGATGGGGGGCTGCGAGATGTTAACGGCCGACGTGACCTCGTTGCTCGAACGGTATGATGCGCTCGGTGCAGGACGCGCTATCGAGCGCTTCGTCGACGATCTCTCCAACTGGTACGTGCGCCTGTCGCGCGATCGTTTCTGGCGCAGCGGTGCAAGCACGGACAAACAAGCTGCATATCGCACGCTCTACGAATGCCTGACGAGGGTCACGCTGCTGCTTGCGCCGTTCACGCCGTTTCTCGCAGAGGCGCTCTACCAGCAACTCGTGCGTCCCGTCGATGCGCAAGCGCCGGAGAGCGTACATCTCTGCTCGTGGCCTGCACCGCGCAGCCAGGCCATTGATGCAGGACTGCTCCAAGCGATGAGCGTCGCCCGACAAGCTGTTGACCTCGGACGTCAGGCGCGCGCGGCTGCGAAGATCAAGACACGCCAGCCGCTCGCGCTTGCCTACGTCCGCACGCGTACGCCGAGCGATGATGCTGCGATCACGCGTTTCCGCGACCTTGTCCTTGAAGAGCTGAATGTGAAGGATGTCCATGTGGTCGGGCTTGATGCAACATTTATCGAGTATGCGTTGCGCCCAAATCTGCCCAGGCTCGGGCCGCGCTACGGCAAGCAGATGTCGGCAGTACGGGCGGCGCTTGCCGCGGCTGATGCACGTTCGGTTGCGGCGGCGGTTGCGGCCGGGACCCCGTTCGACGTCCGCGCCGACAGTCAGTCGTTTACGCTTGAGCCGGATGACGTGCTCGTCGACAGCAAATCGGCGCAAGGCTTCGCGTTTGCTGAGGGCGATGGCATGCTCGTGGCGCTCGACACTCGCATCTCGCGTGAGTTGCTGCTCGAAGGTGTCGCACGGGAGGTCGTGCGTGCCGTGCAAGACGCGCGCAAACAGGCTGGGCTTGACGTCAGCGACCGGATCCTCTTGCGATTTGAAGCAGCGGGGGACACCGCCGAGGCGATCGTTCAGTTCGCCGACTACATCAAACGAGAGACGCTCGCCGTCGAACTGAACGGCAACCCATTCACGCCCGCCTTCGCGGTCGAAACCGACGGGCTTCGCATCGCGCTTTCAAAACAGCAGTAGCCAGTTCGGGCTAACCAGCTCTCTTGGCGCCCGCATGCCGCTTAGCGCCGCATCTTTTGACGTTGCGTTGGGAGACATGCGCAATCTTTGGGTCACCCTGGCTGGGCTCATGTAGGGCTCTGGGCTTCGGGGTCGTCTCAAGGAGGTTGCTCATGAAACGGTATCTGCTACTCGCTTTCAGCCTCGTCGCCATCGTGGCGTCCTCGGTCGCTCCTTCGTCGCCCGCGCGCGCTTGGGGAAGCGTCGGCTGCTCGAACGCAGGCGTCGCCGGGCGCTGGGGCTACACGTATACCGGTACGCTTATTTTGCCCACAGGAGCCGTGCCCGTTGCGAGTGTCGGCCACTTTGCGCAGGATGCTTCTGGGAACGTTAACGGTACGCAGTCACGTAGCGTTGGCGGCGGCCAAGCGCTTGAGGTCGTCACCGGCAAAATCACCGTCAACGCGGACTGCTCAGCTGCTGGAACCTTTAAAGTCTACCAGGGTGGCGTTTTCCAGCGCTCGGCGGATATTGCGTTCGTCTACGACAATAACACGAACCACATTCGTGGGATCTTCCGCGATCTGGTACTTTCAAATGGGGCCAGCGTTCCACTCGTCGTTACAATAGACGGCAATAGAACGTTCCACGACGGCGATCACTGAGGTACCGACCGTAACGGCCGAGGAGGCGGTACCGCAGACGACCGCCTCCGAGCCCTTTTTACGCTCCGTTTACCCTGGAGCGCTACGTGTTTAGAGCATGATCTCGTCTTTGGGAGGGATTGTCGTGGAAACTCGAATCGCTACGCCATTGGGTCTTCTTGCCCTCATCAGCCTGCTTTGGCTAACGACGATTGCCAAGCCAGCAATGTCGGCCACCGCGACACATAGCCAGGTAAGCGCGCTAGCGAGCCGGCTCGTCAACCAAGTCGTGCAGGCCAAACAAGGACAAGTCTACGAGGTCGTTTCCAGCCCGCAGAATCTCGAACTGCTCGAAGACGTGTGGGCCGATCTGCACAAGGTGGGCGCCTGGTCCGTAGTGAGGCTGGTCTCGGACCGGATGACACGATTGTACTATCAAGAGGTGCCAACTCGATTCGATGCAGAGCCGCAAGCGAGTGCGCTCGGTCTTTATCAGTTTATATCTGGTGAGATCAATATCGACTATGAATCCGATCCTGGACTATTTGACAATGTGCCGCCGAGCCGCCTGACCGCGCAGCAGCAACGTATCTACCAAAGATATGCTTGCCCGTAGCATTCCCTTCATTGAGGTCGGCAATGGTCTGTACCCGTCGAAGTACACCGCGGAGCAGTTCGGCATCACGCTGTCACAGCTCTCCGGGCTCTTCTGGAACGGCGTCAACGCGGATCCGGCGGCGATCCAATCGACTGGAGAGCTGATAAAATCTTCGCTTGGGTCAGGTTCCATCGTTCACATCACCGCACCGAATGGTACGGATGTCACGTTCCGCTCGGCCGAGCACACCGTGGTCATCAATGACGGAACTATTTCCGCAGCCGCTCGCAAGAAGGGTGGGGCAGCGCTGAATGTTTCGCTGCCTGCTGGTGATGTGACGCTTGTGCCTATCGCCGGATCTGCAAAAGGGACGGTTGTGTTCGGACCAGTGTACGTAAACAGCACAAAGGTCAAGGGCCTCACGTTTCACCTCGCCGGTGGTAAGCTGACCTCTTGGACAGCGTCATCGGGGCGTGATGTCGTTGACGGCTACTATAAGACAGGCGGCACCGGCAAGGATGACTTCACGTTTGCGGACATAGGGGCTAATCCGAACATTCACTACATCGAGGGGACCGCGCTGAACGCCAGCATGGCAAGTGGCATGGTCTCGCTCGGGGTGGGCAATAACCTCAGCATCGGCGGCACGAATAGTTCGCTCTTCTCGGCCGGCGGTTACGTACCAGACGCGACCGTGACGATCGGTGGCAAGACGGTAGTCTCCGGCGGGCGGTTTGTCAGCGGTGCACACGTTCGGGCGCCGTAGAATCCAGCCTTTCCTTAGGTCGCGCAGGGTTCGAGGCTGCGTTCGGGAGAGAGTCGGGAACCCACAGGATTGCGAAGTTCAAGCCATGAGCCAGGTGCGCACGTGGCAGACCTAGGCGTAGAGGACGCTCGCCAACTGCCACGCGTTAGGGTTCGACAGATCACGCGTCTGACCGTTGTGATCACCACCTTGGTGTTGGCCTTCGCCTACATGGCGGGCGGTCTTGGCCCAACCGGTGATTTCGGCTTCGATCAGGATTCCCGGTGGCAGATAACCGATGTGGAACCTGGGTCGCCGGCTGACAAGGCCGGCATCAAAGTGGGCGACACCATCAACCACAACGTGTCATTAAGTGATCGGGAGTTTATCGGAACAGCCGGAATCAATCCGTACGTAAGCCAGCAGTTGCATTTGACAATCGCGCATCGCGGAAAAAGCCGAGCGGTGACGCTCGTCGCGGCTCCGCAGCAACCAGCAGCTATAGCCTACATCGCATCAAACGTCGTGCTCAGTCTCGGGGCTTTTGTGTTTCTCATTATCGCAGCGCTGCTCGTTCTGCTACGCCCGAGTACGATGACGTGGGGATTTTATTTTACGTCGCTTGCGACGCTGTGGTTAGCACCCGGCGGCCTACAACACTTACCACCGGGCTGGGGGACCGCGTACAATCTCCTCTGGGGTAGCTTCATCATTCCGGCTGGTGTCGTCGGCTTCGTCGCTTTTTGTCTTGAATTCCCGTCACAGCGTGTTGCAGGCTGGCGACGCATAGCCGAGCGCCTCCTTGGACCAGTCCTCGTAGTTCTCGCGACAGGTCAAGCACTCCAACAGCTTGGCAGAACATTTTTTGTGGCATCCCCAACACTTGTGGACACCTGGCAAACAGTCTGGGACGTCAGCATGGGTAGTTTAAGTGTTGCAGGCGCCGTGAGTTTGATCGGCACGTACCGATCGTCCACGGGATTAGAACGCCACCGAATAAAATGGGTGCTGCTAGGGAGTGCCCTCGCCGCAGTGTCAATTGTCACGGCGGCGCTCCAGTTTCAAGGGGTTGTCTCAGGTACTAGCTGGTTCGTCGCGCTCCTTCAGGCACTCTTTGTTGCACTGCCGCTCGCTGTTGCGTATGCAGTGCTTCGCCATAGAATTATCGATGTGCGCTTCGTCATTAGCCGAGCGCTCGTCTTAGGATGTTTTGCCGCCATCGTCATCGCCGCTATCGCCCTCATCGACTGGATTGTGAGCACGAAGCTGATCGGTTCTCGACTGCAAACAGCGATCTATGCGGCAGCCGCCTTGATCTTGGGATTTACGCTTAATGCCACACGGCGGTATATGAGTGCTGCAGTCGATGCACTTTTCTATCGCCAGTGGCATCGCACACGTATGCAAGCGGATTCGCTCAGTGCCACGATTAGGCATGCGAGCTCCAGAGGGGAGGCGCACGATCTGCTCGCTGCCGGTGTAGCCCGCGCCTTCACCTTAGCGTCAGCTGCGGTATTCGAGCGGATGCAGTATGGCGGCTTCGTGCGCGTTGCTGCGGAAGGCTGGCCGCAGGAAACGC
>Ga0306921_10002514_pt1 | contig 18398 bp, 10 predicted proteins | sample sta12Cox44000080_FD_203760 | JGI IMG/M metagenome (GOLD analysis project Ga0306921, IMG submission 203760) | Lab enrichment of tropical soil microbial communities from Luquillo Experimental Forest, Puerto Rico - statoxic.12C.oxic.44.000.080 (v2)... | ecosystem: Environmental > Terrestrial >... | reverse complement strand
AACCTGTTTTTTGTAACACCGTCAGGATGTGTCTGTGCTCGGCTCTTTTCAATGTTGGCAGAAGAGTAGTGTCCCGAGGTCCGGGAATCTGCACATTGAGCTGACCTCCCGAAGCGAGGATGAGAGCCTGTTCAACGGCGTTTCTTAGCTCGCGAACATTTCCAGGCCAAGGGTAACGCTGCATTGCCTCCAGAGTTCTCTTTGGAATAGACTCGATTTTCTTGCCCATCTTTTTTTCAAGCTGTCGAACAAATGCCCATGTCAGAAGAGGTATATCGTCCGGGCGTTCACGCAGCGGCGGAAGATGAATTGGAAACACGTTCAGGCGAAAAAACAAGTCCTGCCGAAAGAGACCATTCTGCACTCCTTCAGCCAAATCACGATTGGTCGCGGCAATCACCCGCACATCGACGCTGATAGTTCTTGGGCTTCCCAAGCGCTCAAATTGGCCATCCTGCACAACCCGTAGCAGCTTGGCCTGCAGTTCCAGGGGAAGCTCGCCGAGTTCGTCGAGAAACAGCGTGGATCCGTCCGCCAACTCGAATCGGCCGATCTGTTTGGTGAGAGCGCCGGTGAACGCTCCTCTCTCGCGGCCGAACAATTCACTCTCTACCAGAGTCGATGGCAGCGAAGTGCAGTCAACCTTCACCATAACCCGGCCTTTGCGCCGGCTCAAACTGTGAATAGCTCGTGCGACGAGCTCCTTGCCGGTCCCAGTCTCTCCTGTAATGAGTACGACAGAGTCGGTCGGCGAGACTTGCTCGATCCGCTGAAAGACTTGCTGAACCTGCTTGCTTTCTCCAACGATTTCGTCAAAGCGGCCGCGTACGCGAATTTCCTCTTTCAAGTAGTCGCTTTCGGCCTCCAGACGCTCTCTCAATTTTCTGAGCTCCAGTTCGATGCGTTTGGATTCCGTGATGTCGATGCTCACACCCATCAGTCGGTCTGGTTCCCCTTCCTTGTCCGATTGCCGACGGCCTCGGGATGCGATCCAGCGCACATCTCCGTTAGGATGTACGATGCGGTATTCAACTGCAGACTCCTTTCCTGACTGCATCGCCTCCGTTATGATCTGGCCAACCATTTCTCGGTCTTCGAGATGCACAATGGCGAGGAACGAATCAAGATTGATTTCCTCGCTTGGAGGCAACGCGAAAAGCTCGTAAGCCTTCGGCGTGGCCCACACGTGACCGGTTTGCGGTTCCAAAGTCCACAGGCCAGCGTTGGCAGACGCCGCTGCCAGGTTCAGCCGCGTTTCACTGTCCCGTAGCTTCTGCTCCGCGCGTTTGCGGTCGAGTGCGCTCGCAAAGAGTTGGGCGATGAGTTGAAGACGTTTCAACAAAGGTTCCGGACAGGCACGCACCTCCCGCGTAGCATCGAAACTCAAAACGCCAAATACCGCACCGCCACCCATCGAAAGCGGTAATCCCACAGTTGATCTCACGCCAAAGTGTCGCCAGGTATCCATGTCTCTTGCTGCCTCTGGGGGAGCCTCAGAGGTGTCAGGAACAGAAATTATCTCCCCAGCAATGAGCTTGGCTTGAGCCCAGGGAAAGAATTCACTTCCGGTCATGCGCTGTGGTGGCGGCGGCAACTCCGGATCGCGGTAGAGATGGGTCAGCCCCAATTGGCCTGGATCCTCTGTCGAGGCCTGCCAGAGTGAAGAGTGGTCAAGCCCGAGACACTCGCAGATCGCGCGCTGTGCATCTTCGATTTGCTGATCTACACGATCCGCGGGAACGTTCACGAAACGCAGAGAAAGATCCGCTATCAGCATCTCAAAGCGGAGGCGATCTTCCAACTCCCTAGTGAGCTCAGACGAAGCTTCGCCGATCACGTTTGCCCCCTTGATCTGTGGCCAGGCAATCGCTTGCCTTAATTGATGTGATCTTTCAGAGTCCTAGTTTAGGTTTGCCGAAAATTATACTCAAAGAAAGCGGTTACACCACGGCTCGGGCTTTGCATTGACTAGAAAAGGATTTCCAGGCTTCATCGATTCCACAAATTGACGGCATGGCCTAGCATCTTAGTGTGGTCTCCATGAGAAAAATGCTCATGCCCCAATCTCATTTAGATTCAGTGACTGGAACATTGGCCCCGCTGCAATTAGCCAGAGTCGCTCAGATGAGCGATTAAAATCGACGAGGCGCGATTGGAATACCAAAACCGCTCCTCGCGCTTCGAAGACGCTGATCCCGACCTGTCTGTCTTTGTACCAAGCGAGAGTGAAATATGCGAAATGCTTGCCGATTACAAGTATAACGGTGGGCCCAAGCCCCTCGAGTTTGTGCGCCGTCCCAACAACTCCAGCGATGTCGATACGAACCACATCGATCCCCAGGCAGCTCTCATCGAGTTGTCTGCACATCCGAATCATGAACACTTCAGCGGCCGGAATTGCATCGCCGGCGGAGGCTCGGGCGCGGCTCGTCTGTCGGATGAATGGCAGATAGTAGCAGAAGTCAATGGCTGCCTGATCATGGGATTCTCCAAGTACACCCAGAGCGGCGACTCGCTGTTTTACGGCGGCGGTCCGCGCTGGACGCCGATGGCCACGCATCGCTGGTCGCCGTTTGCCGAGCTCCTGTTCGGCGGACGAAAAGTCACCTGCGAAGTCGATAACCCCGAACTGGAAAACAAGCTTCTGCGCGAGTGGAACGACGGGAGCGGCACGCTGCCGCATTATCCCAAGCGCAGTGACTGGTCGACAGAGGTTGCCAGCAACGGCCCCAGCCTGGCCGCGGGAGGCGGTGTAGACGTCGTTATCACACGCTCGTTCGCGTGGCGACTCGTCAGCATCCAGTACATCCACTCCTGGATGGGCGGCGTGGACAACATTCATCTCGATAACGGTTTCCGCATTACCACTGAAGCGGTGCTGCGCCTCGGGACGTGGCAGATGCGGCGGCGTGTTACGCGCCGGAACGAAACTTACGCGAAGACCCACTTAGTCACGGCAGTGGCGATCTGCTTCAGCGGAAACGCAAAGAGCACCACACGGCTGCGAATTGTTGAGTTTGGGCCGGATGGCGCGTGCCGTTCGGTGCGGCGTTGTTACCCAGCTTGTTATTCAATGCGGATTTTTAATGACAGAAACCCGCATAAATAGCGGGTTGGGTAACCGAATCTGGGCGGTAGCAAGCTATTTGCCTTTTGGCTTTTGAGTTTTAGCTAAACCCGGACAAGTTTCACCATGTGGCTCAAGGCTATCAGTGTTAAGTGCTGTACGCCTACCGGTCGCGGTTATATACCACGCGATCAACTCGGTGCAGGTCCGACACCGACCGAGACTCTCGAAACGGTAGCCGCGATCGGCAAGCAACTTTTGCCTTTCACGTTGCATCACCCAGCATCCAAACTCTTGGCGGCGCAGTGACGCCAATCACGATGCCACCGAACAGCAGCATTGGCGAAGCGTCAAGTTATGTGGATTCGAGCCACAGCCGAGATCAACGAAATTAGCCGTCGCGGCAGAGCAGACTGCGACTTTCAACTTCACCACCTCACATTCTCTTTCGTCCGTACCTGAACGTCCTCTTTCGTCGGTACCTGAACGTCGTCAAAAGCAGTGGTGCATTCATTAGCCAGGACTTAGGGTATGTATGGAGGGGTTCTCCAGTCCATGCAGGTTTCACCTTAACTATCAAAAATATGAAGCGTAGTAACGCTTGGAGGCGAGTGCGGTGTAGAGTGTACCCCTTATTACCTTAAATGCAATCGATGTGCTGAGGGACAACATAGGCTCCGCGGAGAGGAATCTGCGTTACGAGCTCATCGACCTCTGGTTTTCAAAAAGCGAGAGGAGAGTTCGACTCGCGGAGTTTAGACGTGGATATACTCGACCGATGGGCGTAGATCTTGCTGAAACCTTCGTACTCTAGGCTGCGCCGGTGTAGAGGTGATGCAGTCCGCCGAGCCGTCCGGTGAGACAGGCTGGCTGCCGACGGCCTTTACTGTCGAAACGACATCGGCATTGAACTTTGAATCCCGATCGCAGAGCAAGTAGCGTTGCGCCTCTTGGCCCTCTTTCCAGGTTTCGCACAACTGCATCCCAACCCAGAATGTATGAGGGTTCCGAGTCACGTTGCCGTGTCGGATTCGACGACGGTCGTGGACGATGACGGAGAAAACCGTACCGTACGCCGGGCGCCCAGATCTGCCGAGCTCGCTCATCGCTGCTTCACTTTTCTGTGGATCATCGCGAGGCGATGGCCGCCCAGGGATGCCGAAGCCACACGATCATGGCATCGCTCGACATTCTGACCGCCAACTCATTGATATTGTGGATGTACGATGTTTTGACGACGCTCAGCGGATCGGACTGATGGTTGGCCGAAATCAACAGCCGGTTTCCTTCCGAATCACCCGCTCCGCAATGCCACCATTGGCTCGACGCCGGCAGCACGCCGCGCCGGGATCGCCGACGCCAGCAGTGCAGCCAAGCCGAGCATCAGCGCAGCCGACGCGAGCATGATCGGGTCCCATGGCCTAACGCCGAAGAGGTGATGGTTCATCAGTTTGCCGGCTCCAATCGCTGCCGGAATGCCAAGCGCCAGCCCGATGCCGATCTGCGAGAAAGCACCGCGCAGTACCATCTTTATGACCTGTCTTCGATCCGCGCCCAGCGCCATCCGAACGCCAATCTCAGTGGTTCGCTGTTCCACGGTGTAAGCCATTACTCCGTAAAGACCGACCGCAGCAAGCACAAGGCCAAGCACACCGAAGAGAGTTGTCAGAGTTGCGATCATGTTTTCCTGCTGGAAATCAGCGCTGATGACTTTGGTATATGGGTCTACCCCGTAAAGAACAAAATTTGGATCGATACTCGCCAGTGCCTTGCGCACGCGGTCTTCCATGCCGGGCGGGTTTCCCGGCGCCCAGATTACGATATTGTACAAATAGTGCGACCAGATTTCGCCACTCGTGTAGGCCGGGTCGTCAAACTGTACGGTCTGCGCTTCCGGCACCCAGAACATCGGGCGAATCGCATCCTTATAGTCGTAAGTCATGTAGCGCATGTCTCTCACGACTCCGACGATTTCGTAGGTAGCGGAATACTTGATCTTGTCGGGCCCGAAATGCTGTCCGATCGGGTCCTGGCCCTTAAAAAACCTTTTCGCAAACGCTTCGTTGATCACGGCTACCTTCCTTGTCGTCGCCGTGTCCTCGTCCGTAATCGGCCGGCCAAGCACGATTTTGCCGCCGATGGTCTCGAAGAAGTCCGGCATTATTCGGGACCATCCTGTTCCTGTATCTTCCTTAGCCGGAGGCTCGGGGCGTCCCTCCACGCGGATGCCGTCGTTCCAACTATCACCGGTCATTGGGGCATAGAGGGCGGGCGCCACCAGGCGCACGCCGGGAATCTGGTGCAGGCGATCATCGATTTGGCGAAACAGCGGTTCCAGTTGTTCCGGCTTGTAGTTGCCCAAAATGGGATTGATCCAGGCAATGTACCGGCCCTGGGTTTCGAATCCAAAATTCTGGTGCTGCAAGTTCCGCAGGCTCTGGCCCAGCAGAGCCGCCGTGGAGAGCAGCACCAGAGACATTGCTCCCTGCGCGATTACCAGGGATTTCTGCGCCCACGAGCGACCGCCCCCAACCGAACGGTTTGCCCCGCGAAGCGCCTCAACGGGATCAGCATGCGAAGTCACCCACGCCGGCGCAATCCCGAAAATTACTCCCGTCAGAACGGAGATGCCCATGGTGAAGAACAGCACAGGCAGGGATGGAGTCGCGCTGATCGGCACGTAGTTATTGGGGCCGCCGATCTGAAAAGCAAGATGCAGAATCAGCCTCGTTGCTGCGTACGCCACCACTATGCCCAACACCCCGCCGATGGCTGCCAGCATGATGCATTCGACCAGAGATTTGCGAACAAGCCGCCCTCGTGAAGCGCCCAGCGCCACTCGTACCGAAGTCTGCGCGCGATCTTTCAACCCGCGCGCCAGCATCAGATTCGCCAGATTCCCGCACGCCACCAGCAGTACACATGCGGAAGCTACCAGAAGCAGCTTCAGCCCATCCTGATACTGATCTCTCATGGCTGTCACGCCAGCGTCCCCGGGACTCAGGTGGAGCGTTTGCTGCTGCCAGAGTTGCTGCTCGCTCGGTTCCATATCGGGAACATGGCTGGCGAGCCACTCGTGGAGTTCCACTTTCAGCTTTGCTTCGAGCGACTTGGGATTCGTTCCCGGGCGCACTCTTCCGATCAAGTCCAGGAAGTTGCCGTTTGGCCTCTTCAGCCGCTCTGTCGCGCCATCGATCAGTGGCTCGGTCGTCAGCGGCAACCAAAAGTCCGGCATGCCCCACCCAGCCAGCTTCGCTCCAAAAAATCCTGGCGCAGCCACGCCGATTACAGTGAACGAATGCCCATTGATTTGGTAGCCGGCACCAACTACCGAGGGATCAGATCCGTACTTGTCCTTCCATATGCGGTAGCTCATTACCGCCACTGGCGGCGCACTCTCCTGATCGTCCTCATCGGTCATCAGGCGGCCGATCCACGGCTGCACGCCAAGGGTGCTGAAGAAATTCCCGGACACATACTCCCCATTGCGCGTGTCCGCCTGTGCTTGTGATCCTGCTCTACGCACGCCCAGAGGCGCATTGCCGGCCTGCAATGCAGCCAGGTCCGTGAATTCCGGCGTGTGCATGCGGAAATTCTTGTACGCTTCCCACGAGAACAAGGCAAAATCGCCGTCCTTACCCTGGATATACCCGCCCCAGTTGCAGCAGCGATCTTTATCTCCTATCCGCCACAGTTCACCCGGCTTGGTCACCGGCAGCGACTTCAACATCACCTGGTGCACCAGCGTAAAGATCGCGGTCGTCGCTCCGATTCCCAGTGCCAGTGTGATCAGAGCTGTCGCTGTAAATCCAGGTGCCCTGCGCAGCTGCCGCACCGCGTCACGCAAATCCGCCAGCATTCGTCCTCCCTGCCGTCTTTAATTTGGACAGCTTTCCCTGAATTTGGTGAGTGTGTCTGACGGAAATTCGTACGCGCATCTGGTGCATGCTGGCCCTCCACTGGGATTCGGATCTCGCAATCGGGTTGGGGAAGTCTTCGGGGATGAGGTCGTGGCGGGAACGAAAGGCGGTAAGGCAGCCAAAGGGCCGAAGGCACACGATCATAACGAGAATTCTATCGAAAAACCGCCCGGCGTCGCGGTCTTGCAGGTCAAAATTGGGCGGTGTAGGGTGGAAACGGGAACCCCAATGATGCGAGAGCGAACTCGAATTCGCATAGCGCGTGCGGTTGCCCTTGACCTCGTAGGGCTCAAAAGGTTCGGAAATAGCTCGCAGACCCGGCATGAGGCCCCAAGGGCCTGGAGGCGCTTCGTGCGAGGCCGGAGTACAAGGCGCAGTTACTAGAGGTTGGCAACGAGCTCATTCGCGGATGGATGAGGCGTTGTATGAGTCACGAGTTGGGTCAATGCGCGCCCAACGCAGGCGAGGAGAATCTTCTTAACGGCCCAGTCCAACGGGTAGGCGTTACGTTCCGTTTTGCCCACGCAATAGGCTTCTGCGGCGCACGAATTGACCCGACTTGCTGCGCGACCGCAACCGGCAACTGCTTGCGGAAACAATCGCCCGACCAACTGTCCGTTAGCAGGGAAAAACCGGTGAAAGTGTAAGAAAATGATAGTTTCGATGTTCGGCTTGGTGGACATGTTGTCGGTGAAGCCTGGCAACTCCTAGAGGGCGGCGCGGCTGTGTACCAATAACTTGCCAAGTAGTTGATAATCCGCAAAGTTAATTGAGTACCCGTTGGATAAAATTGGATAAGATCAAAGAGGGAGTCTTACGGAAGCGCAGACTTCTTCGCTTAGAAGCTTTGCGGTTTGCCCGCCCATAACAACACGGAAGCCGCAAGGTGTGGCAATCAGAAGGGCTGCGTATCCGGATCAATTTGTGGGATGGTGATCGCTACGAAAATGCTCGTTATCAGTCCCTAGCGTGGCTGAGATAGGTAGAACACGTGCCGGGCAATCGAGCCACAACAGAATTCCAGGACTCAGCTCCGAAGAAGTAAATGAATGTACTCACCAACGCCTCCAGAGTCAACGGCTCTCTTGCATCTCGCGATTGGAAACCGAAGCCGGATACTCCTAACTTTCATATGATCACCCTATCCTCGGATGGCTCTTGTTGCTACTGCTGTTACTGGCTTTCGAAGTGGCGATCGTCTTCTGGTAAAGACTGTGCGCCTACACTTGTCCCAAAGATTCACTTACCCACAAATTCATTGGGCCATGCCTTAAACGATACGTAGAGCTCGAGTGGCTGTTCGGCGTCGGGATTCCTCAGCAAATAGACGGTGGAGCGTGATCCCAGAAATTCTTGCCGAAGAAAAGCCCCTGCAGCTGCTGGTTGTACTGGAGTAGAGGGAAGAACGGTGAATACGTGTACCGCTGTTCCGTTTACCTGCCCGAAAGTGAACGGTAGCCGGATATGCCCTTGCGATGGAGAAGGCAATTACCCCGAGCGGAAATCCCAGTGAGCCGGCTATTGGTCTTGCAGTTGCGGTGCTGAGACGGATGACCCTCCAAGTCCCTGCCGAGAAAGCCATTGGCGCTGCCTGACGGGTGGTGATATCAGCGGTTGTCCCTGGGAGCTTGACGCCGGTCGCGATGCGCGCGGATTTAGAAACTACATGGGGCTAGGGGTTTGCGGGAAAACGTTCGACCCGTTCGCGAAGCGCGGACAAACGTGGCAATGCGGCTTCGAGGAGAACGCCGGTTGCTGTGTATAAGGGCGGGACACGCCCGGCTGCATCGCGCTGCTGTACGGTTGTTCGCTGCCAGCTAAGCCGGCCAGTAGCCGGTCCTGTCGCTGGGTTGGGTGCGGAAGCGCTGTGACCCATGATTTAAGATGACGAACGATGGCCTCAGCCACGCCGTTCGTCGCTCTGCGCCGTGCCGCCAAACACAACCTGGCGGCGACCGCGGCCGCGGTGGTGATCGCCGTGCTTATCGCTTGCGCGATGTTTGCCCCGTGGATCGCACCCCAGGATCCCGCCTACCTCGACCTGTCCTCGCGCTTGCTGCGTCCGTCGGCCGCTCACTGGTTTGGCACCGATGAACTGGGACGCGACATTCTGTCGCGCCTGATCTATGGCGCGCGCATTTCCATGCTCGTGGGGACCTGTGTGGTGGCCACATCTCTGGCGTTGGGGCTGATTTTTGGATCGATCGCGGGTTACTACGGCGGATTTCTTGACCGCTTGGTAAACGTGATCGTGATGAACGCCTTCCTGTCGTTTCCGGGAATTCTGCTGGCGATCGCGTTTGTGGCATTTCTCGGGCCGGGATTATTCAACCTCGTCCTCGCGCTCTCGATCGGCGGATGGGTGGGCTATGCCCGGCTGGTGCGGGCGCAGGTTCTTGCGGTGCGGGAGCGTGAATTCGTGGAAGCGGCACGGGCGTTGGGGGCGAGCGATTTGCGAATCATCGTGCGACACATCCTGCCCAACATCATTCAGCCGTTGATCGTGCAGGCGGCGATCGGAATGGCAGGTGCAATCCTGGCGGAGGCGACGATGAGCTTCCTGGGGCTGGGCGTACCCCCGCCCACCGCCAGTTGGGGATCGATGCTCAACGACGGGCGCTCGCACCTGTTCGATGCCCCGCACCTAGTGTTGTTCCCGGCGGTGGCCGTCATGGTGGCGGTGTTATCGTTCAACTTCATCGGCGACGGGCTGCGCGATTATCTGGATCCGCGCTCGCGAATCGAGGCTGGACTGTAGCGTCCCAGGCGACGGGCAATCCGGTTCGGTTACAATTCCCACTGTGCAATCAGGACAGAGGTTTCGATTGCCATCGCGGATTCGAATCTTGTTTGGCGCCCTCCTGCTTCCCTTCCTGACCATATCCGCCGCCTCGTGCGGGGCACAGGTGCCGACCCCGACAACGACCTCGGCCCCAGGCCAGAACTACCAGTTAGCGTGGTCGGACGAATTTAACGGCCCCTCCGGCTCGACCCCGGATGCCGGCAAATGGGCGGTCCAGACCGGCGGCAACGGCTGGGGAAACAACGAGCTGGAGTATTACACGACGCGGCCCCAGAACGTACAGCTTTCCGGCGGGAACCTGGTGATCACGGCGATCAAGGAAAACTACACCGGAGGGGACGGAGTGGCCCGGCAATACACATCGGCACGCCTGCAGACGAAAGGATTGTTCTCCCAACAGTACGGCCGATTTGAAGCGCGCATCAAGATCCCGAAAGGACAAGGCGTGTGGCCGGCGTTTTGGATGCTGGGAAACAGCATCGATAGCGCGGGTTGGCCAGGGTGCGGTGAAATTGACATCATGGAGAACATCGGCAAAGAGCCAGGCACGGTGCACGGCACGCTGCACGCACCGAATTATCCTCCGCAGGGGTACACCGCCGCGTATTCACTGCCGAATGGTCAGAACTTTGGCGACGATTTTCATGTGTTCGCGGTGGAATGGGAACCGCAGCAGATGCGCTTTTACGTGGACGGAGATCTGTATGCGACTCACACCAGGGCAGGGTCGCCACAGCCGAACTCCTGGCCGTTCGACACTCAGCCCTTTTTCCTGCTGCTGAATCTGGCAGTCGGTGGCGACTGGGAGGGGAATCCGGATAAGACCACCCAGCTTCCGCAGCAGATGCTGGTTGACTACGTCAGGGTGTATGAGAAGTACCAGGAGCGATTACCGGGCAGCAATTAGCGGTTAGCCTTCAGCCCGCAGCCGTCGGTGTATCAAGTCGGCTTCTTGCCGACCTGGCTGCCGGGTGAACAATTTGGTCGAGTTGTGCATCCAATTTGTTATGGCGATTGAAAAGGCAGTTTTGGGCGGGGGATGCTTCTGGTGCGTCGAGGCCGCCTTGGTGCAACTGGACGGGGTTGAGTCCGTACGCTCCGGATATATGGGCGGACGACGACCGAATCCGACCTACGAGGAGGTGTGCACCGGTGCAACCGGGCACGTCGAGGTAGCGGAAATCAGCTTTGACCCGGCGAAGATCAGCTACCGTGACCTGCTGGGAGTGTTTTTTACCGTCCACGATCCGACCACGCTGAACCGCCAGGGGAGCGACGTGGGTGAACAGTATCGGTCGGTGATCTTCTATCTGAACGAAGAGCAGCGAAAGACGGCGGAAGAGGTCATAGCCGAGTTCACCCGGGAGAAGGTGTTTACCGATCCGATTGTCACCACTGTCGAGCCGGCGCAGACATTTTATGTCGCCGAGGATTATCACCAGGACTACTTCAAGAATCATCCCTTTCAGCCGTATTGCATGTTTACCGTGGCACCCAAGGTGAAGAAGGTGCGGCAGAAGTATGCTGCCAAGCTGAAGGCGCAGGTATAGAAATAACCTCGGTGCCGCGCGACCCCGGGTCAAAAGCCGCATGGCCTCAGCGCTGCGTGCTTCTGCACTGTCGACAATCCCTCACCCGGGAGATAGTGAGGACACGCAAGCTTTGGTGGAATTTCTCCTGACCCCGTGCTCCCCGGGCAGGCAGGCCCGGGATACCCCGGGGCAGTCTCCAAGCACCCGCCCAGCGGCCGGAGTAGCGCCGGCAGAGCCAGGGTCAAGCCTGAGCTTTTTCCGGTTGACTCGGGTGTGGGGAAGAAGCGCTAGAATACGGCGATGGCCGACTCGCTCTATCTGAGCCTGTGGTTCCCAAGCTTTCACGAGGCCGAGATGCTGCCTCGCGCCGTGTCCGTGATGCGGCAGTTTCTGTTTTCGGAGGTGCGAGAAGGAATTACCTATCTCTCGGTCCATCCGGTAGCGTGGTCAGAGCCGACGGTGCTGGAGCGTCGATTCAATCCGGGAATCGCACCGGAGGAAGCGGCGGAGATTGCCAGCGAATCCGCCCACGATGACTTCGCTTTCGTCTTCGAGGCGTTCTGGGACCTGTGGGTACCGAATGACGATTCCGAGGGCGACGCCTGGGTGCAACATCCGATCGCGGTGCGCTTTGTGGTGCATGGAGTGCAATTTGACGAGGGTATTTACACCGACGATGGCCACATCGAGGTGGACTTCGGGCTGGATACACCGTTTCTTTTCGAGGGATTGCAGCTGTCGGCGCTCAACGAGGAACATGTGAGGTTCAACGTCGCCAAGCTGGTGGCATTCACGCTGGCGGTACAGAATCATTGCAAATTATCCGGGCGGGTGCTGTGGTCCGAATCAGACAGCAACCTGGCGCAGAAGTTGATCGCCCAGCTGCAGCAGACACACTAGGGCCGGTTCTGCTAAAGCGGTTGCATAAAAGCCGGGCCAGAGCCCGGGCGCCTCCATCTTTAGCCCAGCTCCGGCCCGTCGTGAGTGAACCATCAAGCGTGCCCGGGGCACCAGGCAGGGGAAGTTATCCGCAGCAAAACCCCACGCCGGTAAAGTCGGCTTGCGTGGGGCAGCCGTGCTCGATTATTTCGTTCTGCCGCCTTCGATCTTCAGCTCGGCACTTGCGCCTGCCTGCGCCGCAGCTAGGCGGGCGGTCAGGACGCGGAAGGGCGAGCAGGAGACGTAGTTCAGTCCCGCCTGGGCGCAGAATTCGACCGAGGCCGGGTCGCCTCCGTGTTCGCCGCAGATGCCGAGCTTGATGGTCGGACGAGTCTTGCGTCCCTTTTCGACGGCCATGTGGACCAGTTGTCCGACACCCTGCTGATCGAGCGTGGCGAACGGGTCCTGCTTCAGGATACCTTCGGCGAGATATGCTGTGAGGATCTTGCCGACATCGTCGCGCGAGAAGCCATAGGTTGTCTGCGTCAGGTCATTGGTTCCGAAGCTGAAGAATTCGGCTTCCTGTGCAATCTCATCGGCCATGAGAGCGGCGCGCGGAAGCTCAATCATGGTGCCGACCAGATAGTCGACCCTGGTCTCCTTCTCGGCGAAGACTTCCTCGGCGACCTTGCGCACGATGGCGGCCTGGTTGGCCATCTCCTTGATTCCCATGGTGAGCGGAATCATAACCTCGGGCTTCACCTTAACCCCCTCTTTAGCAACCTTGACTGCGGCCTCAAAGATGGCACGGGCCTGCATCTCGGTGATCTCGGGATAGGTGATGCCGAGACGGCAGCCACGCAGCCCCAGCATGGGGTTGACCTCGTGCAGTTGCTCCACGCGGCTCAGCAGGGCGTGCAGCTCTTTCAGCTTCGGCGACTTCGGTTTCGTGACTTCGAGCCTGGCAATTTCGACCATGAGGTCTTCGCGCCGTGGCAGGAACTCGTGCAGTGGCGGGTCCAGGGTGCGGATAGTAACCGGGAATCCGTCGGTGGCGCGGAAGACACCGACAAAGTCAGCACGCTGCATGGGCAGCAGCTTCTTCAGGGCGGCGCGACGATCCTTCTCGTTGTTGGCGAGAATCATGGCGCGCATGTAGGGCAGACGGTCTTCGGCAAAGAACATGTGCTCGGTGCGGCAGAGGCCGATGCCTTCGGCACCGAACGCGCGGGCCTGCAGGGCATCGCGAGGAACGTCGGCATTGGCACGGACCCCGATGCGACGAAAGGGTTCGGCCCAGCTCATGAACTTGAGCAGTTCCGGGTCGTCGGGCGAGGCGGGGACAGTCTTGAGCTGGCCATTGATGACCCGGCCGGTGGTACCGTCGAGCGAAATCCAGTCGCCGGCTTTGAGCACCTTGCCGGCAACCCGGATCTCGCGGTTCTTCTCGCTGACATCGATATCACCGGCACCGGCAACGCAGCATTTACCCATGCCGCGGGTGACGACCGCGGCATGGCTGGTCATCCCCCCGCGCGAGGTCAAAATGCCGACGGCGACTTCCATCCCGTGAATGTCTTCCGGCGTGGTCTCGCTGCGGACAAGAATCAGCTTCGACTTGGGATCCTTTTGGAACTTTTCCACGGCTTCGTCGGCGGTGAAGACGATCTCTCCCACCGCCGCGCCGGGAGATGCAGGAAGTCCGGTAGCGAGCACTTCTACATTCACACCTCTTTCGTCGAGCCGCGGAACCAGGAAGTCGTAAAGCTGATTGGCTTCCACGCGGAAGATGGCTTCTTCCCGGGTAATAAGTTCTTCATCAACCATCTGGATGGCGACACGAACGGCGGCACGCCCGGTGCGCTTGCCGTTGCGGGTCTGCAGCATGTAGAGACGGCCGTCCTGGATGGTGAACTCGAAGTCCTGCATGTCACGATAGTGCTTTTCCAGTCGCGTGGTGATATTGCGGAGCTGCTCGTACACCCCGGGCATGATCTTCTCGAGCTGGGAGATATGGACGGGGGTACGAATCCCGGCGACGACATCTTCGCCTTGCGCATTCATCAGGAACTCGCCATAGAACTCTTTGACGCCGGTGGCAGGATTGCGGGTAAAGCCGACGCCGGTACCGCTGGTCTCGCCCAGGTTCCCGAACACCATGGCCTGCACATTGACGGCAGTTCCCAGCATGTCGTCGATGTTGTTGATGCGGCGGTAAGTTTTGGCCCGGTCGTTGAGCCAGGAGCGAAACACGGCGTCGCGCGCCATCACCAGCTGCTCGTGCGGGTCCTGCGGGAACTCACGTTTGGCGTGCTTCAGCACGACTTTCTTGTATTCGCCAATGACTTCCTGCAGCGCCTTGGCGTCCAGCTCGGTATCGAGCTTCGCTTTCCTCTGCTTCTTCTTGCCTTCGAAGACCTCCTCGAACGCATGCTTGGGGATTTCGAGCACGACGTTGCCGAACATCTGGATGAGACGGCGATAAGAATCATAGGCAAAACGGGGATTATTGCTGCGTCGGGCCAGCCCTTCAACCGACTTGTCGTTGAGGCCAAGGTTGAGGATCGTGTCCATCATCCCGGGCATCGAGAACTTCGCTCCCGAGCGGACGCTCACCAGCAGCGGGTTATCGGCGCCGCCGAGCTTCTGTCCCTGCAGGGCCTCCAGTCGCGCCAGGGCTCCATCCATCTGCCGGTTGACCGCCGCAGAAGTGCCGCCGGTGCGCATGAATTCGCGGCAGGCTTCCGTCTGGATGGTGAAGCCAGGGGGAACGGGTAACTGGGCATTCGTCATCTCCGCCAGGCCCGCGCCCTTGCCGCCCAGTTCGTGCTTCATTTTTCCGTTACCTTCGGCATGATTGTCGCCGAAGAAATAAACGTATTTAACCGATTTTGTGTCGCTGGCTTTCTTTTCAACGTCGAGTGCTTGTGGGCTCATGATCAATCCTTTGCTGCGTGTAATTAGAAAGATTTGGTTTCGGTAACGATCTCGCTGAAATCAGCGATAGTGGAAAACTGCTGTAAAAGGGTCGCGAGGAGCGCCAGCCGGTTGGCCCGGATGCGCTCGTCGTCGACCATAACCATGACTTTATCGAAGAACAGGTCGATACTGGGTCGCAGGGTGGAGAGTTGAAGCAATGCATCCAGGTAATCCTTGTCGCCGTATGCCTTTTCAAACCGCGGCCTGAGCAGCTCGGCTTTGGCCCGAAGCACCTTCTCTTCGTGCGGAATGTCGGGTAGCTCTTCGAATCCGGGAGCGATGGCAACTCCTTTTTCGCTTGCTTGCCGGAGAATGTTGTTTATGCGCTTGAAGGCGGCGGCAATCGATTCAAAATCCGGCAGGCCGCGCACGTCCTTGACCGCATGGGCGCGAGCGAGTGCGTCCACCACGTCGTCGGCGCCGGCGGCCAGCACGGCATTTACGACGTCGTAGCGAAAGCCGCGCACGTCGCGCAGGTAGAACTCCAGCCGCTCGCGCATGAAGGCCGTAAGCGATGCCCGGCAATCGAGCGTTCGGTCGAAGCGGGACTCGGCTTCGCTGCCGGCATATTCGGCGCGTGCGTCGGAGAGCAGCTTACTGAGAGTCAACGGCAGAGTGTGCTCGGCAATGATCCTGATGATGCCGTTGGCCGCCCGACGCAGGGCAAAGGGATCCTTCGAACCGCTCGGTTCCAGGCCGAGAGCAAACATGCCGGTGATCGTATCGGCCTTGTCGGCAATGGCCAATACCGCCCCCTCCAGGGTCGGGGGAACCTGGTCGTCCATAGATTCCGGCTGGTAGTGGTGATAGATGGCGTCACCAATGGCTTCCGCAGTCGCCTTGGGCAGGGCGGGATCCAGTTGCTGCGCCTTGGCGTAGAGCCCGCCGACAATACCTTGCAGCTCGGTGAACTCCTTGACCAGTTCGGTGGTGAGGTCGGCTTTGGCCAGGTACGCGGCCTTGAAGACAACGCCGGGACGAAGGGTCACTCCCGCCTGGCGAAGAACTTCCGACATGAGACTGCCCAGCCTCTGGACGCGTAAGGTCTTGTCAAAGTAACTGCCAAGATCGGTTTGGAAAGTCACCGCCTTCAACATGTTGACACGCTGGCGTAGCGAAATCTTCTGGTCGGTGTTCCAGAAAAAGCGCGCGTCGTTGAACCGGGCGCGCAGAACACGCTCATTGGCATGGCGGATCAGACCGTCGGGGTCGCCGCTGGTATTTAATACCGCGAGGAAGTGCGGGCAAAGCTTGCCCGCGGCATCTTCCAGCGCAAAATATTTCTGGTGATCACGCATCACGGTGACCAGTACTTCGGCAGGCAGGGAGAGGAACTCCGGGTCAAAGCTGCCGAGAATCACGGAAGGAAACTCCGTCAGGTTGACGACGGTTTCGAGAAGGGCCCTGTCCTCGCGCCAGCGGGCTCCAGGAACGCTGCGCGTGGCGGCATCGAGCGCCTGGCGGATATGTCGTTCGCGCTCGGCTGAGCTGACGGTAACGAAACTCGCCGCCAGGACCGATTCGTAGTTCCGGGGACGGTCGATTTCCACGGCGCCGCTGGAGAGAATGCGGTGGCCGTGACTGGTACGGCCGGCCGTGATACCCCCAAATTCAACGGGGACTATGTCGCGGTCGAGGATTGAGACCATCCAGCGTACCGGACGCACGAAGCGTTCCTGGGATTTGCCGCGCCAGTACATGCTCTTGGCCCAATAGAGAGCGGCGATTTCCCTGGGGAGCGATTCGCCGAGAATCTCCCACGCCGGGCGGCCTTTGCGGTGCACGATGGCGGCCAGGTATTCGCCCTTGGGGGTGGAGATTTTTTCCAGCGAAGCCAGGGGGATGCCCGCCTTGCGGGCAAAGGCCTCGGCGGCGGGGGTCGGCGATCCGTCCTTGTAAGCGATTTTCAGCGACGGTCCGGTAAGTTGCTCCTGGACATCGGGCTGATGAGGAGCAACACCGTGCGCCCGAACCGCCAGACGACGCGGCGTCGAAAAGGCCTCCACCTCGGGCGCCGGCGACAGACGTTCGCGCGCTAAGAGGTCGCCCAGGCGGCGTAAAAGTTCCTCGCGCGCCCCGTCGATCATACGCGCGGGAATCTCTTCCACACCGATCTCGAGAAGGAATTCAGCCATGAATGCAAGCGTAACTATTCATTGTGCCGTATCCGGCGGCGCCACCGCGTGATTCGAGTCACAAGCGTGCGACTCGCGAGCAGCCAGCGCTATTGCAATGAACGACTCCTCGCCGACAATTCCGGCCGGGCTGCCGCGCCCGAGTCCGCCGGCGGCGATGTTTCGGCATTGTGTTTCTGCTGATCTACGTACGCCCTGGCCACACCTACGGCGAGGGCCCGAATGCGTGCAATTACGCCTACGCGCTCCGTAACACTGATTGCCCCCCGGGCATCCAGAATATTGAACAGATGCGAGCACTTCAGGCAAAGATCGAAGGCTGGCAATAGCGGAAAACGATGGCGCTCGGCTCGAGTGAAAGCCTGGCTTGGGCCGCCGTTGTCAGCCGGTCTTGTTTTTGCCTCACGTCTGCTCCTGCCGGCGTACTCATCCAGCAGGGCCTGGCACTCCGTTTCGTAAAGGCGCAGGTGCTGCCATGCCTTCTCTACGTCGGCCAGCTCGAAGTTGTAAACCGAAAACTGCAGCTCATCCTGCAAGCGGATCTCGCCGTACCGGACTTTACGGCCGTCAGGCGCAATCACCCAAGTGATGTCGTAAATGCTGTCCACGTCCTGAAGAAACGCGGCGATGCGCTCCAGGCCGTAGGTCAACTCGGCTGTAATCGGGTCGAGGTCGATGCCACCGCACTGCTGGAAGTAGGTGAACTGGGTGATCTCCAGCCCGTCGAGCATGACCTGCCAGCCGATGCCCCATGCTCCCAGCGTGGGCGACTCCCAATTGTCTTCCTCGAACTTGATGTCATGCTGGCGCAGGTCGATGCCGATGGCTTCAAGCGACGCGAGATAAAGGCTCTGAACGTCAGCCGGAGGAGGTTTCAGAATGACCTGATACTGCATGTGCTTGAACAGGCGGTTGGGATTTTCGCCGTAGCGGCCGTCGGCCGGGCGACGGGAAGGCTGAACATAGGCGGCGCGATAGGGCTTAGGACCCAGAACCCGGAGAAAGGTCTCGGGCGCCATGGTCCCGGCGCCGACCTCAACGTCATAGGGTTGTTGCAAGACGCAGCCCTGAGCCGCCCAGAAA